>JAAUYH010104998.1_pt1 | contig 11067 bp, 9 predicted proteins | sample 7278061 | NCBI WGS metagenome assembly JAAUYH01 (sample SAMN14350203, study PRJNA611818) | marine sediment metagenome | isolation source: surface marine sediment (0.6m) | place: French Polynesia: Moorea | collected 2018-08 | reverse complement strand
CGATGGTCAGATTCTCCGGCCAGCCCTCGCGATCCTGGGCCGTCGCGTCGACCAAGCCCGGGACCAGAGAAACGGCCGCGCCGGCGAGCAGTCCCGCCGAAGCCAATCGCAATACGGTGTGCGTCAAGGTGCCTAGCTGTCTTTGCCGCGAAGTGGATATAGCCGGGCCGGTCCCGACCACGCTGAAGTTTCTACAGGGAAATTGGGCCAAGCAATGGCACGGATGCGGGGAATCGTCGCAACTGTGCCGCATGGCGGCGTTCATGGCTTGCCAGTCGCCTCGCCGGTGCCGCGCAACAGGCGGCCATATGCCGGCCGAGTCAGCAGCGGCGAGAGATAGATCGGGATCTGGGCCACCGCAAGGTAGAGCAGGAGGTCCGGCTCCGTCGCTCCGGAGACCGCGAACACCAGCGCCATGTTGCGGTTGCCCGACACCAGGCCGAGGCTCAGCGCCGGCCTGAGCCCCATCGGCCGAAACAGCAGGGAAGTCACCGCCTGGAAGCCGAGATTGACGGCGAAGGCGCCGGCGAGGAACAGCAGCACGGTATCGCTCTCGGAGACGATGCGCGGCGTGACGCCGTCCATGACCGCGATCGCGAAAATCAGCAGGACGATCACGGTCAGTCCCTGCAAGGGCTCATCCAGCGAATCGATCCGTCGCTCTCCGGCCAGGCGGCGCGTCGCCCACGCTGCGGCCAGCGGCAGCACGAGGAACAGCCCGACACGGACCGCATAGCCGGTCGGGTCGATCGCGGTCTCCCGGGCCAGCAACCCCAGCGCAAGCGGCGCCAGCGTGATCGGCAGCAGCACCGTCGTCACCGCCAGCACCACGACGGTCAGTTCGACATCGAGCCCCAGGAGCCGGGCGAAGGCGGTGGAGGAGAAGACCGGCGACCCCGCCGCGTTCAACACCAGGGCGGTAATCAGCGCCGGTGGCAGGCCGATCCCGGTCGCCACGCCCCAGACCAGCACCGGCGAAACGACCAACTGCCATGTGGTCGCGAGCCCGGTCACGACCGGCCGGCGGGCATAGGCGAAGACCCGTTGCCAGTCGAGCCTGAGCACCGAGAGGTACAGCAACGTGCCGATCGACGGCAGCAGCATCGGCCGCAGCGCGGCGGCGAGGTCCTGCAGCAGCAGGCCGGAGAAGACACCGCCGGCCAGAAGCAGCGTCGCGTGGCGCCCGATCGGCGCCAGGGCGCGCGCCGCTAGCATCGCGGGCAGGTCTTGGCCATGGTCATCATGCTCGTCCGAATTGCCGCCATGAGCTCGGGAGTATTGGCGCGGCGTAGGCCGCGGCCATGGTCGAAGGTGCCAACCCCCTGGTCAAGGTCGGCTGGCGCGGCCGCGCTCGGCGGGCAAGGGCACGGTCTCACAGGCTTGTGATCGGAGTTGCGGCCGGCTGGCGGGTCGCCGATGCGATCATCCGGCATGACCAAGTTGATGCACGCTGACGAGTCCTGCGCGTCACGCCGGCTGATCCTCGCGGCGATGGCCGCGACATTGGCCGTTCTCATTGCCGGCACCGCCATTGCCGACCCCCGCTACTGGCGGGCGGAATGGCCGGAGACCGATTTCGACAACACCTCGATCGACCTGTCGGAGATCATCTCCGGCGGGCCGCCGAAGGACGGCATCCCGTCGATCGATGACCCGGTCTTCGTTTCGGTCTCCGATCCGGGCGACCTGGCCCCGACCGAGCCGGTGCTCAGCCTGGAAATCGACGGCGACGCCCGGGCCTATCCGCTGCAGATCCTGATCTGGCACGAGATCGTCAACGACGTGGTCGCGGAGCAGCCGGTCGCGGTCACCTATTGTCCGCTCTGCAATTCCGGCATCGTCTTCGACCGGGTGATCGACGGCCAGGTGACCGAATTCGGCACCACCGGCAAGCTGCGCCGGTCGGACATGGTGATGTATGACCGCCTGACCGAAAGCTGGTGGCAGCAATTCCTTGGCGAGGCGATCGCCGGCGAGTTGACCGGCACCGTGCTGGAGATGATCCCGTCCCGGGTGGAATCGCTGGAACGTTTCGCCGCTCGGCATCCGGACGGCAGGCTGCTGGTCCCGACCAATCCGCGGATGCGCAACTACGGGCGCAACCCCTATGCCGGATATGACGGTGCGAGCTGGCCGTTCCTGTATCGCGGCGATTACGACGGCCCGGTACCGCCGCTGTCCCGCGTGGTCGTCGTGGAAGACGAGGCTTGGACCCTGGAATCCCTGCGGTCGGCGGGCCGCATCGAGCACGGCGACCTGATTCTGACCTGGGAGGAAGGGCAGAACTCCGCCCTCGACAATGGCATCATCAGCCAGGGCCGCGACGTCGGCAACGTGGTCGTCCAGAGGCGGGTCAACGGCGTGCTGGAAGACGTCGTGCATGACATTCCCTTCGCCTTCGTGTTCCATACCTTCGTCCCCGACGGCGTTCTTCATCACGACGGAGTCTGATCGCCGGACTGCGGGCTGAAAAATGCCGCGCCGGCACCCAGATTAAGGGGAGCGGGCGAGGCCGCCGCATGAGCGGTGCGACGCCCGGCGGTGGGACAACGGACGGTCGCATGGCGAACAAGGGCGAACAGCTGCCATCGGAAGGCACCAGCCAGTCCGAGGTCGACGCGTTTCTGCGCAAACTGGCGGCGACGCCGTCGCCGAAGCGGTCGGCGCGGCGCGGCCGGCTGATCTTTGCCATGGACGCCACCGCCAGCCGGCAGCCGACCTGGGACCAGGCCTGCCATATCCAGGCGGAGATGTTCGAGGCGACCCGGGCGCTGGGCGGCCTGGACGTGCAGCTCGTCTATTTCCGCGGCTTTCGGGAATGCCGGGCAAGTCCCTGGGTGTCCGACACCAGGGAGCTGCTGCGGCGGATGACCGCGGTCCAGTGCTTCTCCGGGCTGACCCAGATCGGCCGGGTGCTCAAGCACGCGATCAAGGAGACCGACAAACAGCAGGTCGACGCCCTGGTGGTGGTCGGCGACTGCTTCGAGGAGGATCCGGATCCGGTCGGCCACAAGGCTGGCGAGCTCGGTCTCCGCGGGGTCCCCGCCTTCATGTTCCATGAGGGCAACGAGCCCGGGGCGCGACAGATGTTCCAGCAGATCGCGCGGCTCACCAAGGGCGCCTACTGCCCGTTCGACCTCTCCAGCGCGCAGCAACTGAAGGAATTGCTAGCGGCGGTCGCGGTGTATGCTGCGGGCGGGCACAAGGCACTGGAAGATTACGGGCGCAAGAAGGGCGGCGAGGCGTTGCAGCTGACCCATCGTCTCGGCAAGGGCGGGCGCGGCGGCGGACGATGACATTTCCCTACCTGATCGCCGCGATCCTGGTCGTCGCCGGGTTGGTGGTCCTGGCCCGCTGGCTGGCCAATGCCGACCCCAAGCTGCTGGCCCGGCATGTGCGCCGCACGGCGTTGCTCCTGGCGGCGTTGATCGCGCTCGCGCTCTACATCTCGGGCCGCCTGGGCCTGGTGGTCGTGCTCACGGCCATGGCCACGCTGCTGATCCTCAATTGGCGGGCCCTGCATGCCCGGTTGAAGGCGGCCACCGGACCGTCGCCCGGCCAGACATCCTCGATCTCCACCGCCTTTCTCGAAATGGTGCTCGACCACGACAGCGGCGAGATGAACGGGACGGTCCGTCGCGGGGTTCATGAGGGCAGGGAGCTCTCGGGGCTTTCCCTGGAGGAACTCCTGGTACTGCATGGCGAGTGCTCGGGCCAGGACCCGAAATCCGTTTCGATCCTGGAGGCCTATCTGGACCGCCGGTTCGGTCACGGATGGCGCAGCGATGGCGAGCCGTCGGGGGCGCAGGCGGCCGATCTGGGCGGGCCGATGACGACGGAGGAAGCGTACCGGTTCCTTGGGCTCGAGCCCGGCGCCAGCGCGGAGGAGATCAAGGACGCGCATCGCCGCATGATGAAGAACTTCCATCCCGATCACGGCGGCTCGGACTACATCGCCGCCAAGCTGAACGAGGCGAAGTCCATCCTGCTCGGCGACTGATGCCGGGGGCGACGCCCGGCCGTAGCGGCGGCGTCAACCTCTGCTTGTCCGGCGACCGGCCGCTGTGGCAATAAGGGCCCGCCGGTCCCAGCCCCACCATGCGCGGTCTTCGCCCTCATGATCCAGCCTGTCAGGAAAGCCGTCTTCCCGGTCGCCGGACTGGGGACGCGGTCCTTGCCCGCCACCAAGGCGGTGCCGAAGGAGATGCTGTGCGTGGTCGACAAGCCGGTGATCCAGTACGCGGTCGAGGAGGCCGCCGAGGCCGGCATCGAGGAGTTCGTCTTCGTCACCAGTCGCGGCAAGAGCGCTCTGGAGGACCATTTCGACCGCCAGTTCGAACTGGAGAGGACGCTGGAGTCCCGCGGCAAGACGGCTGAGCTGGCGGCGACGCGGGCCTCTGAACTGCCGGTCGGCGGCTACGCCTTCGTGCGCCAGCCGGAGCCGTTGGGCCTCGGTCATGCGGTCTGGTGCGCGCGCTCGGTGATCGGCGACGCACCGTTCGCGGTGCTGCTTCCCGACGAGGTGTTCCATGGCCGGCCGGGGGTGCTGAAGCAGATGATGCAGGCCTATGAGACCCTGGGCGGCAATCTGCTCGCGGTCCGCGAAGTGCCGGCCGACCTGACGGCGCGATACGGGATCCTGGCGGTCGGCGAGGATGACGGCTCGGTCGCCTCGGTCACCGGGCTTGTGGAGAAGCCGGCGCCCCCGGATGCGCCGTCCAACCTCTCCATCGTCGGCCGTTACATCCTGCAGCCGGACGTGTTCGACCACCTCGACCGGAAGGAGCGGGGGGCGGGCGGCGAGATCCAGTTGACCGACGCCATGGCGAAGACGATCGGCGATCAGCCATTCCACGGGGTGCGCTTCCAGGGCGACCGCTACGATTGCGGCGACAAGGCCGGGTTCGTGGCTGCCAACGTCGCCTTTGCCCTCGACCGGCCCGAGTTGGCCGAGGCGCTGAAGGCGCGGCTTGCGACGCTGTTGGACGATGCCGGCTGACGACTGGTCAGCGCCTCCGATCCATTTCAATAGGGAGCTTCGACCGTGCGCATCGCGATGATCGGCACCGGTTATGTCGGACTGGTGTCCGGCACCTGCTTCTCCGAGTTCGGCGTCGACACGGTCTGCGTCGACAAGGACGAGGCCAAGATAGACCGGCTCAGCAACGGCGAGATCCCGATCTACGAGCCGGGGCTCGAAAGCCTGGTACACAAGAACACGGCTGGGGGGCGGCTGACCTTCACGACCGATCTGAAGGCCGCGGTCGACGGCGCCGACGCTGTGTTCATTGCCGTGGGCACACCGAGCCGACGCGGCGACGGCTACGCCGATCTGACTTACGTCTTCGGTGCCGCGGAAGAGATCGCCAAGGCGGTGACCGGACCAACGGTGGTCGTGACCAAATCGACCGTGCCGGTCGGCACCGGCCGTCGGCTGGCGGACTTGATCCGGTCCGCCCGGCCGGATTTCGAGATCGATGTGGCCTCGAACCCGGAGTTCCTGCGCGAGGGTTCGGCGATCGCCGACTTCATGCGCCCGGATCGGGTGGTGATCGGAGCCGAGAGCGAACCGGCGGCAGAGGTGCTGCGGCAGCTCTACAGGCCGCTCTACCTGATCGAGACACCGATCGTGGTGACCACGCTGGAGACGGCCGAGCTGATCAAGTACGCGTCCAACAGCTTCCTCGCCACCAAGATCACCTTCATCAACGAGGTCGCCGATTTCTGCGAGAAGGTTGGTGCCAACGTACATGATGTCGCCCGGGCGATGGGGCTCGACGGCCGTATCGGCGCCAAATTCCTGCACGCCGGGCCGGGTTACGGCGGCTCCTGTTTTCCGAAGGACACCGAGGCCTATGTCCACTGCGGCCGGGACTTCGGCGCGCCGCAGCGGATCGTCGAGACCGTCGTGCAGATCAATGACGGCCGGAAGAGCCAGATGGCGGACCGCATCGTCGAGGCCTGCGGTGGCTCGGTCGACGGCCGGACCATCGCAATACTCGGCCTGACCTTCAAGCCGAACACCGACGACATGCGCGAAAGCCCGAGTCTGGCGATCATCCCGGCGCTGCAGGACAAGGGCGCGACCATCCGCGCATACGACCCAGCTGGCCAGCAGGAGGCTGCCAAGCTGCTGCAGGGGGTCGAATACGGCCACGACGCGTACACCGTCCTGGAGGGCGCCGACTGCGTTGCGATCCTCACGGAATGGAACGAGTTCCGGGCGCTGGACCTTTCGCGGGTCCGGGACCTGCTGGCGCAGCCGGTCATGGTGGATCTGCGCAACATCTACAAACCGGCCGAGATGGCCGCCGCCGGTTTTGCATACTACAGTGTCGGGAGGCCATCGGTGCCGCCGGGCAAAGCCCCCGAGGCCTGAATCAATCCCGGCGCCATCGGCCGGCAGCCGCAGCAGGAAGGCAACCAAGATGAGCGACGCCTACGCATTCGACCCGACCATTCTTCGCGAGTACGACATTCGCGGCATCGTGGGCAAAACCCTGTCCGAGGATGATGCCTTCGCCGTTGGCCGCAGTTTCGGCACGATCGTCGCGCGGGGCGGCGGAACTTCCATGTGCGTCGGCTATGACGGCCGGTTCAGCTCGCCTGGGCTGGCGTCCGCAATGGTCGAGGGGTTGGCCTCGGCCGGTCTCTCGGTCAACCAGGTCGGCCTCGGGCCGACGCCGATGCTGTATTTCGCTTGCAAGCACCTCGGCGCCGATGCCGGTGTCATGATCACCGGCTCGCACAATCCGCCGGACTACAACGGCATCAAGATGCTGACCTCGGCCGGGCCCGTCTATGGCGACCAGATCCAGGAGATCGGCCGCGTCGCCGCCGCAGGCGATTTCGTCAGCGGCGACGGCAGTGCACGGGAGGTCGATGTCAGCGACGCCTATATCGACCGGATCGTGGGGGACTATGACGGCGACCGTGATCTGACCGTGGCGTGGGACGCTGGAAATGGCGCGGCCGGCGACATCCTGCGGCGGATGACGGCGCGGCTGCCCGGGCAGCACATCCTGCTGTTCGATGACATCGATGGCAGCTTCCCGAACCACCACCCCGACCCGACCGTCCCGGAAAACCTGGTCGATCTGCGCAAGGCGGTGGTCGAGAATGGCTGCGACCTCGGCATCGGCTTCGACGGCGACGGCGATCGCATCGGCGCGGTCGACGAGACCGGCGGCATCATCTGGGGCGACCAGCTCCTGGCGATCTATTCCTCCGAGGTGCTCAAGGAGCATCCCGGCGCCACCATCATCGCCGACGTGAAGGCCAGCCAGACCCTGTACGACGAGATCGCCCGGCTCGGCGGCACGCCGCTGATGTGGAAGACCGGCCATTCGCTGCTCAAGGCCAAGATGGCGGAGACCGGCTCGCCGCTGGCCGGCGAGATGTCCGGCCATATCTTCTTCGCCGACCGCTACTACGGCTTCGACGATGCGCCGTATTGCGGCATCCGGCTGATGAGCCTGGTCGCAAAGTCCGACGAGCCGTTGTCGGCCCTGCGCAACCGGCTGCCTTCGGTGATCAACACGCCGGAGGTCCGGTTCCAGGTCGACGAGGCACGCAAGTTCGCCATCGTCGACGAGATCAAGTCGCGCATGCAGGCGGCGGAGGCCGACGATCCGGATATCGACGTCAACGACATCGACGGGGTTCGGGTCAAGACGCCGGATGGCTGGTGGTTGCTGCGCGCGTCCAACACCCAGGACGTTCTGGTGGCGCGCGCCGAGAGCCAGAGCGACGAGGGGCTGGACCGGCTGAAGGCGCAGCTGGTCGGCCAACTCGAGCAGTCCGGGCTGGAAGGACCGAGCTTCGCCGGGGGCGGACACTAGACGCCTCGGCGGGACGCCGAGACCCGTCGACCGGGAATGCCCGCGCGGATAAAGGAGTCTTCGTCATGCCAGATCATTCCGCCACGGAAGGTGCGCTGGCGGCGGTTGCCCAGTCCATGCCCGTCAGCCTGTCCGCCTTCGATCCGTCTGCGCAGCCGACCGGTCTGGTGATCGTCGACGAGGTGAACGGGTTCGCCACCGTCGGGGCCGGCAACCTGGCGCCGCCGGCGCCCAACGCGCAGGTGACGCGCATGGTCGAGGAGACGGTGGCGCTGGGCCGGCGGTTCCAGTCGGCCGGCTGGCCGGTGCTCGCCTTCCTCGATACCCATCAGCCCGGCAAGCCGGAACCGCCCTACCCGCCACACTGCGAGGCGGGGACCGGTGAAGAGCAGTTCGTCCCGGCGCTGGAGTGGCTAGAGACCGAGGCCGCGGCGACGCTGATCCGCAAGGACTGCATCAACGGCTTCGTCGGGGCCATCGACGGTGGTCGCAACCGCCTGGTCGACTGGGTCAACGACAACCGGTTGAAGGCGGTGCTGGTGGTCGGCATCTGCACCGACATCTGTGTGATGGATTTCGTCCTCACCCTGCTGTCGGCGCGCAATCACGGCATGATGCCAAGCCTGGAGGACATCGTGGTCTACGAGCCAGGCTGCTCGACCTATGACCTGCCGCGGGCTGCGGCGGAACAGCTGGGCCTGCCGGCGACGGCGGCCCATCCGCAGGATCTGGCCCACCATCTGGGCCTGTATTTCATGGCCTCGCGCGGGGCGCTCTTGGCCGGGTCCCTGGGGTAGACGGCGATACCTGAGCCGGCCCTCACGCCATCTGCGCGGGCGAGGCGTGGCGATCCGTGGTCTCGACCGACGGCGAATGACCGCATCGCCTTTGGCTCTGCGCAGTGATGGCGGAGATTTGCGCGCGCCGACCGGGTCGGCGGCGCTGCCCAACGGCTAGAAGTCCGCGTCCGGAGAGAGAGGCAGGCAGTCGCTTCCCACCGCCTGCAGGCGACCGCAGGCGGCCAGCGCCTCGCTCTCGTCCAGGCCCATGATTCGCGCCCGATACATCCTGCCTCGCGCGGTATCCACCGGAATCACGATTCGCGGCGCCGACACCAGCAGGTCCGGAACCCGGTTCTTGGCCGCGTCGATGGCCCGCTGGCTGAGCGAAGCGTCGAAGAAGGCGCCCACCTGGATGCCCCAGACCTTGGACGGAAGGCCCGGACGGCTTCCCTCATCGGTCCGGATGGTCGCTTCGGCCACCCGCAGGCGATCGGCCGGCGTCGGAGGTGGACGGACCGCTGCGACCGGGATCACCCCGGCCCGGGTCGGCGCCACGATCTCTTCCGGGCGCCTTGGCGGCAGCGGCGAGTCGACCCCGCCGGCGGATGTGGCCAGCACGACCGGCGGCGTGCCCTGCGTTGGCCGCCTCGGCGGCAGTGGCGGATAGAAGGGCGCGCTGCCATATGCGATCAGATGCCGACCGCGGCTCGACGCGAAAGACTCGTCAAGCAGTTGCGCGACGGCTCGGTTGCGGCTGCTCGATGTGCGCCCGCCGAACACCACGGCAATCAGGCGCAGCCGGCCGCGCACCGCCGAGGCTGCCAGGTTGTACCCTGAAGCCCGGATGTAGCCGGTCTTGAGGCCGTCCATACCCTCATAGCTGCGCATGAGTTCGTTGTGGTTGCGATAGGTGCGCCCGTTGAACGACCAGCGCTGGGTGTCGAAATAGTGGTAGTACTGCGGAAAATCGCGGATCAGCGCCTGGGACAACAGCGCCATGTCCAGGGGCGTGGAGACCTGACGGCGGTGCGGCAGGCCGGACGCGTTCTGGAAGGTCGTGTTGCTCATGCCCAGGCGGCGCGCCTGCCGGGTCATCTGTTGCGCGAACCGGTACTCGGTCCCGCCGATCGCTTCGGCCACGGCGGTGGCGATGTCATTGGCCGATTTGGTGACCAGGGCATAGATCACGTCCTCGACGCGGATCGTCGAGCCGGGCGCCAACCCCAACCGGGACGGCGCCTGCCCGGCAGCTTTGCGGGAGATCGTGATGCGCTGATTGAGCGTCAGCGAGCCATCCTCCAGCGCCCTGAAGACCATGTAGAGGGTCATCATCTTGGTCAGCGACGCGGGATAGAGTGGACGGTTGGCATGCTCCTGATGCAGCACTTCGCCCGAAACCGCATCGATGACGATGGCGCCATAGCGGGAGTTGGCCGATGCCGGACCGTTCACGACCAGTGAAACCGTGGCGGCAAAGCCCAAGCAGAAGAGAAATGAACGCATGACGGTCGAAACGCTGCGACGTGCACTGGCCTTCGGCATCCCCAGGTCCATCTCACTTTCCAGTTCAGCAGCTTCGATCGCATTCATCAGATTCTAGATTAATCCCCGAAAAGCGCTCCGAAGGCCAGTTAAAATTGGTCAATGAAGTGTTAACGTGCGTCGGCGCCATGCAATCAGTCCAATTGCGGCAATAATGAAGGCGCCTGGGTCCAAGGTTCTGAAGCAATTTGCCGCACCGGTCGGGGGATCTTCGTTTGACAGCCAAAGTGCCATTGCGCGCCGTCCCGGCGGCCCTGCTGCTGCTGCTCGCCGCCTGCGCCTACCAGCAACCGGCCGGCAATCTGGTCACGCAGCAGCTGACCTGGATCAGCTATCTCAACGGCGATGATATTCGCGCCCAGTGCGCCGACGGCGCCCCGGACCGCTATCGCCTTGTCTACAACGCGAATCGCAACCGCCACAGCCGCACCTACGATGTCTGGGACGTGCGCGAGGGCGCGGTGATCGAGCAGTCGGTCGATCGGGGCATCGTGTTCGAGCCCGGCCGGGCGGTCACGTTCAGCAATATCGGGGTGCCGGAGCGGGCGAGCGTCAACCTGAGCCGGGAAGAACTCGCCGAACTCGAAGCCCGGATGGAGGCAAGCGGGGTGTTCGATCCGCCGCCGGTCGGGCTGCGGCTCGCCTCGCGCGGCTTCTACTGGATCGTCAGCGGCTGCCGCGACGGCCGGTTCTTCCTGACCGGCTTCCGGCATCCGTCGGACGACTTTGATCGCATTCAGTTCGCCTCGTTCCTCGAGGAGCGCGACCGGACCGGTGTCCGCTATCCGGTCCTGCCGGGGACGGCGATGGCCCGCTCATTGCAGCGCTGCCCGCGCGGCAGGGGCTCGTCGGCCAACAACGATCGCTGTTTCTGGGTCGAGATCGGCGACAACGGCCTGGTG
>JAAUYH010064316.1_pt1 | contig 11067 bp, 9 predicted proteins | sample 7278061 | NCBI WGS metagenome assembly JAAUYH01 (sample SAMN14350203, study PRJNA611818) | marine sediment metagenome | isolation source: surface marine sediment (0.6m) | place: French Polynesia: Moorea | collected 2018-08 | reverse complement strand
TTCTGCAAACAGTTTCGATCGCATTTTATGTTGTTCGGCTTTGCCGTTTTTTCCTAATCTTAGAAAAGATCTAATTTTATGGCGCAGTTTTTTAGTTGACGATGGTTTAATTGGCTTGCAAGTTTACGCTCAAACTGCTGCTGTAGCTGGGTTTATTTTGCAAAAAGTAGCGAAAAGATACGGCATAGAAATCATCTTGAGCGATTTGACCGGAACTAAGGATAAATGTCATTTTCTCTTAGAAAAAGCTGGATTTAAAAATATTGAAGTAAACGAAGACCAACTAGGTAATTATATTACCTTAGATGAGGCTAAAAAAGTTTGGGACGGCAGTTTAAACCATCCATTATCGAGTCAATTAAAACAGCTTTCAAAATCAGATTTAGAGCGAGCTAAAGCCGAATATTATGCCGAACTAGCAGCTTTAGTAACAAATAAAGGAATTTGGAACGATATGACGGTTTATTATATTTATGCCAGTAAATAAACCAGTAATTTAAGGCAGTTGAACCGAGAAAATTTGCTTGAAATTTAAATATATTCTAGGTCTTAATATTTGAAGATTCAACTGTCCGATCTGAAGATATATAATCGACCTTAAGAGACAAGTAATGTTGATTTATCTCCCTCGGATCTGTATTTTTTTTCAAGGAAAATAACATAACAGTTATCATTATTTATGCCGATCGAGAATTTATACCATTTTTCAAAAGTAATAAGAGACTTAATCCAGTTTAAAAGGTCAGTCGGTCTAGGTAGGGGGTCAGAGATAATTAGCTTTTTCAACTTTTTTTAGATTATTAAATAGAATTGCTAGATATGGCAGTTGAAATAAAGATAAGGACGTATAACATTGGCAAAGGGGTTAAATATTAAGGATTATCCCTCTTCCTTCTTCCATCGAACTTCTTCCTTCTTCCTTTTGCTATATTTTGCTATTTTTGAGAATTGGTATTAAATCTTGCCATAATGGGATGGAAGATACTGCGATCGAGCTTTTTAAGCTTAATAGATTCGATCGCAACTTAGTATCAAATCATTCTTTATTTAACCAGCTAAATCCCCATCTTGAGAAACTCGAGGTGTTTCTGGTAATTCTTGAATCTCTTCAGCTATTTGAGTAGCTTTATTTTTAGAACTGAGTAATTCTTTAACTTGAGTCGCTATTTCCCCTAATTTTCCTTCATCGAGGAGGGTTTCTAACAAAGCAATGCCGCTAGTAGAAAGCAATAATTTACTAATATCCCCCACGTTACCATTACCATTACTATTACCATTATTTCCGCCAAAAGAATAGACCCGAGCATTGCCGAGTACGCCAGGTTGGGGAGCTAAAGCTTTAACAATTTCGGGCAATTTAGGGGCTAATTCCGGTAAAATAGCTTTTATTAATTCGGCAGTACGATTGGCATCGGATAGGGCATTTTCTGCTTGAATTAGAGCTTTTTTACTTTGGGCTTCAGCTATAGATTTAAACCGATTTGCTTCGGCGAGAGTGCGGATCGATTCGGCTTCTAATTCTGCTGCTTGGCGGGCAATTTCTGCCTGGCGTTTGCGACGGAATAAATCGATTTCGACCACATTTTGCTCTTTAATTCTGGCTTGTTGAGCTTCTTTTTCGGCAGCAATCGTTGAGAGACGCTGTTCTCTTTCAGCCTTTTCTACCTCGCTAGCAGTCATTACTGCAGCTTCTGCTTGGGCCCTTTCTGCTTCTGCCATAAAACGATCTTTACTTTTTTGCGCGATCGCGATCGCCGATTCTTGTTTGGCTATTTGGGATTCTTTTTCTGCTTCTGCTACTTCAATTTGAGCGGTTAATTGAGAAGCATCGAGAGTTTTTTGACGATTAATTTCGGCGACTTCTGCTTCTTGTTTTTGTTGAATTTGAGCTACTTTTAAAGCCTTATTTCTTTCTTCTAAAGCAATATTGGCATCAATTTGACTTTGCTGCACTGCCAAATTTTGTTGAATTTTTTCTTCTTCTACTGCTTTAGCTTGTAAGATTTTATTTCGTTCTATTTTTGCTTCTTCTTTATCTTGAGACTCTTGAATTTCCCTAGCTTGTTGTGCTTTAAGAAATTCAATTTCTTTTTCTTGAGTTAGTTTAGCTTCTTCTTTCTCTTTAGCGATATTGAAAGACTGTTTGGTTGCATCTAATTCTCTAGCTTCGATCGCAACTTTGGTGCTTAATTGTAGTTCTTTTTTTTCTTGTTCTGTTTTTAACTCAACATCTAGTTTTTGTTTGATAGATCGCTGAATTGTTTCCGTCCTTAATTTAACTCCTTGAGCGTCAAAAAAGTTATTTTCATCGTAAGTATCGCTCTCTTCAATTTCAGAAATTGCAATATTATTGAGAGTCAAACCTACCTTTTTTAAATCTTGCTGGATCAAATTTAAAACTTCATCGGCAAACCCTAATTTATCCGAATCAATTTCCGCAATACTCTTTCTTTTTGCCGCCGCACGAATCGCATCGTCAGCTCTTTTTTCTAAAGCTTCTTTGATATCAGTTCCCGAAATTCTGCCTTGTTTTGAAAGTCTTGCCGCAGCAACTAAAACATCTTCTCGATTCGGACTAATACAAACATAAAAAGTAACTCTCATGTTCGCTCGCAAATAGTCTTGCGTCCTAACTGCTAGCTTTCCAGTTCTTTCCACATCAATAGAAATCTCTCGCAACGGTACGCGAGTTATTTCATGAAAACCCGGAAGAACTATACAACCACCATTAAGAATGATATTTTTATCTTTCTTAAAAACGCCTCCAGTTCTGACAAAAGCTTCGTTATTTGGAGTTATGACATAAACTCGAGTATAAGCAAAAATGCCAACAATCAGTAAAACAACCAAACCGATTGCGATCGCCCCAAAAAATGGAATGCTAAAACCATTTAATTGAGACAAATTAATATTTAACGAATTAGGATCGAAAGATTGAGCGACAATAGTTTCTTGAGGGTTCATATTATCTTCCTCTATTATTTCGCGATCGTTGAAATCGATCGCCGGTAAAGACTGAATAAAAGTAAGCCAAAATAACATAGTTTTAGAGATTATTATTTCGATTTTCCAACCAGCGAGACTCGTCGGGACTATCTTTAGCAATAACGAGATAACTATTTTTATGAAGGTCGATAATTAAAACGCGATCGCCCCGCATCGGAACTACATTAGCCCATTGCGGTAAAGTAATATTAATGGTAGCTAAATTACTAGCCGCATCGAAAACATCAGCCTGAGCAATTTTTCCAGAATTAGTAAAAGGGACTTTAACAGATACCACCGTAGCAACACAACCAATTAAGCGATCGCTGCTAGTATCTTCGCCAAAAGAAGCAAACAATTTGCCCAAAGGACGAGACATTAAACCGCCAGTATAGACACTTACGGCAAAAGAAGCAAATAAAATTGACCCGCCAAAAAAGCCTGTCGGGATAGATCCAATCGCACTACTGATAAAAACATTCACCATCCAGCCAATCAAACCCCAGAGGCTAAAATCAATCGCTAAAAGGAGCAATAAAGGAGCTTTACCAACCCCAAATAAGCTTAAAATTTGAATCGGGCCAAAATCAGCATCAGCGTCGGAATCTATTCCTAGATCCGTATCAGCATCTAACTCGAGATCGTCATCCCCACCACCAGAAAAAATCACCAATAGAAATAATAAAACTCCGATCGCCAGAAAAATCCAGTAAGTTACATTAGCCGCATCAAATAGCATAAATTGAGTTCTGTTGCCGAATATCTAACATTTAGGATAGCGATAGTATAATCAACAATATCAAAGACTAATATATTTTTTTAAGTTTGTCCGGTGTTGTAAGATACTTGGAAGTCTATTCTTTTTTTGACGATTGTCGATCGATTAGAATAGTAATCCTCACCTTGATTTAGTTTATGCTTCAATACGCTTATTTTCCCGGTTGTGTTGCTAAAGGAGCTTGTGAAGAACTACACTTATCCACAACAGCAATAACCGCCAGTCTAGGTATAGAATTAATCGAATTAAAAAAAGCTGCTTGTTGCGGATCGGGAACTTATAAAGAAGATTCCCAACTTCTAGAAGATACCGTAAATGCCCGCAATATTGCCTTAGCAGAAGCTTTAAATTTACCCCTCTTAACCCATTGCAGCACTTGTCAAGGAGTAATCGGCCAGGTAGACGATCGCCTTAAAACTGCAAAAATAGAAGATCCGCAATATTTCGATCGCGTCAATGGTTTCTTAGCAAAAGAAAGCTGTTCTCCTTACCAAGGTAGTAGCGAAGTCAAACACATACTTTGGGCCATAATCGGAGATTACGGACTAGACAAACTCCAAGAGAAAGTCAAACGCCAACTTAACAATCTCAATTGTGCCGCATTTTATGGCTGTTACTTACTCAGAGCGCAAAAAAACTTACCATTTGACGATCCTTTCGATCCGCGATCGCTAGAAAATGTTTTCACTGCCCTCGGTGCCAATCCGATTTACTATCAAGGTAGGACGCAATGCTGTGGCTGGCCCCTAGCTAGTTATGCTACCGAGCAATCTTTTCAAATGGCAGGAAAGCACATTTTAGAAGCCAAAGAAGCCGGTGCAGACTGTATTGTAACACCTTGTCCGTTGTGCCATCTCAACCTCGATTCCAGACAGCCAGAAGTCGCAAAAGTTATTAACAATGCTTTGGACTTGCCCGTGTTACATTTACCTCAGTTAATCGGTTTAGCCTTGGGTATAGAACCGCAAAAATTGGGACTCGATCGCCACGTGGTTGCCACCAAACCAGTCTTAGAAAAATTAGGTTTTTAAACAATGGAAAATGAATTGCGATCGAGCAATAAAAAATGCGTCCGAGTCCTCGTTTCTGGTAAAGTTCAAGGAGTCGGCTATCGCTTTTCTACTTTCCAAGAAGCCCAAAAATTAGGCATTACAGGTTGGGTGAGAAACTTAATTGATTCTCGAGTAGAAGCAGTATTTTGCGGCGAACCAACAGCAGTAACAGCAATAATTAAATGGTGCGATCGCGGGCCATCTGCTGCTGTGGTCAAACAAGTAACAGTCGAGGATATTGAACCTCAAGCGATCGACAATTTTGAAATTCGCTAAGATCGAATACCCTGCTTGTTTAAATTAGAAACGAGCAAATAGATCCGATTGTTAATGTTGTTTTGAAGAATCAAATTGGGAAACCTAATTAAAGAAGTTTAAGGTTCAAGCTTAGATTAATGCCAAGTTTTCCTGATTTTTCTAGTCAAGGCTATCGCGTTGAAAAAGAATTAAGCCGTAATTATCTTGGTGGTAGAATTGCTTATTTAGCAAAGATTTTAAATAGCGATCGGCAAGTAGTAATTAAACAATTTCAATTTGCTACTGCAAATTCCGACTGGTCTGGTTTTAAGGCATATCAAAGAGAAATAGAAGTTCTCCAACAATTAGAACATTCTGGAATACCAAAGTATTTAGATTGTTTTGAAACTGAAGATGGTTTTTGCATGGTACAAGAATATAAAAAAGCTGTACCTTTATCTTTATCTCGCACTTATTCCCTAGCAGAAATAAAAAAGATAACAATTCAAATTTTACAAATAATCATTTACTTACAAAATCGTATTCCTTCAGTAATTCATCGCGATATTAAACCCGAAAATATCTTAATAGATGAAGCACAAAATATTTATTTAGTTGATTTTGGATTTGCACGTTTATCAAATGAAGAAATGGCAGTGAGTAGTATTACTGTCGGTACGATCGGGTTTATGGCCCCAGAACAAATTTACAACCGTACTCTAACAGAAGCAACTGACTTGTATAGTTTAGGTATGACTTTAGTTTGTCTTTTAACTGAAACCAAATCGAATCGAGTTTCTAATTTGATCGATGAAGATAATTTAGTTAATTTTAAACATCTTTTGCCCCAACTAAGTCAACGCTGGATTGATTGGTTAGAAAAAATGGTTGCTCGTAATGTAAAAGACCGTTATAAAAATGCCAAACAAGCCTTAAATGCACTCATACCGATCTCGATCCTTAGCGATACAAAAGTTAATTTAAGAGAATCTAGCTTAGAATTTATTGCTAGTAAATATGGAGAAAAAGTAACCAAAACTATATATATTGAAAATCAAATTTCTGAAACAATTTTATTCGATAAAATCGACATTTCTCCGGCTTGCGAAGATAGCTACCACCGAGCTGATTCCAATAGTTGGATCGATCTAAATACCATTCAATTGTCTGATAATAAAGTTCAATTAGAAGTTACTGTCGATACGAGCAACTTGAGAGCAAATACAAGATTTGAGCGTCAGATTAGATTACATAATAGTGCTTGTCCAGAAGCCTCAGAAGCGATCGATCTTGTAGTTTATAGCGGTTCTTTATTAGAATCATTGCAAATCCCCTATCTAGGCTTATATAGAGCCTCAATAATAACGATCGCAGTAGTTGTCATTCATTTATTATTAAATATGGGCTGGACTAATGCTGGTTTTTCAGTTTTGTGGTCGTTTATTTTTGGACTAATTTTACAGGTATTTGCTGGATTAAGTAGATTTTGGAATGATAGTATCAACCCAGAAAATGAAAAGATTATCAGCACAAATTTTTTAGAGACTCAGAAATTAGACTTATCTGGAAGGATGGGATTTTTTGGTATGCTTGCGACTATTTTGTCTTGGCAATTTTTTAATGGATTGACTGCATCAATTTGGATGCCATCACCCACACCATCAACTGGTTCGGTTTATCATATCACCCCACTTACATTGATTTTTTTCGGAATATTTGTTGTATATCCTATGATTATAATCGGAGTTAGATTGCCCATATTAGGGGTCAAATTAATTAAAATAATTAATCAAAAAATCGCCCAAGAAAATATTACAGAACTAACTAAAAAAATCAATACAATTTCAATTACAATGTTTGTTTTAACTGCAGGGATCTTGGTTAACTTTGATTTGCCAAATCACTTATTCTTAAAACTATTTTTGGGAGCAGCTATCTTTTTAGGAATAACATTATGCTACCCTAATTTACAACAGATAAAAGAGTTTCTTCAGTATAAGCAAAAAGAAAAAAATTTAATTGAATCTTGATTGAATGCCGTTCGATTCAGTTGGCTATAAATTTTAACAATATTCCCGCTAATCGAGCTGCTTTTTCCTATCTTTGACCTTTGCTTCGATCTAATTAGTTCTCTATCGATCGCAGTTCAAAGATAAATTTTATGAGCAAAATCATTATTTTCAAGATCTCTTCTGTTTGCGCTTCTTATCGATTAATTGCCAATCCCAAGTATAACAACCCGGTTGATTGGGCACGCTATCCCATTTTCCTTTGCGTTTGCCAATTGAAATAGTTTTAACCAATCTATTTTTAACAACCTTTAATGCTTCGCCTTCTACTTTGCCGTACAACATCGCTACAATGTAATCTAAAGTAAGAATCGAGCCGGCATTTTCTTTTAATACTTTTTTGACTGCATTAGCCAAAGAAAGACCTCGATAAGGTTCGATAACTTGAATGTTAGTTTTAGATTGAAATCTTTTAAAAGGAGCATCTTTTTTAGTTAAAGTATCTTGAAAGTTAGCGTCAAAAGATTCGCGATCGCTTTGAATTTGCTCTAAAATTTCAATACCTTGATCCGTCCAAAGATAGCCTTTGCGAGAATGATGATAATAATGAGTCCCTTCAGATAACCAATCACTATACTTAATTCTAGCTCGGCTAATCCACTTAGTAGAAACGCCCATTTTTTTGCCGATATCTTTAGTTGGAGTGACGTTAGGGGGAATATCTTCAAAAGTTCTAGATATTTTATCTAATAAATCGACTCCCGTTTCAGTCCAGCGAATAAAGCCTTTATCATCTTTAAGATAATGGGTATTTTCAATAAAGCGATCGGGATTTTGATATCTTTGATTGTTACACCACTCAACTGTAGAACCGATTTTAGCTGCAACTTCTGAAGTATTCCAAGTCTCAGAAAAGCGATCTAAATTACCGTTATTAGCATTGCCGTTATTAACAGAATCGAATTCTAAGTTAACATCAGTATTATCCTCTTGTTGCCAACTTTCTAATAATGATTCGGCATGAGCTAATTTAGTTTTAGCAATTTCTGCTAAACGAGAATACTTTTCTGCTAGTGCTGCGTAATGATCTCTAATCTCCAATAAAGAGAATTGTAAGTTATCTGGGGGTGGACTCAATTGCAACTCTCGATCCAAAGGATTTAGAGAATTTTTGTAATCTGACGATGATAAAATCGGCTTTGTCATGTTATGTAGATCTTTTTACTGACTGAATTTAACTATTAATGGCATACTGGAAAGAATAACAATTTTAAACTTTTTAGACTCCATGCCAAGCAAGTATGTTTTTGTAAACGAATATACGGTTCGATCGCACCACAGACTCATTCATACTCGTACTTACAAATTTATCTGCAAAAGGTGCAAACAACCAACTGTCAGGGAAACTTTTGGGGGGAAACCCTTATACTGTGATGTTTGTCGTCCACCAAAAAAATCTCGATCTAAAAAGCGCGTCACTTCTGCTTCTAATCATAAAGCAAACAATCTTAAATCGAACTCACCTCAGTTACAATCTCAACTCTTACCAGGTTTTGAACCAACTCACTATTTAATCGATCGCAGTAACGATACTAGCACTCCAGTCCGTTTGCTTCCTTCAGATAACCCAGAAAGACAAATTGTCGATACTGGTCGCGATCGTCAGGTCAAAATCGAATATGATGCTAAAAGGGGGTTACTAATTGAAGATTCTCCAGCTATTTCTTGGATGTTAGAAGAAATTGCCACCAAACAACAAAATTAAGAAACTATTTTTTGCCTGATATCGAAAAACAATTTATTTTTTAATTAATTATGATGCGTTTGTTAGCAGCAGATAACAAATATCCTGAATGTTTATTCCTTGAATTAGAAATAATTCCTAACGCTGAAAAATACGATCTGTATTTGCAAATTAAGTTTGATTCTGCTTGGGAGTCTTTAGGAGAAGGTCGGGTTAAATTTGCTTTAAAAAGAGGTCAATTAAAATTAACTTGGCAAGATTTAGAAGTACCTCTAATCGCTCGAAATTTTGGAAAAAATCTAGAAATTGCAGCTTTAGGATCGGGACAAACTCAAACTTGGATTTTTACTCCTCCTCGGGGAGAAAATTTTTTAAAAACTACTGTCGATCGGGTTTTTTTAGCAAGTTTTACCGTCGCTGGCGAGCGCCCGAAAATAGACGCAATATTCAGTGTCAGGCCTGCACACATTGCTTTAATTGAAACGGAAAATTTATGGCGACACGATATTAATCCGAATAAATATACAGTTTTAGAAAGAAAATTAGTTTATCTTTTACAAGAAAATAAAATTAAAAATTATTTGAGTCGCTTGCAATTGGGAGCTGAAGCAACTGCTTTTGAATCTAATGATTCCGATCGCAAAAATGCAGAAAATAATTTAACTTCAGCGACAATCAAAAATTTAATCGATCGCGTTTATAGCGTCGCCACAACAGATTTTTTAGAATTGGCTGCAATAGTAGAATTAGATCCGATCGCAGATTTTGCTGGAGGAAATTTTTTAGCCAATAATCTTAATAATATCCAATTAAGCGGTGCTAATCTCTATCGTACCAATTTCCGAGGCGCGGATTTGACCGATGCGGATTTGAGCGAAGCTAATTTGAGTTACAGTAAGTTGAGCGGTGCGGATTTAAGCGGCGCATATCTCGAAAATGCTAACCTAAGTCATACTAACTTGCGATCGGCTAGCCTCGCTGTCGCTAATTTAATCGGTGCGGATCTCAGTTATGCTAATCTTACCGATGTCAATTTGACTAAGGCTAATTTAACTGAAGCTAAGGTCGATCGCGCTATATTTAGCAACAATGAAGGCCTCTCGGAAAAAATGAAAGCTAATTTAATCGCTCGAGGTGCTATTTTCGGTGATGCATGACCGTGAGGGGTATTTTTAGTACATTTTTACCAAGTAAAGTGATTCCGAATTTAAATTTCAAACTTTGAGGTAATTCTTGCCAAGATACCGGTACGAAACCAAAACGAGTATAAAATCTAATTAGTTTTTTACCCAAACATTCTAGATATAAAGGTCGATCTGCCCTTTGAATGAGATAATTGGTTAAGTAAGTTCCCAAACCGCGATCGCGCCAATCAGATTTTACGACTAGACTACCCAATTCTTGAGCTTCGTTAAAATCTCGCAACTGTCCGCAGGCTAGAATCTCATCTTTACGGTCAATGAGATAAAATTGCTGCCATTTTACCTGAGTCGGATCTAGCATAGCACTAAAAACTAACTTGCGGATCGCCCAAATATCTTCAGCAGTAGCGGGACGAATTAAACATTCTTTGGGTAAAGAGGACATTTTTAGAGATAAAGAAAATAGCAGATATAGCAACTGAACTAGAGATTAGGATACTCATTGCAAAAGCAGAAAATAGGTATTAGGTAGTAGGTAGTAGGTAACAAATAAAATTGTCATAACCTTTACTTCGACTGCTATATGTAAAATATTATTCGATAGTGTGATGGTGTTGCTTGACAGATTAAATATTTCAGTAATTTTACGATAACGGAGCGTAAAGCCACCGTCTTTAAAGCGGTGGATATAAGCGAGCTAGTTCGATCAAACTAGAGCCAGTTTTAACTGGCAATATTATTTTAACTTGATCTAGTTATTTTTCGCCGATTATGATAGCGTAAATATATTGAGGTCGAGCTAACTATTGTGATTGTAATTGAATACAAGTTAAAAGGAAAATTAAAACAATATCAAGCTATTGATAAAGCTATTCGTACTTGCCAGTTTATTCGCAACAAATCGATTAGATATTGGATGGATAATCAAAAAGTAAACAAATACGATTTAAGCAAGTTATCAACCAAGCTAGGTAAAGAATTTGATTTTGCTAAACGACTTAATTCAACAGCAAGACAATCATCAGCAGAAAGAGCTTGGTCAGCAATATCAAGATTTTATGATAATTGCAAAAAGCGCACCGCGCGGGGCGAGGTCTCCTCGCCTATAGCACGGAGCAAG
>JAAUYH010195027.1_pt1 | contig 11068 bp, 11 predicted proteins | sample 7278061 | NCBI WGS metagenome assembly JAAUYH01 (sample SAMN14350203, study PRJNA611818) | marine sediment metagenome | isolation source: surface marine sediment (0.6m) | place: French Polynesia: Moorea | collected 2018-08 | reverse complement strand
GAAAGATTGCTATGAACGAAAAATTGATGTTGCAGCAAATTGGGTCATAAACAAGATTTGTCAAGCGGTCACTAGAGGGCACGGCCACTGTCGGTATCGTAAACAATCACCATGGCCGCCAGCGTTTTTTAAAGAAAAGGAAAGCGATAAATTTGGTATTTAGAGAAATACGGGTTCGATGTTAAATTCAAAAAAGACGGTGGATGGTCTGGTCGCCGTACTATTCTGCCTTAAAATGGAAAAACAAATTGGCATCCTGCCCGTCGAGGGAGGGCCTGTTTTCCATCCAGTTTAAAATTTTACAACCTTCGGCTTTGCCGGAGGGTGCCGAGCAACTGATGTAGGGCATGGCTGGATCACCGGCGATTGATTTGTAATAGAGCATCCGGGCACGATCTTTGGGTAATTCTTCGAGTTCCAGAAAATGAGCCATATAGATGAAGCAATCGCCTTCAAATAAATCACTGCTCTCCCTGAATTCTGCAATCCGCTGCCTGAATTTTTCGAGGGCAGCCTTTTCATTTTCCGCTTCAATGATCAAATTAAATTCGCCATGTCGTCGGTTTTCTTCCTTATTTCTTTGCTGATCGGTGGCATGAAGAAATTTACCGATGTAGATCATCAGACTTCCTTTCCGTAGATTCGTTTTACCGGCTCTTGAGGCAGTTCTTAAGTTTCTGGCCAATATCGCAGTAATCGCATCCTAACTATTTTAAGATAATTTGTCCAGCGCTTCCGGTAGACGGATTACAATTACGAGATTTTCTCGCTTTATATGGACACGTCTTTGAAAAGTGGCCTCTTCGGGGCAGCGAAGTTAATATTCAATCAGCAATCTTCAATCAATGCTATTTGTGATTTGTTCAAACCTTCATTTTTTTACTTCATATTGTTTGCCCTTTAAGGGACTACAGCGTCGAACCGCAATATTTACAAAATTTAGCGTCCGAGTCATGGCCCTCAGCGCTGCATTGCGGGCATGACTGGGTGGATACTTTTCTCTTATATACCTGGGTCATTTCTGCGGTGACGATTCCGGTAGGCACTGCAATGATCCCATAGCCAATGATCATGATGATGGCCGACACGGCCTGGCCGAAATCTGTCTGGGGTGATATGTCACCATAGCCGACGGTCGTCAAGGTTACGATCGCCCAGTAAATGCTTCTCGGGATACTGGTAAATCCGGAATTCGGATCTTCGATTAGGTAAATCAAGGCGCCGAAAATGATAACCAGAGTCAGTACGGCAAATAAAAAAACCGTAATTTTCCGACGGCTTGCACGCAGGGCCTGCATTAACAGGCGGGTCTCACCCACGTATGTCGCCAGCTTTAGTACCCGGAAAATTCGCAGAACCCGCAACACCCGAATCACCAGAAAATACTGCGAGCCCGGAAAAAATATGCTCGCATAGGTCGGCAACACCGCCAGCAGATCCACCACGCCATAGAAACTGGCGGCATAGGCCAGGGGCCGCCCGACACAATACAATCGTAGGAAATATTCAACGGTGAATAGAAGGGTAAAAATCCATTCGCCCAGGTACAGCAGTTCGCCATAGGCAAGCTGAATGCTACTGACGCTGTCAAGCATCACCAATACCACGCTTGTCAAAATCGAAACCATCAGCAGGACGTCAAATATTTTACCCGTCGGTGTATCCGCCTCGAAAATAATCTCGTGAAGGGTAGCGCGCAGTCGGTGCGAAGAACCATTTTTTTTCATAGCAACCTTCAGGCTTTGGAAATCAGATGATAGATGACAGAGAACAGAGGATAGATTCCAGAAGACAGTTGACGGATGACAGATGTTAGAGGGCAGTCATCAGATGGATTTGAATTCGAATCCAACGTCCCCCTCTTATTTTCCTTATGTCGTTATTTCTGAGTTACCCGGTAACCCTTTTCTTTTAAAAGCGCAACGACGCTGCCGGGTCCGATCAAGTGGCCGGCACCGACAATGACAAGAATATCTTTATTTTCTGACATCATTTTTTCAATTTTTTTTACCCAATCGATATTGCGCCGGCGTAAGAGGCGATCTTCAATTTGGGGATAATCTTCAAAGCTTTTAAATATGATCGCATAAAGATTATCTACGTCCCCTCTTTTCCAGTATTTCAGCATATCATCGGCCATCTGGGCCGCAACATCCAGGTCCTTTAGGGTTTGACCCAAAAATGCGTTTTGATCCCGGGCATTCATTTTCCCCAAAAGGTCCATTTGGAAGTCGGCGGATTCAAGAAAAGCGATTTCTTTCTCATCCGTGCCGGCTTTGGCGTAGAAGTGAATATCAATGCCGTATTCAAGGCTGAATCCCAATCGTTGCAATTCCAAAACGGTCAATGTGACAGCAAGAAACCAGGGCCTGAAGCGGGCAAAATGCTCCAAAGGCATACCCAGGTTCGTCATTTTTTTTTTAAGTGAATTTTGCATCTCAGTGGGTATTTTTTGAAGCAGGGATTGTCCTTCCGGATAGAGGCCCATCGCCATCATCTTGCCCTGGACAACGGGATCCATCATGGCCGCCAGATCCGTTTCGAATACAACTTTTTGACTTCTACCGTATGCTTTTTCAATAACCTTGGCGAGGGGATAGGCATTGCTTTTAAGGACATGCAGGGAACCCAACAGAAAAACCGCCTTTTTTTGCGGGGTTTCCACCAACCAGAGGCAATGCTTTGGGGACGTCGTAGGTTTGCTTTGCTGAGCATGAAGGCCGACGGACACAAGCGTGATTACGAACAAGCATAAAACAAAAAGTGGCCCCTTTAGTCGGTTTCGTCTAACACCTCGCTGAATTGCCGTCATAATTTCCCCTATATGTTAATTTACGTCTTACTAGTTCAAAAATCAGCGATCACCGGCAGAGCATGTCTCTACGGCCCCATCGAGGGGCCTTCCTCATACCCTCAGCTATGTTGGTGGTTGCTGATTTTTAGCTCATTTCTAAAATCAATATTACACCCTCTTGAAATTCGGTTTAAATATTTTGCTTTGATAATGTGACGAAGTTGAATTAGGGCGGTTCCAGGCCCCACCCAAAGCCGGGTTTTCAAGCTTCGGCGAGACCGGATCCAAATTTTTAATCTTTTCCACAAATACACCCAGATTGGTGATAAACGTCAGACAGTGGGAATACCGTAGCATCTGATTAACTGATTTGGTAGCTAACCTTTCGGCCGCCTGCGGATGGTCATATTCCATGTGAATATATACCCCAGCCGCCTTGATCAGCGCTTTTAATGCTTGGTTTTCATCGCCGGTTGTTTTTTGCCAGATACGTTCCAGATGATCATGGAACTCAAAGAAAAGACCATTATTCCATATTACTAGCGATCGCAGAAGTGCATCCGTCAGTTGGGCTGCTTTAATTTCCTCAAGGACGCGGTCATAGCGATGAAGCCGATCCTGAATATATGCTCTGTAGCCAACACCAGAAGCAGGTTTCCCGGCCAGCCATTTCTCGGCCGGGGTCTGTTAATCGCATGGCTGCATGTGTGCCAGCGAACCCACAAAGGCTTCTGAAAGCGAATTGCGGATATCCCTTGACAATCGATCGTTAAAGGGATCAAAATCATCATGAGGCATTATTCTGCTCCGAGGAGATGCAGGTTATTTTTTTCTAAAATAACTCCCTTCATAAGCCACCGTCTCTGACGGTGAGAATTGAAAAGGTTCTATCGTTACCGGGTGATCGCGGCTAATTGATCTAAAGTTGAACAATGCCGGTGGCTTATGAATGGAGTTATTCTCTATCCAGCATCGAGTATCAAGTATCCAGTATCTTGTCGCTGATGGCACAATATTCAACAGACAATCGTCAAGGTGCTACTGATATCGGATATCAAGAGATACTGCAAGAAATAATGGGCATGCCTGTCCGTTTTTTCGTTCAATATCTTGACTATTGGATATGTATAACGGTAATAATTGACCTTAAGGATTAAACCTATCAGCAGCGGGAGGGATCATGGCAAAACTATTGTGGAAGCCTTCGGAAGCGCAGATTAAAAACAGCAACATGTATCGGTTCATGAATATCATCAACGACAAGTACCAACAAAATTTCAGCGAGTTTGCGCCGCTTCATGAATGGTCGATAGAAAATATCGCCGATTTCTGGGAAACCATGTGGGAATTTGGCGATATCATCGCCTCCAAACCCTATAACCAGGTCATTGACGATGTAACCAAAATGCCGGGGGCCCGCTGGTTTTCGGGAGCGCGGCTTAATTTTGCCGAAAATCTGTTGCGCTTTAGAGACGAAAGGGTGGCCCTAATCTTCAAGGGCGAAGGGCAGCCATCAACCAAGATGACCTATGCCGAACTTTACGATGAGGTCGCCCGTCTGGCCAAAAGTTTAAAGGCGGCGGGGGTTCAAACCGGTGATCGGGTGGTGGGCTTTATGCCGAACATGCCGGCAACCATTGTGGCCATGCTGGCGGCAACGAGCTTGGGAGCGACATGGTCCTCCTGTTCACCTGACTTCGGCATCAAGGGTGTGCTGGATCGCTTCGGCCAGATTCAGCCCAAGGTATTGTTTACGGCCAACGGCTATTCGTTTAAGGGCAAACAGATAGATTCCTTGGCCCGGATTGCCGATATTTTAAAACAACTTCCCTCCATTGAAAAAGTGGTCGTGGTGCCTTACACCGATCAACATGCAGATATCAGCGCGGTTCCCAATGCCGTGCATTACAAAGATTTTCGATCTTCCGAACCCGGCCTTGAAATAGATTTCGAGCAGCTGCCCTTCGATCATCCCCTCTATGTCATGTATTCCTCCGGTACCACCGGTCTGCCAAAATGTATGGTTCAAAGCGCCGGCGGTATTCTACTTCACCACTTAAAGGAACTGATGCTGCATACCGACTTAAAACGCGAAGACACCATTTTTTATTTCACCACCTGTGGCTGGATGATGTGGAATTGGCTGACAAGCTCTCTGGCCGTGGGCGCCACCCTGGTGCTTTTCGACGGCAATCCCTTTCACCCCCATTCCGGCGCTTTGTGGGAAATGGCCCAGGATGAAAAAGTAACGGTTTTCGGCACCAGTGCCGGATACATTGCCGCTCTGATCAACGCCGGCGTCAAGCCCGGTAAAAATTACGATCTTACCGCGCTGCGGGCGGTGCTTTCCACGGGATCGCCGCTTTCGATTGAAGGGTTTGAATATGTATACAACGAAGTCAAAGCCGATTTGCAGCTGGCCTCCATTTCCGGCGGTACGGACATCAACGGCTGTTTCGCACTGGGAAATCCCATGGGACCGGTTTATGCCGGCGAACTGCAGTGTCGCGGGCTGGCAATGGATGTGAAGGCATTTGATGAGATGGGCAAAGAAATCATTGATCAACAGGGCGAATTGGTGTGCTGTAAGCCTTTTCCGTCAATGCCGATCTATTTCTGGGACGATCCGGATGGCCGCAAATACCATGATGCTTATTTCGATGTCTATCCGAATATCTGGCGGCACGGCGATTTTGTCACCGTAACCAAACGGGGCGGCGTGGTGATGCTCGGTCGATCCGATGCCACCCTGAATCCGGGTGGTGTCCGTATCGGCACGGCTGAGATTTACCGGCAGTTGGAGCAATTGCCGGAGATCGACGACAGCGTTGTGATCGGACAAAACTGGAAGGATGACGTCCGCGTTATTCTCTTTGTCAAATTGGCGACCGGCTATGAATTGTCCGAGGAATTGAAAGCCAAGATCAAACAGACCATTCGCACCAACGCCTCACCGCGGCATGTGCCGGCCAAGATCCTGAGTACGCCCGAAGTGCCATACACCCTCAATATGAAGAAGGTGGAACTGGCGGTTAAAAAAATTGTTGAGGGCCAGGCCGTGCTTAACAAGGACGCGTTGGGCAATCCCGAGGCGCTCGACTATTATGCGAATTTAAAAGAACTCCAGGAGGACTAGAATATCGGGCTACGGGTTCGAGTTTCGGGTTGGGAGGTGCAGGCTGAGGGTTGCGAGTTGCGGGCTTCAAATGATTGAATATTGTCGATTGAAGATTGACTATTTAAGGTTTGCTTACGGCGGATCAATTGGATGGGGATTACAAGTCATGGAATCTTTTAACATCTATCCCGTCGGCATTGTTAAAAAAACGGACACTGCCGTTCGCATTGAAATTTTTGACGACTACACGGATGCCCTTCTGGGCCTTGGCGGCTTTTCCCACATCGTGGTGCTTTTCTGGTTCGATCAAAACGATACCGCTGAAAAACGCAGGGTGCTTCAGGTTCACCCTCGAAAAGACTCGCGCAATCCCTTAACCGGTGTCTTTGCCACCCATTCTCCCCAAAGACCCAATCTGATAGGGCTGACGGTGTGTAAAATCCTATCGATCCAGGGCGGTTCAATTGAAATAGAAGATATTGATGCGTTTGACGGAACGCCAGTGATTGACCTCAAATGTTACATTCCAACCTCGGATAGCGAGAAGAATGTCCGCCTGCCCGACTGGGTGTGAATAATATTGATTGAATATTGTCGATTGAAGATTGAATATTTAATGTCCGCCTTCGGCGGGATCCATATTATAAAAAAGATCATAATTAAGTCGGAGCGAGCCGACTTCGCCATAGTGGCCGATCCGGCCTTCGTAGCCGTTTATACTACGGCGGAGTAGGCAGGCTAAGACGGCTGATAGCGATATCCACAATTGGTCAATCGTCTTTGGTCAGTCGATAACTCCCTTGATAAGCCACCGGCTCTGCCGGCGAGAATTGAAAAGGTTCTACCGTTACCGTGTGATCACAGCGCATTGATCTGAATCTGAACAATGCCGGCGGCTTATCAAGGGAGTTTCAATTCAGCGTTAAGTTTCCGCAGAAACCTGCCGATATAAGTTGAGATTGCCCGGAAGGGAATCTAATTTTAATGATTGAAAGGTGAAAAAGAATGGATGTCAATCAAGTTGCTATGAACAGTTCGATGGCGATGATCGTTCGGCAATTGGGAAGCATGGCAGAAATGCAGATGGCGGTTATGAAAGAAATGGCGGACAGCCAACAGCAAATTGCGGAAATGCTCCAATCCATGGGGATTGGGCAGAATATCGATGTCAGAGCCTAAAGCGTATTACGCAATCCTTCCCTCATTTTTTATACCCCAACCCTTCACAATTGCATCCACCCAAATTAGAAGCATTCTTAAAGTTATTTAACAAGACAAGGCTGATTTGGAGGGGCTTTTTTCCGGCGAGTGACAGCGGCTGAATAATTTTGCTGCTTGTTTTGTCCGTCAGACCGCGATCTGCTACCGCACGCATTTCGTTTCTCCCTATCTTGACACTGCGAAAGCATTTACCTATACTCTCGTGGTGTCAACGAAACCTATCTTTAACCCTCAATAGTCGAAGGGGACGATTAACAGCATGGAATTTTCAGCATTAAATGCCATTTCACCGGTGGATGGTCGCTATCGGCGTGCCACTGCGAAACTGGCCGATTATTTTTCAGAAGCGGCGCTGATCAAATACCGGACCTTGGTAGAGGTAGAATATTTTATCGCCCTGTGCGAGCTGCCTTTGCCGCAGTTGGCAAATTTTGATCAAACGATCTTCAAAGCGCTCAGAGACGTTTATGAGCGCTTTTCATTGGAAGATGCCCACCGCGTCAAGGAGATTGAAAACGTTACCAATCATGATGTCAAGGCCGTAGAGTATTTTTTAAAAGAAAAATTCGATGACTTAGGCCTGCAGGCATTTAAAGAATTTATCCATTTTGGGCTGACATCCCAGGACATTAACAATACCGCTGGTCCGCTTTCACTGAAACTGGCCTTTGAAGAGGTGGTGACACCTGTTTTCAAAGAAGTAATCGAGGTGCTCCGGACCAAAGCCCAAGAATGGAAAGACGTCTCCATGCTGGCCCGCACCCATGGACAGCCGGCATCGCCTACCCGTCTGGGCAAGGAAATTTACGTGTTTGTCGAGCGCCTGATCGTTCAGAAAAATCAGTTGGATGCGGTTCCATATTCAGCCAAATTCGGCGGTGCCACCGGCAATTTCAATGCCCATAGGGTCGCTTATCCGGATATCGATTGGCCGGCCTTTGGCGATGATCTAGTCAATCGTGTATTAGGCCTTTCCCGTTCGAAAGTGACCACCCAGATTGAACATTATGACAACCTGGCGGCATTTTGCGACAACCTAAGGCGGATCAATACCATCCTCATCGATCTTGATCGCGATATCTGGACCTATATCTCGATGGACTATTTCAAACAAAAGATCAAAAAAGGCGAGGTGGGTTCATCGGTCATGCCACACAAAGTCAATCCCATCGACTTTGAAAACTCCGAGGGCAACCTGGGTGTGGCCAACGCCATCTTCGAGCATCTGGCCGCCAAACTGCCGATTTCAAGATTACAGCGAGACCTGACGGACTCGACGGTGACGCGTAATGTCGGGGTTCCCATTGCCCACACCCTCATCGGTTTGAAATCCTTATTAAGAGGGTTGAACAAATTGATTTTAAATGCGGAAGTGATCCGGGCGGATTTGCAGGATAACTGGGCGGTGGTTTCCGAAGCCATTCAGACTATATTGCGTCGCGAAGGTTATCCCAAACCTTATGAAGCCCTCAAAGCGCTGACCCGCACCCATTCTGCCATCAACCGGCAAACCATTGCAGAATTCATCGAGACCTTAGATGTGTCCCGCTCGGTGAAAGAGGAGTTGCTGAAAATTACGCCCGAGAATTATACGGGGATTTGTGATTTCGGTTGAGCTCGGTGTTTTTATTTGGGACACGGATGAACACGGATTACACAGATAAAGAACGGGCATAATTGGAGCGATTTTATCAACCGGATGAGAACAATTAGCCATAGACGTACTCGGATAATTTATTCGAGGAAAAAAACCGTTTGCGTATGTTTGTGTCAGTCTGCGGTTAATTTTAAAGGAAATCAACGTAGCGATGGAAAAATTTACCGTTCTGATCGAAGCCAGACCGTTTTGTGCGTTTGACAACAGGCCAATGGAGCAGCTGGAAGGTTCCGGCATGGTCCTTATTGACATGCGGGGATCGGGTGTACAGGATCCCAAATTTGTCGAGGCCTTGAAACGGGTGGATGCGATTTTGTGCGGTAATGACCTGGTGGTAGATGATGCCCTTTTGGATATGTCCCCACAGGTAAAAGCCATTGCCAAGATGGGGGCTGGCTTGGATACCGTGGATATTGCCGCTGCCACGCGCCACAATGCCATCGTTTTTCACACCCCGGGAGCCAACAACCAGGCGGTTGCCGACCACACCTTTGGTTTGATTTTAAGTGTGGCGCGAAAAATAATCTATTGCGACCGGAGTTTACGTGAAAATCGCTGGGAGCATACCAAAATCATGGGACTTGAAATTTGGCAGAAAACCCTCGGCCTGATCGGTCTGGGGGCCATTGGCCGTTGTGTGGCCTTGCGGGCCAATGGCTTTCAGATGAAAATTGTGGCCTACGATCCTTTCTGGCCGACGGCATTTGCCGATGAGCACGGCATCGAGCGAATGACACTAGAAGAACTTCTGAAGGTTGCCGATATCGTCAGCATTCATGTCCCGCTGATTCCGGAAACCAAATGGATGATTGACGAAAAAACCCTGGGCCTCATGAAACCCTCAGCAATACTGATCAACGCTGCCCGCGGTGGTATCGTCAATGAATCCGATCTTTACCAGGCCCTGAAAAACAAGGTAATCGCCGGAGCCGGCCTCGATGTGTTTGAAAATGAGCCACCGACGAACTCAGCATTGCTGGATCTGGAAAACGTGGTATTAACCCCCCATACAGCGGCGTTCACGTTTGAAGGCATGAACAATATGAGTGTGGGGGTGGTGGAACAGTTGATCGCCTATCGTAATGGCACTAAACCGGTTCACATAGTGAATCCGGAGGCTTGGGATGCGCAACAATCCTAAACCGTTATCCTCAATTCGTTAATTTGGAAAGTACCATATCCTTGGTGTACCAGGATTTTGACTGGAAAATAAGCGCCACCCTTCCAATGATGGGATACCTTACCTTTTGTTTGTCCAGGAAATGGAGCATAACCTCAAAATCCTGAATTGCCTCCACACCCGTCACCCATCCCCAGCAGATATTTTACTCTGCAAACGAGCCTTTTCGACCCGCATGACATCTTTGCTTATCGCAACAAGGGCCGACAGGTGCTGTTCAGTTGTCTGATTCAGCCAAAAATCCAGGCCCCAATTTTCAGCATTTTTGAAATCTTTCGCTCGATGAGCGACGATTCGCTTATGACGAGTAGCAAATCTTTCTTTAATTCCCGTATTATGCCTTATGTATGGTGAGTTTAGATGCTAGACATAAAAACTCGTTTTTGTAGAATATGTTCTTATGGTTGTTTTGATTAGTCATGCCAGCAAAAGAGACTGTGTCGCAATGGACGATTTACGAATCCTCCTGTCTTGTCATTCCGGGCTTGACCCGGATCCAGTGTTGTTCCTATGGGCAATTCAGCTGGATGCCGGATCTGATCGGGAATAGCAAGTGCGACTCAGACGATATCTGTACCTCGGTTATAACCTGGGATTACCAGGGAGCTGCGATTCCTGGCAGATTGTGGAAAGAAGTCAATTCGGGCGGCAGTTTTTCCGAGTATCTCTATCACAGCGACGGCAATGTCAACACTATCGACTGAAGGATTTCTCAGTCAACACAGTTAATAACGTCCTTCACAATTTAGGTAAAATACTAATTGACACCACATACCTACGCTGTTAAACGATTATAAGACAGGGTCAAGAGCTTAATTTCGTTGTAATTCCCATCCAACCCTATCAACGACAATTCCCTACCGTTTAAAAGGCACCCGCGGGGGAAGAGAAATTTCTTTGAGCTTTTTTTGATGTAACCGGATGTGTAAAGAGAGGTCATTAATCGGCCTATTCACCCAAAATGGCGTGATCGGTATTGAAAGGAAGATTGCACAATGAACAGTAAATATCAGAGTTTTGGGCTTGAAGATAAAGTCGCGATCGTCACCGGCGCGTCCCAGGGAATCGGTCGTACACTGGCCATCGCACTGGCGGAAG
>JAAUYH010254350.1_pt1 | contig 11072 bp, 6 predicted proteins | sample 7278061 | NCBI WGS metagenome assembly JAAUYH01 (sample SAMN14350203, study PRJNA611818) | marine sediment metagenome | isolation source: surface marine sediment (0.6m) | place: French Polynesia: Moorea | collected 2018-08 | reverse complement strand
TCTAGTTGGCACAGGACGAAGCAGAAAACCAGCATCGCAAGGTGTTGGAATCCCCTCCCTCAAAGCGACTGAGCATAGCGAGGTTGCTTAGGGAGGGGAGGATGTCAATTATCTTGATCAGAAAATTTTGTATTTCCCCTTAGGGAATACCAACAAATAAATTATCCCATATTGTGGGGTAGGCATTCTTGCCTGCCCTCACATACAGGCAAGGATGCCTACCCCACTATCAAATAACAGAAACACAACATCCTCTTATCCTATTCCCTATTCCCTATTCCCTATTAAGAGTTCCCTGTGTTTGTTAAGAACTAACTAATTTTTCGGGAAAACACGGACATTACCAGCGATCGCTAATTGTACTCTTGTACCTACTGGTAAAGCTGTGTCAATCATTGTTCGCGCATGTATTTCTTTCCCGGAAGGGGTTTGTAAACAATATTGATATTCCCGTCCTAAAAATCTGCGGGTACGGATGACTGCTGGTGCGTCTGTAGCAGGTTGTAGAATCAAGTCTTCTTGACGAATCATCAATTCTCCGTTTTCATAACTGAAGTCGGCTGGAAGTTCAAAATTACCCACTTCTGTGTTCCAAAAATGACCTTGACGTTGGGCAGGTAGGAAATTCGCTTGAGTGACAAATTCAGCTACGAAGCGAGATGCAGGATGGGAGTAAATTTCTTCAGGAGTGCCGATTTGTTCTAATTTCCCTTGACGCATTACACCGACAATATCCGAAATTGCTAGGGCTTCTTCTTGGTCGTGGGTGACAAAAATTGCTGTGGTTTTCGCAGCTTTGAGAATGTCTCCTATTTCTTCCCGTAAGCGCAACCGTACTTGAATATCTAGATTACTGAGGGGTTCATCCAACAGCATCAGTTTTGGTTGGGGTGCTAAAGCCCTTGCGAGGGCTACTCTTTGTTGTTGACCCCCGGAAAGTTCATAGGGGTAGCGTTTTTCTAAACCTTCGAGTCTGACAAGGGAAATAACCTCGGCTACCCGTTTTTGCACTTGCTGTTTGTTCTGGTTTTTTAACCCAAAGGCAACATTTTCTGCCACAGTCAGATGGGGAAACAAAGCATAATCTTGAAAGACAACACCGATGTCTCGTTTTTCTGCGGGAATGTGAATGGAGGGGGAACAAACTACATTACCATCGATTTCTATTGTTCCCGTTTGCGGTCTCTCAAAACCTGCAATTAGTCGCAGTAGGGTAGTTTTACCGCAACCAGAGGGTCCGAGCAATCCTAATATATCTCCTTGTTGCAAAGTTAGGGATACATCATTGACAGCAGGAGAGGTATTTTCAGCAAACTGCTTGCAGATATTTTTTAACTGTAAAATTACTTGTTCCATAGTTGTAAAAAATAATTAGTCATTTGTCATTTGTCATTGGTCATTGGTCATTTGTCATTGGTCATTTAATTTCGTTGATCTAGTTATCATTTACCCTTTACCCTTTTCTTGATTGAGGAAAAATAAGGTAGAACCCATAGAAACTAACAGCATAGCTAATGAAGCCGCAGCTGCATCGGCAAAATCCACATTTTCTGTTGCTTGCCAAATTTGCACCGCTAGAGTGTTAAAACCAATGGGTGATAACAACATGGTTGCTGGTAATTCTTTAATTGCGGTTAAAAATACCAATACTGCACCACTTAAAACACCAGGTCTCACTAACGGTAAAGTAACTTCTGTTAGTGTTTGCCAAGGTGTTCTACCTAAACTGCGTGCAGACTCTTCTAATTGGGGATTGACTTGTAAAAGGGAACTGCGTATATTTCCCACTGACTGCGGTAAGAATAAGACTAAATATGCAAAAACCAGCATTGGCAAGGTTTGATACAATGCTGGGAGATAATTAGCACCAAAAAAAACTAGGGATAAAGCAATAACAATTCCCGGTAGTCCAAAGCCGAGGTAAGAACAGCGTTCTATAATGGCGGTGGTTTTACTGGGGAAGCGTACAGCTAGAATTGCGATCGGTAATGCGAAAACGGTGGTAACTATAGCGGCTAGTCCAGCTGCCGAAATGGAGTTAAAAATACTGGGTAGTAAGTTGGGAAAGGTGTAGTCTGTATTAAATCCCCGCCATAACCAAAATAGGGTAATACCTACGGGTAGAAATACACCGAGGGTAGCGACGAGGAAACAAAACCCTAAAGCTGGTAGCTTCCAAATTCCCAGTTTGATAATTTTGGGTGGACGCAGGGATGCTGAACCCCGACTATAATATGCTGCACGCGATCGCATCCGATATTCTAGCCATAAAATCACTAGCACTAGGGTTACCAACATCAAAGATAGAACGGCTGCGGAGTTACGATTAAAGCTGGCTTTGTATTGGATAAAAATTGCCCTTGTAAAGGCATCAAACCGCATTAGGGACGGTGTACCGAAGTCCCGCAGGGAATATAAAGCGACTAATAACCCACCAGCAATCAGAGAGGGGTTTAACTGTGGTAAAGTTACCTTAAAAAAGGTTTGTCTGCTGTTATAACCCAAACTACGGGATGCTTCCTCTAGAGATGGATCGATACCCTGTAAACCATTACGTACACTTAAAAGCATATACGGATAGGTAAACAAAGTAATAGCTAAAACGACACCAGTCCAGCCATAAATAGAAGGTAACTCTTCTACCCCCAGAGGTGCCAGCAATAACTGTAAAAAGCTACCCCTTGGTGCTAATGTGGCAATGAGGGTGAAACTGCCCACATAACTGGGAACCGCCAAGGGTAAGGTAGTTATCACAAGCCAAAAACGCCGTCCCGGTAAGTCTGTGCGCACGGTGAGGAATGCTAAAGGTACGGCAATCAGGGCAGAAAAAAATGTAACTAATGCCGCCATCACCGCACTATTAATAAAAATCTCGATATTGCGGGGACGGGAAATTAATTGCCAAAATTCTTCCCCACCAATACCCGTAGCACGGATAACTAAATATATTAAAGGCAGGGCAATGGCAACTGCCACTACCGCTGCTGCTAAAGTTAGAAATAAGGGAGGACGAACTGATTTCAATTCCTACAACACTCCCGCTTGTTGTAGTAATTGTAGGGTTGTTTCCAAATCAGATAATTTTGTTAAATCAATACGGGGTGGATTCAGCTTGTTGAGGGGTATTTGCTTGGATGGAGTGGGGATTCCTCCCACAAGGGGATATTCGTTGGTTGTTTGGGCAAAATAATTTTGGGAATTTTTATTGAGTAGGTAGCCGATTAACTTTTCCACATCAGATTTCTGGTCGGTAGTTTTCATAATCGCCACTCCCGCCACATTAATCATCGAACCCGCATCTTTTTGGGTATAGTGGTTGGCGACAGGAAAATTCGGATTATCTTTGGTGAAGCGATATAAGTAGTAGTTATTCACTAGCCCTAAATGAATTTCTCCCCGTCCCAAAGCATCTACAATCGGTGTATTTTTAGGATAGCTTTTCACACCATTGGCTTTCATTGCCTTTAACCATTCTAGAGTCTTTTGGTTACCCTCTAATAATCGCATTGCCGTAATAAAAGACTGAAATGAACCGTTGGTAGGTGCCCAACCCACTTTATCCCGCCATTTTGGTTGTGTTAAATCCCAGACTGTTTTTGGTAGTTCATTTGCTTTAACTTTATCAACATTGTAGCCAAGGACACGGGCACGTCCAGAAATACCCAGCCAATGTCCTTTAGGAGAACGAAAACGAGAATCTACCTTATTTAACAATGCTGAGGGAATTGGTAGAGTGCGTTGTTTTTGTTCCACAGCACCTAAAGCCCCTGCATCTTGGGCAAAAAACAAATCTACACGGCTTCTGTCCCCTTCTTCCAAAAGTGCGATCGCCAACTCAGATGTACCGCCATAACGCACTTGGATATCCAGGTTTAAATCCTTTTTCGCCTGTTCAATCAACGGACCGATTAGTTTTTCATTTCTACCTGAATAGATAGTAAGGGTTTTTGCTTGGGCACCTGCAGCTAATCCTACTCCCCAACTAAGCATGAACGCCAAAGCACCCGTAGAAAGTTTCTTCAATGGCACCATTTTCACTATTCCAGCCTCCGCTTCCCTTTATAAGGAAGTTTTTGCAACAATTTTCTTATTTCCAACTATTACCATTAACCGCTAAATCTAAGCAATAATTTTTCTCAAAAACTTTATATTCTGTTCAGGGAGATGGGAAGAGTAGGGGCGGGGTTTCCCCGCCCAGGAGATGGGGAGACAAAGCTGTCAACTTTGCGCCTCTTGGGCGCAAGCCGCAGCGCCCCTACAAATTCCTCACTCCTAACTTTTGGGCGCAAGCATAGCGCCCCTACGAACTGTTTTTAAAGGATTTGCACTTCTTGCATCAGCTTGAGGGTAGCTTCTAAATCATTGAGGTTACTCAAGTCGATTTTTTGACTTTGCTTTTTAACTTTGTCCAGGGATTTTAAATTACCCTGGGGTGCAACTCCTGAAATGAGAGGATATTCATAGGTTTTAGTCGCAAAGTAATTTTGAGCTTTGTCGCTGAGCATAAACTCGATAAATTTTTGCGATATATTGGGATTCTTGGCAGTATTGAGGATGGCAATTCCCGCAACATTTACCAAAGAACCAACATCATTGGTAAAGTGGTTCTCAGCTGGCATTTGCGGGTTCTTTGCCTTCATTTTCTCTAAATAGTAGTGGTTGACAAACCCCACAGCAATTTCACCACGAGAAACGGCTTCAACTATGGGTGTATTTTTGGGGTAAACTTTAACATTGTTAGCTTTAATACCTTTTAACCATTGCTTGGCTTTTTCCTCGCCTTCTGCCACTCGCAAGGCTGTGACAAAGGACTGGAATGAACCATTGGTAGGTGCCCAACCAATTTTATCTTTCCATTTGGGGTCGGTAAAATCAAAAATAGAAGATGGTAATTCTTCTGCTTTGACGGAATTGATATTGTAAACAACACTACGTAATCTACCAGTGATTCCTACCCATTTACCTTCTGGGGAACGGTAGGCTTGATCAACTCGATCCAGCAAAGATGTGGGTAATTGTGCTGCTTTACCAGCTTTTTGAATCGCTCCCAATGCACCTGCATCTTGGGCAAAGAATATATCTGCTTTAGTGTTATCACCTTCTTCTAGAATTGCTGATGCTAACTCAGAAGTGCCACCATAGCGAACTTGTACTTTAGCGCCAGTTTCTTGTTCAAATTGTTTAATGATGTCTCCGACAAGTTTTTCGTTACGTCCAGAGTAAATGACAAGTTCTTTCTCTAACGGACCTGTAGTAGCGCTTACAGGGTTGGTTTGTGGTGTTGGTGTTTCGCTGGTAGTTGTGGTTGTATCGGTTCCACAAGCCACTGCTAGGGTGCCACTGGCTGTTGCTAGTCCCACTAAATAAACAAATTTCCGGCGCTTCATACTCTTCTCCAGCAAAATTTATAGATTGTCACTGTTTTTTGATAAAACCTAGAGACAATTGCAATAGATTATTATTAACATGAGAATCTGATATTATCACGTAAAATCACGCAAATTATTTAGAATGCTTAAAGTTTTGCCCAGTGAAGCGGCAAATAAAAGATAGATTTACCATGAAAAAGTTTGTCAATTCTGTTGAAAATAAATATAAATAAGACTTGGGCAATTTATTGATAATTATTGGTATTAAATCAGAAATCTTACTTAAAAGCAACTGGGTGCAATTGCAACAGTTTAGATCCCCGACTTCTATCCTACGGGAGGTTCCGCTAACGCGTCTAAACAGAAGTTGGGGATCTTTTACTCTAGCGCTAGAGTTTTTTTGGGGGTGAAACCATTACCCTAGGGCGTGTTTTCTTTCCTCGCCGTCACCCCATAGACGCAGGCTTTAACCTGTTAGCGAAGCAGCACGAAGTGCGGGTTTTAGGAGATAGACCAACTTTGATAGGTAGAATAATTAACCGCGTTCGCATAGCGTGCGCTCTGCGCTTAGGCACGTTCGCGTTCAGCGTTCCCGCAGGGTAGAGCGCGAAGGAAGAGGGAAAGAAGATTTTGAGAAAAGTTTATTTACCCTGCAAAGTTTCATTGATGGAACACTAGAGTTTTTTAGGGGGTTGTGACCATTACTATAGCGCTAGAGTTTTTAGGGGGTTGTGACCATTACTCTAGCGCTAGAGTTTTTTAGGGGGTGAGACCATTACTTTTACTCTAGCGCTAGAGTTTTTTAGGGGGTGAGACCATTACTTTTACTCTAGCGCTAGAGTTTTTTAGGGGGTGAGACCATTACTATAGCGCTAGAGTTTTTGGGGGGTTGTGACCATTACTATAGCGCTAGAGTTTTTTGGGGGGTTGTGACCATTACTCTAGCGCTAGAGTTTTTGGGGGGTTGTGACCATTACTCTAGCGCTAGAGTTTTTTAATGCAAAGAGGCATTAGACGCGTACCGGAACTTCCTGCAGCCTAACTAATAACTGATAACTGTCAATCACTGGCGTCTGTACCTGAACCTGAAATCTCATTCAAGTCTTTGCCTTCTAGAATAGTTCCGCGAAGATTCGCTCGTTCAAAATTCGCCCCTGAAAGATTCGCTCCTTCAAGATTTGCCCCTGAAAGATTCGCTGCTTTAAAATTTGCTGCTTCAAGATTTGCCTCTGAAAGAATCGCCTTTTCAAGATTCGCCTCTGAAAAATTGATTCCTTCAAGATTCATCCCTGAAAGATTTGCTGCTTTAAGATTTGCTCTTTCAAGATTTGCCTGAAAAATATGCGCCCCTGAAAGATTTGCCTGTGAAAGATTCGCTCGTTCAAGATACACCCCTGAAAGATTTGCCTGAAAAAGATTTGCTCTTGAAATATTTGCCCCTTTCAAATTTGCTCTTGAAATATCTGCCCCTTTCAAATTCGCACTTTTAAGAATCACCCGTCCAAGATTCGCCCCGTAAAGAATCACCCGTCCAAGATTCGCCCGTTCAAGATTAGCCCATTTAAGATTAGCCCCTTTAAGATTAGCTTTGTAAAAATCTTTCAAAACTAAAATACAACCTTGCAAGTCTAAAAAACTCAGGCAATTCAAGCAAAATACCTGATTTAAATCTGTTCTTTGTCCTTGCAACCTAGAAATCCAAGCACCAAAAGCTTCAGGATAATCCCATGCAATTTGAGAAAGATTTTCTGTCACTCTCGCACAAGCATTTAAGACAGCTAACAACGCTTCTTCTGCATTACGTGCTTGTCGGTTTTCTTCCTGAAAATCTGGTCTAGGATTGATGCGTTCCATGGGCATTCCATGACGCAACATAAAACCAATTAAATGGCATAATATCTGTTGCCAATTACTAACATCAGATTTATTCTGCAAATACATTTCATCCACAACAAAATTAAAGAGATATTCATCCATTGCGGATGCACCACATAAAATTGCCCAACGTGTTAAAGCCTCTCGTTCATCCCATCCTTCATCTGGATCTTGTTGACGTTCCTCTAGTTTTTTATAGATAAGTTTTACTTCTCTAACAATGCGTTTTGCCGTCAAATATTCACCAAAACTTTTGTGAGTAAATTCAAAGGTTTTCTCTCCGTCTTTTAATCCACTTTGCCGGAAATAAAAAGCAGTCAACAGCCGAGTTACACCTAATTTTGCTCCTGACTGAAAGATATCTAAAAGCCGCTTTAAACCACTATTGTCACAATGCCTTTCAATTTCTCTGACTGTAGTTGTGCGTCCATCTCCATGCCAAGAAGCTAAAGCAATTTCTTCCAATATCCGCACAAAATCTTTTTCTTGAATTCCCTGGAGTGACGGATGTTGATAACCAGCCCAACCTCGTTCATAAACTGCTTTGAGTAAATCAGCATAAATTACATTTAAGTTGCTTTCTTGAGAAAATTGTACTTCTCCTCGCACATAACTTAATGCCACTAAATAATTCAGCAAAGGTTGAGAAGTAATTTCTGTAAGCTTACCTTTATCTAACTCTGACGGTAATTCTTTATAACCTCGACCGCTAGCTTTCCCATAAAGCTGCCACCACAACTGTCTTTTATCTGATTTCAACAAGTTTTGATTATCAATGTAATTCTCTGTTTCTTTCTCAGCATCATTCACAAAATACGGCAAGATATGTAGAATTTGCTGTGATTTGCGAAACTCATTGTTATTGGCTTGCACCACCAATTCCCGACCACTAACTAAGACCTGTAAACGAGTTTCACGCAGATTAAATCTGTCTACTTTTTTCTGCACTTCCCGGACAAATTGTTGTGCTACCTCCGTGGCTGCTTTGCCCTGCATAGCTAACTCATCCAAGCCATCAAAGATAATTAATAACCTAGAATTACTATCATCTACTTCCAGAGGATTATGGCGGAGAAAACCATCTAAACGTACAAATTTTCCCACTGCATCAACTAAGTCTTCCCCAGACTCAAAATGATGTAAAGGGATAAATAAAACCCTAATTTTTCCCCTTTTTGCCTGCCTTGCTGCAAACATCTTAGTAAAAGAAGATTTACCACTTCCTGGTCCTCCACTCAGAACCCGGATAGCATCATTACGTTCGCTTTTATCTAACCATGCTTCCAGTTCAGTTTCTAATTCAATAATTACCCTTTCTTCTTTTTTATCTGTAATTATTCGGCGTTCAAAATCATCATCTTTTTCACCTTCCACCCTACACTTATAATAGGCACACAAAGGAACATAAACCTGCTTCAGACCAAAAGCCTCTAAAAACATTGGTTCCTCAACCTGTTTTTGTAGCCATGCTAAATAGCGCTGCCAAGATTGTTCCCGTTCATTTGCTTGAGTAAAGGGAGTATCTATTTCCTCTTTTAAAATGGCATATTTATCAGCATGTTTTGCCCACTCCTCATGTAAAGCGTAAACAAAATAAGTAGGCAGACGATGACTAATTGTTTCTGCTTGTGCGGGAGGAATTCCAAAACTTTCCAACCATTGAGCAAAGGGAATTTTAATTTCTTTGACAATTGGCAAATTTTGAGGATGACGAAAAAAATCCTGGTCAATACATAATTCTAAACTTTCCAAAGAAAGGTTCAGACGATAATCACAAATAGTGTTAATGTCTTCAATATTTGGTTTTTTAATTAATAACTCTTGATTACCCTCCAGCAAACTCACCATTGCTTGAACCAAAGAACGGTAAATCAGCAACCAGGCAATTTCCTCCGGTTTCGTCGCCAAACCCAGTGCAGCAGAAGCATCTACAACATCGGTAGCCACACTATCCCACTTACCCAAAGCAGTGTCTATGGCAGCTTTTCCTAGAGACTTGAAAAGTTCTTTAAAATCCGCCTGAATCGATTTATTCCACATCGAAACAGGCTTTGTCACCGTTAATCCAGAACCACTGCTCATAGTTTTTCCGAGATAAATGCTGCTTTTAATACTTACTTAATTGTATTTCAGCGGCTAATTTTCAGTAATGTCACGGGAAAATTGGCAAATCCAGATTTTTTAATCCTGTGGAAGTGAGCGATGCTGCAAAGCAGGGGCACGGCGTCAGCAAGATTGTTCTATAAACCGAAAAATTATGGATGCCGTGCCCCTACCCAACTATGGATATTTTTTTTATTGGGACTTCCTATTAAACCACCGCAATACACTCAATCTCTACCAACACATTTTTAGGTAAACGGGACACCTCAACACATGCCCTTGCTGGTGCAGTTGCTTCATCAAAATATTTAGCATAAACCGTATTCACAGCGGCAAAATCATTCATATCCGCCAAAAACACAGAAGTTTTCACCACATTGGCAAAACTGGCTCCAGCTTCCGTTAAAATTGCCTCCAGATTCTTCATTACCTGTTCAGTCTGCTTTGCCACATCATCAGTGTAGAGAACATCACCCAATCGGGGGTCAATGGCAATTTGTCCAGCCACAAACAGCATTTGTCCAGAAGCCATAATAGCTTGATTATAAGGTCCAACTGGTGCTGGTGCTTTATCAGTACGGATTACTTGACGAGTCATAGATATTTGTGTTGATAGTGCTTCTTGGTTGCCGAATTCCATCTCAGTAGAGTTCGGATTGTAAACTTCTCCATCAGGCATTATCGCACCAGTCAGGTCTGCATCTTCAAAGCTGGTTCCGTAAATATTTGCACCCGTTAAATCTACCTTCCTCAAATTTGTCCCATTGAGATTTGCGTTGATTAAATTTGTATTAGCAAGAAATGCTCTTTCTAAATTCGCTGCTTGCAATGTAGCTCGTCTTAAATTACTTTCCCCTAGAGACACCCCAACTAAATCCGCATCAGCTAAATTTGCCCATGATAAATTACATTTATTGAGAATTGCTCCCCGAAATTTAGCTTTTTGGAGATTAGCCTCGTAAAGGGATGCACTACTGAGGTCTGACTGAAACAGGTTTACTCTAATTAACTCTGCCCAATTCAGATTTGCGCTGTTTAAATTTGCGTAACTTATATCCGCATCACTTAGGTCTGCCAAATTAAAAGATACAGAAGAAGCCTTTATCCTACTTAAATTTGAATTTATCAGGGATGTTCTACTGAATACAGTATTACTCAAATCAGCTTTAGTTAGAATTACATCACTCAAATCTGCCCCAATCAACTTTGAATAGGATAAGTCTATCCCACTCAAGTCTGCCCCTTTAAGGTCAACACCTCTAAGATTTAGACTACGAAAATCCCGTTGACCTTCTGCATACTTTTCTAAGAGTTCCTCAGCGTCCATCATGCACCATTGAATACCATTGACCCAGTATAATCAAGTAATTATTAGAGTCACCAGTATCCAATTTTTCTTACTGTCTACCCTGGGGAAAGTCACAGTCTGTCTTTGTTTTTACAGCATTTTTCATATATTTGAAGAATATCTGTTTGTTACATCTGTTATAGGGGTTTAGCAATTCTCAGTAATGTTAACTTCAGGTAGAAATGGTTTGACCCTTGGCTTTCACACCCACCCTGAAATCAATTTCAGGGCTAATAAACGAAGTCTACTGAAGTAGACTAAAGAATTTTTAACACTCCTTGCGGGAAGTCCCCCGGTGAAGTCTTCGGAACCGGGGGATGAGAGCAAGGGCAGAGACTTGAACTCATAACGAATATATGGGAAGATATTCATGGTCG
>JAAUYH010124406.1_pt1 | contig 11073 bp, 11 predicted proteins | sample 7278061 | NCBI WGS metagenome assembly JAAUYH01 (sample SAMN14350203, study PRJNA611818) | marine sediment metagenome | isolation source: surface marine sediment (0.6m) | place: French Polynesia: Moorea | collected 2018-08 | reverse complement strand
GAGAGGCTCATGCTCCAGTTAAATATTTTTCCCATCCTGATAATCAGAAATGTTTGGGCATTGTTAAACGACAGCGAAAACCTAACCACAGGCTAATAGTTGCTCCCTTTCAAGACACACAGCGGGGTTCTGACCAGTTTTTCTTTCAATCTTCTTCTAAATCACCCTTGACACCTTGCTTTCAAGCTTAACTTGTTACCAATGCTTGAGGGGAGATAAATACTTTTGCTAATTCTCCCCTGGCTTTTCGGCTACGGGTAAAGTCTTGAATTTCTTGGAGTTTCAGCAGCTCCAATACTTGTTGGGCTTCCCATATGCGGTCTTGAGATAGTAACAAGTCAGCAAGGCTGCGATAAGTTCCTGCAACTTTTTCTGTATAAGATTCTTGCAGTTGTCGCTCTAGTCCACGAATACTTTCTCGAATACCCTCTCGGACAATGACTGATTGTTTATAGAAAACTATAGCGAGTTCGGGTTGCTCTTGTTCTTCATATAAATCACCTAAATTACTAAGAACTAATCCTTCTGCCTTGCGCTCGCCTATTTCCTGACTGATAGCCAAGGAATGCTGGTAGTACTCGAGCGCTTTGTCATACTCTCCCAGATCAAGATAAGCAAGGCCCAAATTGCCCAAGGAATTGGCTTCTACTTGTCGCTCGCCTATTTCCTGACTGATAGCCAAGGAATCTTGGTAAAACTCGCTCGCCTTGGTGTATTCTCCCAGAGAATCATAAGCAAGGCCCAAATTGTTTAAGGAATTGGCTTGTCCTTGTCGATCTTCTAATTGCTTAAAGATAGCCAAGGAATCTTGGTGAAACTCGCTCGCCTTGGTGTATTCTCCCAGAGAATCATAAGCATTGCCCAAACCCATTAAGGAATTGGCTTGTCCTTGTCGATTTCCTAATTGCTTAAAGATAGCCAAGGAATCTTGGTAGAACTCGCTCGCCTTTTGGTATTCTCCCAGATTACGATAAGCAATGCCCAAATTGTTTAAGGAATTAGCTTGTCCTTGAAGATCACCAATGTCTCTATAAATTATTAATGCTTGTTGCCAAGATTGGAAAGCTTCTCGATATTGACTGATTTGAAACTGTTTAATTCCTTGCTGTAATAACCTATCTGCTTCTGCTTTGAAAAAGGAATCTGGGTCAAACTTGATCGCCTTGGTGTATTCTCCCAGATTACGATAAGCAATGCCCAAATTGTTTAAGGAAGTGGCTTGTCCTTGTCGAGCGCCTAATTGCTTAAAGATAGCCAAGGAATCCTGGTGGAACTCGATCGCTTTGGTGTATTCTCCCAGACGACGATAAGCAAGGCCCAAATTGTTTAAGGAATTGGCTTCAACCCGTCGTTCACCAATCTCTCTAGCGATTTGTAATGCTGTTTCTAGCGTTGATATTCCTTGACTAGATTGACCACTACGAATATGGGCAATCCCCAAATTGGTAATAGATTTGGCTTCACCTGAGCGATCTTTAATTTGCTGGTATACATTCACAGCTTCCTGACAAGATTCTAAACCTGCTGCCCATTGTTTATTTCTTAGATGCTCTCGACATAGATTCAATAATCTTTCCGCTTCTGCTTGCCGTTCGGATTGAGTTTGAGCAATAGTCGGATGAGTTAACGATAAGTAGAATACAGGAGTTACAACTACCCCTGTCAATGGGAGAAGAAACAGGAATAATAGCATCAAACTTCTCGATTTTATTTGCTTCTTCCAAGGATGAGTCATAGTTTTGAAACGGGAGAGAAACAATATTTATGGTAATTATACTGTTAATTCTGTTTTATGCTACTGTATTATTACATTTTCCCTAATCTTGCTTTTAAAAAGACTAATAACTAAGAATGTCCCTTGCATTTATGGCGGAAAGTAGTCAAAGAATAAAGGCTAAATCTTCAGGAACTTGACCCATATATTCAACTGCTAGGGGTTGCTCACCTGCTGATTCTAGGGCTTGATATATTTCTTCTTTATTGGCAGAATGGGCGACAACTTCTCCCTTAATCACTTGTAAATTTTCATCGGTTTCAGTATAGGCAATTAAGACCCATTCCCCATCATAATTTTGCTTTATTTCTTCAAAGGTCATAATTTCTCAATACTTCTCGTTTAAGAGATTTGATTACTTAACTTTAATTTATTTGTCTGATTTATAAGTTTATGTAAAAGCCGAAATGCCCTTGGGGGATACTTCCCCCAAACCCCCTGTTGGGGACGTTACGACCTCCCCAAACCCCTGCCGTAAGCAACTAATTCACTTAATCAAAATAGTTGCTCTAATCTCAATAATTTCAGTCATTTATCAATAATAAAGTTGGTTTTGTTAAAATCATACCCCTGAAAGTCCTCTGATAGTAACAAAAGAGAATTATTCTTCATGAATAATTCTGAAATTTTTAACTAACTTTACTTAATAAATAGATAGTAAATTACTACAAAGACAAAATACCAAACTAAAAATAATCCTAATAATGTCAAGGTAAATTGACTTCTTTTCCGATAGATATCAATGGCTTCTTTTAGTGAATGCTGGAATGGTAATAATAAATCTTCTCTTTTAATCTTCATTAATCTTTTCAAACTCTTCTCTTTAGTTATTATCAATTCTCTTTATTTTGTAATAATTGGGAGCTATTGAGCCTTTTCATCTTCTCCTCCAACTTAACCAACCAACCTTGAATTAAATCAACTTGCTCACTATTCTCAGAAAGCCGATAAAATTCTTGTGCTTCTATCAGTAATTCTCTCGCCTCAGAGAGATTACCATTAATAACAGCTACATGAGCTAATCCCGCTTGCGCCTTAGCTATTTCCTCCCAATTTTGCTCGGATTCCGCTAGAGATAACGTCTGTTGATAACTCTCTTGTGCCTCTTGTAACCGTCCTAACCTCAGATAGATATCTCCCAGTAATCGATGGACAAAAGAAACTCGATCGCCCTGTTGGACTAATTTCTCTAAAGGTTGACTAGCAGCAAGAAGAAAACCCGATTTTAGTTCATCTTGTTGTTCTAGATAGTAATCTGCCCAGAGTAAGGCTTGTACGTCCTCAGAAACAGATTCTAATTTAATTTTCTCTCCTTCTTCTTCGATTAAAAAACCTCGTTCGGTTCGTCTTAACTGGAGTTGATAAGGCGATGAGTCTTTACCATCTATTGCTTCCACTACTAACTGATAGAAAAACTTGGGTCGTAATGGTTCTCCTGAATAGAAAACACTGGTATCCTCAACAGTTTGTGACCAAATAATTTGCTCCCCTGCCTTAATCTGAACCTGATAGCCAGTCGCCCCTGAAACAGATGACCAGCTTAATAAAGGTTTATCTGTCAGTACTAGGGTTTGATAAACAAAATCTTCTTCCAGTAAGTCAATAAAAATAGGCGTTGCTACCCGTGCATCAGTATTCCTACTCCCAGGACAAATAGTTTTCAATCCTGACATAACCCCTGCTTGTGCCGATCTTAAACGGCGATCGCTACAGCGTACTTTCACTACTGCCCCCTCATCAGGTAAGAGAATATCCCCTAAATTTAAAGTCATTCCCGTAAAGGCGCGTTGATAATTAGTACTACCCACTCGTTGAATTTGAGCTTCTCCCGTTAATTCCACAATACGGTTGACAGGATTCGCTTGAGCAAATTTGGGCAATAGTACCAAGCTACAGGTAAATGCCCATAAACAAATTTGTATTATCTTGACCATATTAATGTGAGTTCAACGAAGCTAAAAACTCAGCAATTCATGAGAATTCATCACTTTTTATATGTCTTAATTCCTTATTCTTGGTTTGAAAAAATTATAACTCCGAATTACGTACGCGGAGCGACTACCGAAGGTCTCTCCGAAATCACATCACGTTAAGGTTTCTTCTCCTTCTCTAATTTCTCCTGAGCAATACTTTTCCATAAATACTCATCGGGGGAATTAGCATCTGCGTAGGCGATACATTTTTGCCAATTATCTGAGGCTTCTTGTTTCTGGCTTTGTCCTTCAAAAACCTGAGCTAACAAACAGTAAGCTGGTGCTTTGTTTGAGTCTAAATCGATCGCTTCTTTTAACAAAGATTTTGCTTCCGAATAATGTTTAAGTTCTAACTGCGCCCAACCTAAATTTTTTAGCAAAGCATACTTAACTTGTTGGAAATCGTTATTGGTGGTTACTTGTTCTTCATTCAAGGCATTTTTGCCTTCCAGCAACGGAGCGATCGCCTGAGTATATTTTTTTTGTAGAATGAGGAGACGACCCCAGTTATTATAGGCTTTGAGTCGAGTTAACAGAGTTGCTGACACATCTTGTTGTACCGCCAGTTGATATTCGGTTTGAGCTTGCGGGAACTGCTGTAGGTCTTCGTAAACTAATCCTAAGTTATAATGAGCCTCCGCATAACTCGGATTTAGGGCGATCGCTTTTTGATAATTGCCTAGAGACTCTTCCAACCTCCCTGCTAGATATTGTTTTTCTCCTCGATCGTGGAAGTATACAGCTATTTCTGGGAAAGAGTTATGAGCAAAGATTAACAAGACCAGAAGAATTAGAGCGATCGCCATAGTAACAAGCGACCAGTAAGATTTAGCTAGTTTCTGAAACAAATAATTACGAAATTCTCGTCCGATGGGGGTTAAAGCACCACTGGTTAAAAGAGTCAGTAAACTGGGGATAATCACAGCTAGCACACTGATTGTATCGAACCCTCCACTAAGAAATCGGGGAACTGCATCAGCAATAAGACTTACAGAGAAAGTTAGAAAAGCTAAAGTTAGAAAATTACACGACTGATTAAGAACTTGCCACCAAAGAGGTATAGATTCGGAGAAATACCACCACCAAGAAGAATCTGGAGGCTGAAAACTATCGCGCCAGTGAGAATAATCTGACGCGCCAGTTATGATTGCTTGTTGTTCTCGCAATCGCTTATCTAATTCACTTAGATATAACAAAAGCGAAATAGGTGGACATTCTACTTTCTGTAGAACATCTTGAACTGCATCCCGTGCCAATAAAACTGGGAGAACCTGTTCTGCTGGAGAAGTAGCCGTTTCGAGTTGAGCTAACATTTCCTCGTATTTTTGAATGGCAGAATATATGTTTCGATCGACTCTCACAGAATAGGATTAGTTAGCTACATTCTGAATTATATTACTCTACTGCTGGCAAACCCTGTAAATAATGCCAAAACTCTATAAAAGAGGTCTGACTTCGTAAATAAATCGATCGAAAAGTTGACATTTAAGCAAATACTTAACTATCATATTTTTAGTTAAGCAAACACTTAACTATTGTGGAGATTATGAGTAGAAATGCTGGTAGTGCTGATGTATTTACAGCGATCGCCGATCCGACTCGCCGAGCAATTTTAGATCGATTGAGTCAGGGAGAACAACCAGTCAAACAACTGGCAGAACCCTATTCTATGTCCTTACCTGCTATCTCTCAGCATTTGAAAGTGTTGTCGGCAGTAGGGTTAGTAACTCAGCGAAAAGTTGGGCGAGAGCGATTGTATCGTTTAAATCCAGAACCTTTAAAACAGGTATCTGACTGGGTAAATCATTATGAACAATTCTGGCAAGAGAAACTAGAAGCTCTCAGCGATTACTTGGAGGAGAATTCGTGAACAAGCAGATTGAGCTAAATATTTTTTATCCTCATCCACCAGAAAGAGTTTGGAAAGCCTTGATCGATCGACGTGCTTTGAATGTTTGGATGATGCCAAACAACTTTGAGCCACGTATAGGTCATAAATTCCAGTTTACAAGTAATTCTTTACCAGGATTAGAAACCACTATTCATTGTGAAGTAATCGAGCTAGATGAACCAAAACGTCTAGCCTATACTTGGCAAGATAGTAAGACAAGCGAATCATCACTAGTAATTTGGACACTAACTCCCGTTGAAGAGGGAACGCAACTGGAATTAAGACATCGACAAGCTAGTTATGTAACGGCAGCTATTTCTAATAGTAACCGTAATAAAGCAAGTGATTTTACTACAGGGATGTTTCTTTATGAACCTGGTATCAATACTACCCAACTAATGCCCAAATCAAATCCTAGGCGATTAGGGACATTTAAACAACTAGATTCTTTGGTTAGCTATACAAATCTCAGAGACGAATGGAATTATCGTCTTACCCAAAAATTATCAGATTTATTATTGCGTTATTACTAATCAGTAATTAGTAATCAGTAATCCAACACAGGAAAAGCATTACGCAATCACTAACGCCTATAGATTTAGTCCGTTCCGCCCTAATCTGACGGCTCAGGACGTTTCATATACGGCTTCAGGAAAGCTATACCTACTCTGGGCGTTGAAGACAAATATGGTTCTAGCTTCTCCCACTGAGTCACGATAGTTCGCTTTCCGCTATTGGATACCTCTTCTAAGATAAATAAAGTCGAATTAAGAGATGGGGATTCGCCCATACTACCCTCTCGATAATCATCCAGAATGACCTGCATTCGATCGCCCTTTAATTCACCGCGAACATTGTAGCGTTTGAGGGTATCGAAGCCATCTATGTTTAAACTTCCAGCCCAGGAACCATCTTTTTGTTGAAACAATTCGAGATCGTAAAGCCATATTTGTCTTTGCCCATCATCCGTCGAGGTTTCGGCAAAAGCGTACGCTCCAGCCCATGAATCAAGGGGAGGATTCTCATCCGATCCGCTGTAATCAAGTGACCCAGGACTATTTGTAACATTTTCTAGCTGATCGGAAGACTCTTGGCGTTCAGGTGATGACTGTGTTGAGATTGATTCCGATACACCTCCAGTCTGACATCCTGCTAAGACGAGAGACAAAGTGATAGTAAAAAGAGAGATAAAAGTAAAAAACATCTTAATATCATTCTTTTAACTATTATCATAACCACTTTACTGGGCAAAAACTTTCATTACCTTTCAGCAACGCCAAATTAATAATTGATAATCGATCGTTGTTGACTACTACCAAAAAAAAGTAGCCATGAATCAAGCCAGTCAATATCTTTTGTCACTAGCAAAAAGAAATATACAAGCCTATCTTGCTAATCCAGAAGCTAAAGCAGCAATGGTTACAGGCTCTACTGCTACAGGACAAGCAGATTTCTATTCTGATGTGGAGATGTTTATCTACTACGATGAGTTACCTTCGATCGAAAAGCTAAAATCTGCCCGTCAGCAAAATAAAGGTTCTGAACCTATCCGAATTTTTGATGGATACAGTGAGGGATTCTTTGGTGAATTTTATTTTATCGATGGGGTAGAATTCCAAATCGGTAATGCCACCATTGCCTTTTGGGAACGAGACATAGCAACGATTTTAGAAAAACTTGAGGTTACTTCTCCCCTACAAAAAGCTCTTTCAGGAATGCTTGACTGTATTCCTCTGTACGGCGAAGAGTTAATTCAAGAATGGAAGAAAAAAATTGCTGATTACCCAGACGCACTAGCCCAAGCGATGGTAGCCAAACATTTAAATTTTGTCCCGATTTGGGCTTTACAAGAAGACTTGGCTACAAGAGACACTACACTTTTCCAGCATCAAATACGTTTGGAAGCAGGACAAAATCTTCTTGCTGTTTTAGCGGGGTTGAATCGTTTGTATTACTCGACTTTTCAATTTAAACGCATGAGACAGTTTATCGAACAGATGAATATTGCTCCTGAAAACTTATATATGCGTCTGGAAAGTATCTATCACCAAGAACCTTTATATGCTGCTAGCCAACTAAAAGACTTGGTAGCCGAAACAGTGGAATTGGTTGAATTACATATGCCAGAAATAGACACATCAAAAGTTAGGCGATCGCTCGATCGTCAAGAGTATAGCTGGAAACCAGTGAGAGAATAAAAGGCATAAAAGGCGTTGTAGAATAAATATTACTGGAGTTTTATTTAGAATAATGAAGTAGTTCTTGCACTCATCAGATATTTTTACCATCGACACCCCAAGAGGCAGATATTAATGCTGTCAACTTCAGTCTGGTGTCTATTGCAAGTCATTGTTTAAGTTTTGAAGTTTAGAGCAAATGCAATATTTTAAGTTAGTGGTTAGGTATAGCCGAATTTTGGGGCGTTCTTTGCCTTTAATTTGGCAAGCTGCTCCTAAAGAAGTTGCTTTTCTAACTTGCATGATGATAGTGCGAGGTATTGTTCCTGGGTTCAGTATTTGGATTAATAAACAAATAGTTGACACTGTCGCGAGCAGTTTAAATTCTCAACAGCTAGATAATTATGGGAATTTATTTTCTCTAGTTTTTGCTTGGGTAGTAGCTATTTTATTACAAAGTATTCAAGAGCCATTTCTTGATGTTGGTTTTAGAAATATTACTGAAAAACTTTCGGCTCATATCAATATATTAATCCTTGATAAAGCTAATAATTTCTCAGATTTAATTTATTTTGAAGACACTCATTTTTATAACGAAATTCAATTAATAGAGGAAGAAGTAAATCGGCAACCCCTCAACCTCATAATGTTTTTTGGCAATGGGTTTCAATATTTACTAAACCTAATTACAATGTTGATTCTGTTATTTCCTCTTGGTTGGTGGATTCCTTTATTACTTTTATTTGCTTCATTTCCCAAGATTTATTTTTCTTTTAAAATCCAATGGGATACTTGGCAAACAATTTCGAGAAAAAGCCCTCAGGCTCGAAGAATGAAATATTATTCCTCTGTACTATTAACCGATACTTATGCCAAAGAAGTGCGTTTGTTTGGATTGGGTTCATTATTTAAACAACGCTATCAAGAAGCCTTTGCCGATAAATATCGAGCCATGCGTAAAATACGAGGTAAACAAGCTTGGAACTTAAGCATCTGGGAAATTTTGAGTGCTGGAGGCAATGCGATCGCTTTTTATCGGGTAGTTGTAAAAGCTGTAAATAACCAGATTACCGCAGGGAATGTACTGCTATTTATTCAGGCTTTAAACAATATTCAAAACAGCTTACAAATCTTGTTTGGTGAATTTTTTAGTTTACAAGAAGCTCTAATTTTTATGGAACGTCTGTTTAAATTTTTAGAAAGTAAACCAACTATGGAGCTTACTTTTAGTAATAAAAATATTCCCACTCCTATCACATCGGGAATTGTTTTTGACAATGTATCTTTTGCTTATCCTGATGGCAGACTAGCATTAAAGCGAGTTTCTTTTACTTTAAAACCAGGTAAAACTGTAGCATTAGTAGGCGAAAATGGCGCAGGGAAAACAACTATCATCAAACTGTTAGCTCGACTTTACGATCCTAATGCTGGCAAAATTTTAATAGACGGCATCGACCTTAAACGGCTAGATTTGAATCAGTGGCGACAACAAATAGCAATGGTGTTTCAAGATTTTTGTCGTTATAGTTTGACAGTTGGGGAAAATATTGCTTTAGGAGATTTAACTTCCTTAGAGAAATTAGAAAAACTAAAACTGGCAGCTTCAAAAGCGGGAATTGCCGATAAGATCGATCGCCTGGAAAATCAATACCAAACCTTATTAGGTAAACAATTTGATGGTACGGAACTTTCTGGGGGAGAATGGCAAAAAATAGCGATCGCCAGAGCTTTTATCCGAGAAAGGCGATCACAGTTGCTAGTATTAGACGAACCCACAGCAGCTTTAGATCCTCGCAGCGAATACGAAATTTATAATCGTTTCTCTGAATTAGTCAAAGGTAAAACAGCAATTTTAGTTACTCATCGCTTGGCTTCCGTATCGATGTGCGATCTAATTATGGTTTTAAAAGCAGGAAAACTGATTGAACAAGGTACTCACGAAGAATTATTACAACAAAAGGGGGAATATGCCCATCTTTGGCATATTCAAGCTCAAGCATATCAAATTTAGAAGAGGTTACTCCTAAAGTTTTAACAAAAACGCGTAAATCACGAGGTAAAGCTATCCCATGAAATGGAATGATTTGAAACAACTCGAAGCATTACTTCTCAAAACTGAGAAACATGGAGCAATTATCAAAGAGATCGGTAGATCGGGTCAACAGCAACCTATATACAGCGTAACTGTTGGTGACAAAAATCCCAATCGAGCAGCACGCTCTGGCGCAGATCGCATAATAGTTGCTATAGCGGGAATGCACGCCAGTGAGGTAATCGGACAATTAGCATTGGTCGATCTAATTTCCAAGCTGAACAGCGCAAATACCAAACGTCTACAATATCATTTTGTCCCAGTCGCCGATCGCGATCTTCTGGCAGAAAACGTACAACAATTGTCCGAACCAATTACTTTGCCCAAGTTGTTAAGCTTAAAGTCTGTCCGCGATTTAGAGGGGTATTTTATCGCAAACTGCTACCCTGAATGTGAAGCAATTCGACAGTGGTTAGAAACATTTCCCCGAATTGATACCTTTTTTTCGCTGCATGCTGCACCAGTTGCACCTGGTTTATTTTTCTACGTGGCAGGGAAATCAAATGACTGCATAGCTTTTGTAGCCGATCGAATCGCTACTATTTGCCAACCTTTAAAGATTCCACTATTGGAGTTTGACCCTACAGGAGATTCTCAAAAAGCATTGTTTCCAGGATTCTTTACTATTCCTACTGCGGTTGAATTAAACTCTCGTGACGATCGCGATCGTTCTGGAACATCGATCGAGTTTGTTGCCAAAAAGTTTCAACCCACTTTTATTGGTGTTTCGGAGATTCCTCTTGGTATATGTAGGGGATTGCACAACGCACCTATAGAGAAAATTGAGAGCTTCAATAAACAACTCGCCCAAAATGCAAAAATCAATTTACCCTACCAAGAACTAGATTTATCAACACAAATCGAGCTAATTCAAGAGTTTGTTCTAGCATCTGGAAAATATCAACTCAAACAAGATCGATGAATAATTACCAACGGAGTATTTGAAACTTAATCTGTTGAAAATATTTAAATGGCGATCGCTCACTTTGATCCTTGGCAATTCGCATTTTTGCCATACTATAAATACTAGCGAAGAAGAATGATTGAATTAATGTCTGAAGTTAAACTACATGTGATCGAATTTCTGTTAAATTTCTACACAATACAGAGAGCAAACATCAACAAATTATGGCTACTAAAGTAACAATTATCGGTGCTGGTCCTTG
>JAAUYH010070579.1_pt1 | contig 11073 bp, 6 predicted proteins | sample 7278061 | NCBI WGS metagenome assembly JAAUYH01 (sample SAMN14350203, study PRJNA611818) | marine sediment metagenome | isolation source: surface marine sediment (0.6m) | place: French Polynesia: Moorea | collected 2018-08 | reverse complement strand
TCAAGGTATATTATTCCCTATCAGATTCATTGTGCAATCCAATAACTTCCTTTCCTTGGAGCAGATAATTGATCGCCATCCCTTGATAGTAGCTCCTAATCTACGACTCACAGAAGTTATTAGGCTCATGCAAGAATGGGGGAACAGTTGTCATCTGCTCAAAAGTATTGATTACGATTACTCAGAAGTAACCTTTACTGCCCAAATTAATAATAGCTGTGCCTTAGTAGTTGAAGATTCTCAACTTCAGGGAATTTTTACCGAGAAGGATTTGGTTCGTTTGATCGCTGAAGGCATTGATATAGAAGGAATTACGGTCGAGAAAGTAATGAGTCGAGAGGTTATTGCTGTAACTACAACTGGTTCGGAAGATATTTTTGCCGCTCTCAATATACTGCGTCAAAACCAGATTCGTCATTTACCAGTAATAGATGATCGCAATCAACTATTGGGTTTGATCACAGAAAAGGATATGCGCCAAAATCTGCAACCGATTAATCTCATGAAATGGCGTCGGGTAGAAGAAATAATGAACAACTCTGTGATCCATGCCCCACCAAAGGTATCGGTTCGGCGGGTTGCAAAACTAATGGCGAAGTACCAAGTTAGTTATGTAGCGATTGTCGCTGAAAGAGAGCGCGATGGATTGTTAATTCCCCTAGGCATCATTACCGAAAGGGATATTGTTCAATTTCAAACTTTGAGCTTAGACCTCGAACAACCAGCACAAAAATTAATGAGTGCGCCTTTATTTCTAGTGAGTCCCCAAGATTCCCTATGGTCGGCACATCAACTCATGGAACGGCATCGAATACGACGGTTATTAGTAGCAGGTGCCCAAGGAGAACTAAAGGGAATTATTACCCAAACCAACTTGCTACATATCTTTGACCCCACGGAAATGTATGGGCTCATCGAAACATTACAGCGTCAAGTTTGCCAGTTAGAGATCGAAAGGGCGGAGTTTTTGCAAAATCGCACAGTAGAACTAGAACAGCAGGTACAAGCAGAACTGAATCAACGTCAACAGATCGAAACAACGAAAAAGCATCTAACGGTCATTTTGGAGGCAACAACGGATTTTGTCGGCATAGCAGATACTAACAAGCGCACAGTCTATCTCAATCAAGCTGGACGAAAGATGATGGGCTTTGGAAAAGATGAAGATCTCTCTCAAATTACTATCTCTGAATATTGTGCGCCCTGGGCAATTGAATTAGTGAACGCAGGTCTGGTACATGCTATGCGAGAGGGGACATGGTCTGGGGAAATAGCCTTATTAAGTCGTGACAGTCGAGAAATTCCCGTTTCCCAAGTAATTATTGCTCATCAAGAGTCTGATAGCTCTATTACTTCTTTTTCCACTATTATCCGTGATATTAGCGATCGCAAAAAGATTGAAGCCGACCTCAAGTATCGGGTCGAATTTGAGCAACTGATTGCTCGAATAGCGACTCGTTTTATCAAACTCAGATCAGCAGAAATTGCCCAGGAAATCAATTATGCCCTCCAAGAAATTGCTGAGTTTACCCAAGTTGACACCAGCTATGTCTTTCAAATTTCTGGTGATTTAAATAGCATCAGTATGACCTATGAATGGGTCAAACCAGACTTAAAACCGAAAATTCACCAGGCTCAGAATTTATCAACCGCTTTATTTCCTTGGTCAATAACTCAACTACAACAAGGTGAAATTCTTCCTGTACCTAACTTAGCTGATTTACCAGCAGCAGCGGCAATTGATCGCCAAAATTGGCAAAGGTTCAACTTATGTTCTCTCATTTGCGTTCCCCTAATCTGTCAGGGTAGTTTTAGGGGTTGGCTCGGTTTTGCGAGCTTCAAAGAGGAGAAAGTCTGGTCTGAATCTAGTATCAATTTACTCAGAATAATTGGTGAAATGTTTGCCAATACCATACAGCGGCAACAGGCTGAGATCGCATTACAAAAGAGTGAAGAAAAATTTCGAGCTATCTTTGATCAGACCTTCCAGTTCACTGGTTTGATGCAGCTCGACGGTACTGTAATCGAAGCTAATCAAACTGCTCTGGATTTTGGTGGTTTAACTTTAGCAGATGTGGCAGGTAAACCCTTGTGGTTAACACCTTGGTGGACGATTTCCGCCGCTACTCAAGAAACGTTACAAAAAGCGATCGCTCAAGCCGCTCAGGGAGAGTTTGTCCGCTATGAGGTCGAGATCCGAGGAGCAGGAGATCGCACAGCCACCATAGATTTTTCCCTCAAGCCACTGAAAGATCAAACAGGAAGGGTCATGATGCTCATGTCTGAAGGACGGGATATTACCGAGAAAAAACAAATAGAAGCTCAGTTTTTACGCGCTCAGCGTTTAGAAAGCCTGGGAAATCTTGCTAGTGGCATTGCTCACGACCTAAATAATATCTTTACCCCGATTCTTGCCGTTACCCAACTACTGCCCCGCCATTTACCCGATTTAGACGATAATCTCCAAAAATTACTCGACATTTGCCAAGGTAATGTTAAACGAGGAGCGAACTTAGTCAAACAAATTCTAACCTTCGCCCGTGGCGCGGAAGGCGATCGCGGATTGGTTCAAGTTAAACATTTGATTGCGGAAGTCTACCAAATAGCTCAAGAAACCTTTCCTAAAAATATTGAAATTGAGACCGATCTACCCCGTAATCTTTGGACAGTCAATGGAGATGCCACCCAACTACATCAGGTTTTGATGAATCTGGCTGTTAATGCAAGAGATGCGATGGCTAATGGTGGAATCCTCAAGATCTCAGCTGAAAATTTTGTGATCGATCATTACTATGCGCGAACACATTTAGATGCGCAAGAAGGAGAATATATTCTCATTACCGTCTCTGATACTGGTGTAGGTATTCCCTCCGATATTAAGGAGCGAGTTTTTGAGCCATTTTTTACCACTAAAGAAATTGGTTACGGTACGGGGCTAGGTCTTGCTACTGTCCTAGGTATCGTTAAAGGTCATGGCGGTTTTTTAGATGTTTACAGTGAGGTGGGACGAGGAAGTCAATTCAGAGTCTTTTTACCTGCCTCCGAGGTCACAGAAACGGTTCCGCAGAAGATAGAAGATCTTCCTAGAGGTCATGGTGAATTAATTCTCGTGGTCGATGATGAAGCTGCGATTCGCGACAGCAGCAAAACGATCCTCGAAACCTACAACTACAAAGTGCTAACCGCCAGAGATGGCATTGAAGCGATCGCAATTTACTCCGAACATCAAGATGAGATCGATCTCGTATTGATGGATATTATGATGCCTTCTATGGATGGGAAAGTAGCTATCCGTACCCTACAAAAAATTAATCCCCAAGTCAAAATAGTCGCCGTTAGCGGACTGGTAACTAGAGAAATTAGCAGCAAACTAGACGATAGTGGTCTCACTTTTTTATGTAAGCCGTTTAATGCAGAAGCTTTATTGAAGGCTATTTATCAAGTAGTAAGTCGTTAATAAGCATCTTGGGGATTTTCTACATCCTCTTTAACTGCAGAAAATTCTCCCATATTTAAGGAGGTAGGGGTTTGGTTCTGCCCAGCCCCTAGGGAAACTTAATACCTGTTCAACTCCAACGTTGATCGAGGGTTCGTATGTAGGAATGAAGACTAGCATCTTGTACTGGAAGTATTAAAGCATCTTGATCGGACTCATTATGATGGGAGTGCCAAAGTCCAGGAGGAGTAACAAAAACCGATCCTGACTTCCAATAAACCCGCTCTCCATTAATAATATTACCCTCAGCATCCAAAGATTTGCCCACTAAAGTATAAGCCGACTCAGGAGCCTCAATCACTAAATCGATCGCCACAGAGTTATGACAATGGGGTTTTTGCTCCGTTCCTCCAGGTAAATAAACCATTAATGCCCAGAGAGTATGGGTTAAACTACGGGTTAATTGAGTCGCTTTGTTGCCAAAAAGTACCCCAATTCGATTGCGTTTACTTGCTCCTGGCTCTTGGGCGATTTGCTGCAATTCTGCCATAATGCGATCGCTAGGATATAAACTCGGCTGAAAACGTGGTTTGGTGGCTCTGACCCCCAGATAATTAACTAGTGCTTCGTCAGTTACCCAATAAATAGCTGTATCTTCGCTCGCAGAATGAATGGCGCTACCACAACTTGGCAAAGTAAATAAATCTCCCTTGGACCATTCCATCGTGCCGTATTCGGTTTCAGTTGTTCCCTGACCTCTAATTACGTAGAAAAGTTGAGCGGTTGCAGGAGAGCTGGTCTTTAAATTTTCCTGGGAACAAATACGAAGGAAATAGGCACTGATTAAAGGGCTGGTTGCCGGAGCAACTGATCCTATTTGTTGAGATAAATCCAGAGGAATAATCCTAGTCATTCCTTGTTGATGAAGTTCCGCATCAAAACTTGTGCCGGGAATCGCGGGTAACTTGGGGGCAACCGCAGCTGAGAATTCGTAGTATAGAGTATCAGTATCCCATTGATTTAGGGAATTCGCTTGAATACTTAGATTTTGTATCATCTTACTAATATCGCTTAGATCTAGAGTTATAGTTAATATATCTTAATTATAGTTAAAAAACTATAATAAAAAATAATTTCATAGTTTTTTGTCAATTCCTGGATTATTAAAAGTTAAGCTAACACTATTTTTGGGCGAGGACTGTTCAATACGAAAATTTAATCTAATTCCTCAAATCATAGATAACTTATGTGAGCATGTGGGGAGCCTGCTTCAACTATGGTGACCGGCACTACAATCATTGCAACCAGAATTATCCCTTAGCTCATAATCTAGTGACCAACAGTCGAGATATTAATCTTTCAAAGAACTTTACTACATAGTGATTTTTTAACGATCCTTTAGTCTATTGTCGTAATATGGAAAAGGATTGGAATTTCTATACTTACCAAAACAAAACGCGCAGCATGAAATGTAACAATTTTTTAACCCAATTCTCTATAAGATCTAAATATTATTACGAGAGTAATCTTGGTCAACCCAATACAAGATAGATTGAAGTTGTTTATACATTTTGTATAAAGAGAATTACTTATTTATCAAATAAATACTCATCAAATAAAAAACAACACGAACAACACTGCCAGCATTTTGATTGAAGACAATGGATATTGATTATTTAGAACGGGCTAATCAGCAATTCAACGAAAAGAATTATCAAGCTGCTTTAGAAAATTATAATTTAGCGATTAAGCATTATCCCACTTTAGCAGAAGCTTATTATAACCGTGGCTTGGTTAAGCGGATTATCTGCAATCACGAAGAAGCAATTCAAGATTTCTCTATTGCGACAATTCTGAAGCCGAAAATGTTTCTGGCTTATTATTATCGAGGTCTTACCTATTATGAATTAGGTGATTATCCCTATGCGACGGCTAATTATAATCATGCGATTATGCTCAATCCTAAGTTAGCCAGAGCCTATTACCAAAGAGCTATTATCTGCGGTGAATTAGGCAAGAATTCTCAAGCATATGAACACTTTCAACAAGCTGCTGCGATCGCAAAATCCCAAAAAGATACTGATTTATTCAGAAAAGCCAAAAAAGCCCAAGCTCAACTCAAAAAACTCAACCAATCTAACCCTATTTTTGGTCAAATACTTTTTGTTTTAAAAGCTTTTTTGGTAACATTATTTTTAACAGCTGCTATTGGGAGAATTAATAACAATTTTAATTTAATAAATGATATTGAAATAAATAATAATGATAGTGAAATAAATAATATAGATAACAGAGAACAGGAAACAGGCGATCAGTGATGGGTACTAAGAGCTGACAGCTAAGATAAACATAAATAATCCACATAAAGTGTAAAAATTTATTATGAGCATTTCTTTACAAAAGGGACAACGAATTTCTTTATCCAAGGAAGCACCTGGGTTGACGAAAATCATGTGTGGACTGGGTTGGGATGTGGCGAAAAAATCTGGTGGGGGTTTTTTTGGAGCTTTGGGTGGTAGTCAAGATTTTGATTTAGACTCAACAGTATTATGTCTTAATGCCGATAATAAACTAGCAAGTAAGAATGATATTGTTTACTTTGGGAATCTCAAGCATCCCTCGGGGGGAATTACCCATTTAGGAGATAATTTGACTGGCGCAGGGGAAGGGGATGATGAAGTAATTTTGGTTGATTTGACAAAAATTCCTACTCAGATTTCTAAGCTAGTTTTTGTGGTAACCATTTACCAAGCCGTGAAACGAAAACAAGATTTTGGTCAGGTAGACAACGCTTTTGTGCGTCTGGTGAATCAAGGGAATAATCGAGAATTAGCCCGCTATAACCTTTCAGGAACTGATTATACCCAGACGACAGCAATGATTTTGGCCGAAGTTTATCGTCATCAAGATGATTGGAAAATGGCTGCGGTTGGCAATGGTTTTCAAGTTGAGGGTCTACAGGATATTGTTCGTAAATATCAGTAATTTCAGTAAGTAATAGGTAATAATCTTCACTTATTTATTACTTAATTACTTATGACTCATTACTTCAAGTACAATCATGTCTTTATCTGAGCGTCTGGATTTAACTCGACCTGATCGCCAAAAACAGAACAAACTAAGAGCTGACCCACCAGAAACAGTTCCTATTTGGGAACATATTGACGAAGTCGAAGCAGGCTCCGCCCAGAAAATGCGGATTAACTGCGACCTTAGAAGACCTGAAAGACCTAAATGCCAGGTTTGTCGACGTCGAGTGCAAACTAGTTGGCGAGTTTGTCCTGATTGCGGCTGGATACTGCAACAGCAAACGCCTCAACGCCATTGTATTTGGGTAAGAGTAGAGAATCTAGGAGTCCCAGAAAATAAGCGGCAGATGTGGTCAAAAATTCTCGCGGATGCTTTTTCTAAAGTTTTTAGTGCTTTTAGAAGTGTTAATATTTTTCTTACTACTGATAATCCAGATGTTCAGGAATGGGGTGAAGATTTTACTCAGGTTTTTGTTGTAGCTGAAGATGAATCTGTCGACTATCTAGGAATTGCTAGTTTTAGTCTCTCTCAAGTTACCAAGATTACTGCAGTGCGTTTTAATCGCATTTGCAATGCTTCTTATTTGGCAGATTTAACCCTTAATCAATTATCCAATTTGATTGCTAACACGATTGCCTATGAAATCGGTCATACTTTAGGATTAGATCATTCTGATTTCCATACGGATGTGATGCATGATGGATTAGATCACCGAGTTCATAGCTTAATGCCGCCTTCTTTCCATGCCGAACAAATTGTCTTAATGAATCACGCTATTGCTAAATATAAAACATAAATATAAAACAGCTTAATAAAAAAAATATATGACAGGTACCATTGAAACTCCTAAAACTAGTATTCCCTATAAAGGATTAACCAGTGATGAAGTGACAGAAAGTCGCGCCCAGCATGGAAAGAATGTTCTCCAACCACCTGAGAGAGAACCTTGGTGGCAATTATATTTAGAAAAATTCGAAGATCCCGTAATTGAGATTCTCTGTATCGCTGCGGTTATTGCGATCGCAGTTGGGGTGGTTCAAGGAGATTATATCGAAGGATTGGGCATCATAATTGCCATTATTTTGGCAACTACTCTGGCTTTTCTCAACGAATATAAAGCGAGTAAAGAATTCGATATTCTCAATCAGGTTTACGATACCATTCCTGTCAAAGTAATTCGTGATGGTCATTTTACGAGCGTTCCCCGTCAAGATATTGTTGTCGGCGATATTATCTATCTCGAGCAAGGGGAAGAAATCCCTGCAGATGGCACTGTGATCGAAGAACTGACTTTTTATATTGACCAATCGAAAATTACGGGGGAGTCAGAAGCGGTTCAGAAAATAGCTGAAGATAAATATAATCCAGAACATGCAGCAGCAGAAACCTATCCTTCCTATCGCGTGTTTCGTAGTACTTTAGTCGATCGCGGTAACGCTTTTGTCAAAATAACTGAAGTTGGCGATCGCACAGAAATCGGTCAATTAGCGATCGCAGTTACTGGTGTCGGGCAAGATAAAAGCACTCCCCTAAATTTGCAATTAGAAAAACTCAGTAAATTAATTGGCGTAGTGGGTTTAGCCTTTGCTAGCTTAACGTTTGTCGCCCTCTTGGTCAGAGGTTTTATTTTAGAAGAATATAGCTTACAGCCTCGGCAATGGTATTTCTTCCTCTTGACAGTAATCACTGTCTTAACCGCTTTAAGTGATGTTTGGCTACCAGTAGTTTACGATGGTTTCGAGTTATCAGGTCAAGAACTAGAACGCCCAGCATGGATCAATGAATCAGGGGTTAAAAGTTGGATCAGAGCGGTCGGAGTCAGCTTACTTTTGTTAGGTTTGGGAGTTAGTCTCAGTTTTGTGATTGGTCTCGATCCTTCGATCATCTGGTTTTCTGGTACTTTAGGTCATGCGATCCTCGAATATTTCATGATTGCTGTGACCTTGATTGTGGTAGCTGTTCCTGAAGGCTTAGCAATGAGTGTTACTTTGTCCCTAGCCTATAGCATGAAAAAGATGGCGAAAGACAATAACTTAGTGCGTCAAATGCATGCTTGTGAAACTATTGGTGCGGCGACAGTTATTTGTTCTGATAAAACGGGAACCTTAACCCAAAACCAGATGCAGGTTAAAGAGGTTAATTTTCCGAGCCTCAATGGTTCGGGCGAAGAGGGTAAACGGTTGATTGCTGAAACGATTGCCGTTAATACCACTGCTGAATTAGATATCGAACCTGATAAGCCGCCTCACCCGTTAGGAAATGCGACAGAAGGTTCATTATTGCTGTGGTTAAATCAGGAAAAATTCGACTATCTTACCTATCGTCATCAGTTCGAGATCCAAGAGCGAGTTCCTTTTTCGACCGAAATAAAATATATGGCGACCTTGGGTCATTCTCCCATAATGAACCAGTCAATTCTTCATGTTAAAGGTGCGCCCGAAGTAATTTTAGATAATTGCTCTGAAATAGCTACTGTAGATGGCTTACAACCCTTTAATGACCTACAGAAAGCGGAAATTTCCCAGAATTTGACCGAATATCAAAAGAAAGGGATGCGTACTTTAGGTTTTGCCTATCAACTTCATCCCGAAGCAATTACAGACCAAAAACTCCCTCAGAATTTGATTTGGCTGGGATTTACCGCAATTGAAGATCCTTTGCGGATCGGGGTTGCCGATTCAATCGCCACCTGTCTCAACTCAGGAGTTAAAGTCAAGATTGTGACGGGAGATACCTCAGAAACTGCTAAAGAAATTGCCCGTCAAATCGGGATTAAAACAGCCACCAATAGCAAATATTCCTGCTTATCAGGGAAAGAATTCGCCGAGCTGAGCGAGCAAGACGCCCAAGAAGCGGTCAAAGAGTTAAAAGTCCTCTCCCGCGCTCGTCCCCTAGACAAACTAAGGCTAGTAAAACTCTTACAAAAAAATGGCGAAGTTGTCAGTGTTACTGGAGATGGTACCAATGATTCTGCTGCTCTCAAACAAGCCCAAGTAGGATTATCTATGGGCAGTGGCACCGCGATCGCAAAAGAAGCGAGTGATATCATCTTACTAGACGATTCCTTTGCTACTATCGTCAATGCTATTATCTGGGGTCGTTCTCTTTACGCCAATATCCAAAGATTTATTCTGTTCCAACTCACCATTAATGTTGCAGCCTTGGGAATTGTTTTCTTAGGGCCATTTATTGGCGTTGCTTTACCCTTGACTGCCACGCAAATGCTCTGGGTAAATCTGATTATGGATACCTTTGCGGCTTTAGCCTTGGCAACAGAACCGCCCAATCCCAAAGTTATGGAAGAAAGTCCTCGTTCTCCTGAAGCTTTTATTATTTCTCCTACGATGTATAAAAATATTGTGCTTGTGGGGTTAAGCTTTTTGGTCATTTTAACGGGATTTTTATTGTATATCGGTCAGGATAATCAGATTAGTGATTATGAACTTTCCTTGTTCTTTAGCTTCTTTGTGATGTTACAGTTCTGGAATTTATTTAATGCTCGTTGTTTGGGTTTAGATAAATCTGCATTTGCCAATGTGGTCAAAAATAGAGGATTTGTATTGATCGCATCGATGATTCTTCTTGGACAAATTCTGATTATTCAATTTGGCGGTGAGATGTTCCGCACTGTACCCCTATCCTTGAAAGATTGGCTATTAATTATTGGAGGGACATCTATCGTACTTTGGATTGGCGAAATTGTTCGTTTCTTCAAGAGAATACAAAATCTCCAAACTGTAGAAGCTACAAAATAGACTTTCCTCCAATTAGAAATAAATAATACTTTCCTTTTTGGCGTTGCTGAATCCAGAGTGGTTTGGCACTGCCAAAACCTTATCTAACGGTACTAAAACAATTTAAGGTAATGGGAGAAAAAAGTTTTAGGTTTTAGGTGGTAGGGGTTATAGTACTAATCTGACTAAATTATGCCAAGTTTGTAACCATATTCTTAAAATCTATGTAGTCAACGATGAAGCTATCATTCCAACCAAACCCACCTGTCCCCATATCAACTGATAAGACATTAACTTTATCTTGTGGAACTAGCTGCAGTTCCGAAGCATCACAGACTTTCAGGATTTTGGGCTGCAACGTGAAGATAAACTGTTTTACGTCAGGAGGTTCAGGTTCCTCAGGATTTATCGGATGCTTCTCGATTGAAGGATTGTTCCCAATAGTACCTATTAAGAAACCATTGATTTTTACCTCGTGTTGCTGCCAGCTATTCCATGTTTTTACGTATCTTGTTCCGATGACTACTGAAGGGTATATGTAGTTATCTGGATTGCTAGTGCTTTTATAAACTTTGTGAATTTCATGACATTCTTTAACCTGGAACAAGAATCTTAGGGTAGTACCAACCCATATAACTTCTCCTTCTCTATCCGGAAATTTTCTATGGTTAGGGTTCTCAGATAGCTCAACGGGTCCTATAAATAATCTACTCATAGTTACACCTTTAATTCATAGTTTAATTGTATCGCATTCAGAAAGATTGGAAATAAAAACTTAGCAGAAGGAACTAGCTTACGGATCAACGTTAATCAGATCGAGCAACTTTACGCCGAATTTCAAGCTAAAGGTGGAGAGATGATTCATCCTAATGG
>JAAUYH010234340.1_pt1 | contig 11074 bp, 9 predicted proteins | sample 7278061 | NCBI WGS metagenome assembly JAAUYH01 (sample SAMN14350203, study PRJNA611818) | marine sediment metagenome | isolation source: surface marine sediment (0.6m) | place: French Polynesia: Moorea | collected 2018-08 | reverse complement strand
ATATCTACGACTTAGTTGTCCCCTAATTCAAAAACCAAAAAATAAACCGTTGTATTTGTCTCAGAGTAAGCCACGATAGCGAATAAAGACCAAAATCACTGCCCAGCTTCCCAAAGCCACCTTAATTGCAACCAAGATGTTGAAAAGGGGAAGAAGACCGCCACTGATAAGTGCACCTAACTCTCCATGTGGTAATTCTATCCCACACAAAGTAACGACTGATAGAACAATGAAAAGCAATACCGAAAGTTTTTCCCAGGTTGCAGCACGCCAGCGCTGGTAGATATTCTGCATCCACTCGGAACTAGAAGTGATTGCAACTAGTCCAATTGCTGTTCCACCTGCTACCCCAGCAGAAAACCCACCACCGGGACTCAAATGTCCCCTAATTGCCAATTCAATACCCACTAATGCAGCAATGATAGCTCCCAAACGAGCCAGAACTATGGAAGGTTCATCAGTGAATTGATAGATAGTACAAGATGGCTTTTCATTGGCGAGCAAGTACTTTGCACCCAAAATTGCGATCGTAAAAACTACTACTTCGAAAATTGTATCGTATAGTCTATTGCGGAAAATAATACCTGATACAGCATTCGGAACCCCACTGTCTTGTACAACTAATTGAGCAATTGATGTTTGCAATGGCTCAGTTGTCGGATCTGGCATCACTAACATTTTGATGAATAGCGCTATACCCGCTAAAATGTAGATCCATTTCATTAGTGCTTCTCCTCAGTCGGGCTGACATAGGTAAGGTTTATTTCTGATGATGAAAGCTCTGCTTTCATGATTTCATATAGACGTTGAACCCTTGTTGCGGTGCAATATTGCGTTGCGGTAATCAGCGCTCCATGGTCTTGACCACTGTATTCTGGCAAACACTGGGGAGCAAAGGTTGTATGGACATCTTTATCCATCAGCGCTCGCTGCAAAGCCTTTGGATTGTTATAGTGGACTACTTCCACCCGCATATGGTGTTTACCAAAAATATTTCTCAAGTCAGCTACTAGTTCTCCCAAGTGCTCTGAATCACCCCCTGCATCAATTGAATCACCTTCGAGCACTCCCAGACGCATTACTAAGGATGAACGCACAGCCACCGCATAGAGAGTAATTGCCAACAAGGTACCTACTAACGCTTCGGTTAAAGCTACATCTGGCGCTCCCAACACTGCATAAACTAAAGCTGCTATTGCTCCTAATACCCCTCTCAAAAGCAAAGCATGGTATGGGTTAACTTGAAACACAAGCATACATGCAGACAATGGTAGCAGGGCAATAATGACATAAATGTAAAGGTCGATACTGTTATTCATTATTTACCCCCAGTAGTAGAACAATATGCCAATACATACCCCAATACTGTATTCCATATTGCCAGAGAAATTATGGCAAGAACAAGTAGTGGCCATTCATTAGGTATTTTGATTAGCAATCCGACTGTGATACTCATAGAGCCAAGCGTATCTGCGACCGAAAGACTATGCAATTTGAATAGTACAGAACGCTTACCAAGCAGCGGAAATGTTCCCCAGAACCAGAAAACTATTCCAATGCCGATGCAGGTATAACTTAGAATGTCCAAAATCATCAGTTTAATCTTCTTATGACATGTGCTAACAACATTAGAGCTGCATTTCCTACACTCAAGATGATGACGCCACCAAGACCGATCATCCAATCATCTCGTAAGACAGATACAACCAAAATCATAATTGATGTTTTACTGGCAATACTTGAAAACGCCAAGGTTGTTTGCCAAATATCATCATCTTTCCAAGCTTCGTACATGGGGATGAGAAGAGCCAGAATCATCACCATTAGTACTATATGTAGGTTCATGAAGCTTTCCTCCGTTTTACCCAATGTACTTCATACCAACCTTTTTCGTGATATTTCAAAACGATAGTCTTAGGTGTAAATGTGATTATAAATACATCTAAGAAGATTAAACCTGGTGTCCTTCCTGGTCGAACTCGCTCTAGAGTTACATCCTCATGTTGATGGGGAAAGAACATGATCTGTAGTGCCTCAAGATATGCTTGGGGAACTGCTACTAGAGCCTCATAAAGAGCTCTGAACCAATCTTTCAATGGTCCCGGGCTTTTAAGACGTCCCGGTAATAAAAGGGCGACACTAACACCAATGATAATATTTGCTACACTCAGATTGGCGGTGAGCAGAAACCAAATAACTAGTCGCAATATCAGATTTAAATATCCAATCATGCAAATACCATCCAAAAGACTAGGAGTAACATCAAACTCATGCCACCAATGAGGTGATCGAATTCTTCCTGTATGCGGGGAAGTTTGATCGCTGAACGTCGGAAAATCAAGAAATATGCTAACCAGCCAAGGGCAATTGTTACCAAGGGCTTGATGATATTCTTCACGGTGTATGCGTCGTAATATGCCACATTAGCCACAAAGAGACCGCCAAGCAAGATGACCATTGCTACCCAATAACCAAGTTTTGGCATTTCTCCCGTACTATTCTCTCCCCGAGCATGGGGCAAAAATATAAATTTGGCAAATGATATCGCTGTTCCAAGGGCTGCAATATTCATACCAATAACTTGCCAAGGTACTAAATTCTTCATTGTTAATACCTTTGCTCCAAAACCAGATAGTAAAGGAAAACCCGATATGGAGAAACTGGCTATTACTAAAGCAATCCAGACTGGTGTAAGAATTGGCAAACTTCTAAGTTCTTTCAGGTTTCTGCTAGGTAAAGAACCTGCTGTGAGGAAAAGGGCTGATTTCACCAGACCATGGGTTAGGGCATAAAAACCACCAACCTGTGGTGCTGCAAGAACAAAGCCCAACTGGGAAACAGTATGGAACGCCAACATCCGTTTGGTGTCTTTTTCAAAAACAGCATAGCAAACCCCAAGAACTGCTGTACCAACTCCGAATATGCGGACAATGGGGTCTACCTGCTCGAGCATCAAAGCACAACGTACCAAGGGATATACACCTGCTTTGACCACAACTCCCGATAGTAAGGCTGACACTGGCGACTCTGATTCAGAGTGAGTCAAGGGTAACCACAACCCGGAAACAAAGATTCCCCCCTTTGTTAGTAGCCCCATAAATATTAGAGCCTGGGCCTCAATTGGCGATCTGCTCAGACCATCAAAAGCAAAGGAATTATTTGCTTGATAGACCAACACTGCACCTACCAGATAAAACAGCATAGCTGTGTTACTGACAAAGAGATAGCGCAAACCAACCCAAATTGAGCGTCCGGTTCTGGGATAGGCAATCAAGAGAAACGCAGCAACACCGATTACCTCTAGTGCTACATACAAACTCATGAAATCAGCACAGATAAACGCAGAATTAACGCTGCCATGCAGAATGGTACTCTGCATATAAAAAAAGGACGTTCTACCTGTGTTCCAGCAATATATAATGACTGCCGCGCTCACCAGAGCATTGGTCAAAATGAAATAACCACTCAATTGATCGATCGCTAATGTGACACCGAAATTATCTAGTAAATTTAGCGTCATTAACGATTGGTTATAACCAAATCTTAGAGAACCATTGACAAATAATTGCAATGCATATGCTCCTGAAGCAAGAGCAGTGAATAATGCAAGATATCGGTCTAGTTTGGGGAGTAGATAAATGACAAACCCCAGACAGAATGGTAAGGCGATCCACGTAATTGTAATAGTAGTCATGGGGTATTGTTCTTTTCGATCTCCTTGCTTTCCAATGTTGGATTATCCCGTGCTAGCTTCATGACACCAACTAGGATTAAGGCTTGAATAGAAAAGCCAATCACAATCGCTGTCAATATCACTGCTTGGGGAACTGGGTCCGCATAAGGGACATCTTTACTTGATGACAGTACGGGCGTGAATAAACCTTCTCGTGATGCGACCATCACGTAATAGCTAATCACTCCTGTACTCATGACATCCATAGAGATGATTTTCATCACCAGATTTTTTTTCAGGATGATGCCAAAAAAACCGCACAATATAGTTGCAAATACACATGCTTCCAACACGGGAATTACCTATTGGCTAAGTAAGAGTTAGTTACAATTATACGTGAAATAGTACACAATTTCCGACAAGTTACTTGATTTATTGTGTGAGTTTTTACAAATTATTTGGGATTTATATATATTTATGACTTTTTTTCAAATGTCGCTTATAAAACAAAAATTAATGAAAATGTCTATCGAAATCATCCATTAACTTAGATAACAATGAGAACACGAAAAATGAAAACATATTTTTAACTGAAAAAATGATTTTTATTGGTGTTATTATTAAATTAGTTTTGATGAAAAACATGCTTGTTTATTTGCAATTATTTTTTACTAATTGAAATTCTGTCAGAAATTTTACGAATAATCCAAAATACCTTGTCTAATTCTAATTAAGTGTTAGATTGCCATAAAATTAATTATAGTTTTTTCAAGCTTTATAGACGACTTACACGAACAATCTCGTGCAATAATTGCCAGCAAATAAACAGTGAAATACCAATCATGAATCCTCCAAGCATGTAATATTAGACTCGAACAATAATGTGTTTGGAGATATAGGTTTTTGACCTGTGGGTATGGGGCTAATGTATCAAATCTAATGATTTACATTTATTTTCTCTCAAAATATTTGTAGAGACGTTACGTGTAACGTCTCTAGATACCAGCTTAAATTCAGACTTACTAGTAGTACTAATCTATCAACTCAAAGATAAAGAATGACATAAGATAAGGTTTGTGGTAGTACGACCTCTTAAAGGATGTGCTGGTTTTGAGAAAAGTATTATCTTTTTTCTTTGGTGTTTAATGGTTAATACTTAACTATAAACCAAGTCGAGTTAATCCGATAGAGTACTACAGTATTTTATTGGGTCGAAATCCTAAATTTAGTTTTTCGATCATGCCAATATCATCCAGAAGAGTAGAACTAACATCAAACTCATACCACCTACAAGATGCTCAAACTGTTCGACCACAGAGGGTACCTTGAATTCAATGCGCCGAAAAATGAAAAAGTATGTCAGCCAGCCTCCACCAATAGTAGCAAGGGCTTTAGCTATATTAGTGACTGTATACGCCTGAAAGGTTCCGATATTTGCAGCCAACATTCCACTAATCAATAGAGCCGCGGCAAACCAAAAACTGGGTCTAACCTTATCTTCCCCATTACTGGGCAAAAAGATAAATTTGGCATACACAACTGCTGTTCCCACTGCTGCAATATTCATTACAATTTCTTGCCAGTACTGTAGATTCTTCATGGTCAGCATCTTGGCTCCAAAGCCGACTAGGAAGGGAAAACCAGATACAGAAAGGCTAGCAATAACTAAAGTAATCCAAAGCCATCTATTTGTTGGCTTTTCCTGGAGTTCTGTGAAGCTTCGACTGGGCAAAATACCAGCAATTAAGAAAATCGTCGCTTTTACCAATCCGTGGGCTAATGCATACAAACCACCTACAGCAGGTGCAGATAGGATAAAACCCAATTGGGAAATAGTGCTTAGGGCTAGGGTGCGTTTAGTATCTTTTTCAAAGATTGCATATAATGCTCCTAATAATGCTGTTCCGACTCCAAATATTCTAATGATGGGGTCTATCTCTTCTACAAGGAGTGCGCAACGCAGCAGAGGGTAAACGCCTGCTTTGACTACAACTCCTGATAGTAAAGCTGATACAGGCGATTCTGATTCAGAATGGGTCAGTGGTAACCATAATCCCGAAACGAAGATTCCTCCTTTTGTTAACAGTCCCATTAAGATCAAAGCCTGGGCTTCGATTGGCGCGTTACCTAAACCTTCAAAAACAAATGAATTATTTGCTTGATATACAAGTAAAGCACCTACGAGATAAAACAGCATGGCTGTGTTGCTAATAAATAGATAGCGCAAGCCAACCCAAATGGATCTATCCGAACGAGGGTAGGTTATCAATAGAAATGCAGCAATACCTATAACTTCTAGAGCCACGTATAAACTGAGAAAATCCGCACATATAAAGGCGGAGTTAAGGCTACCATGGAGAAATATAGCCTGCATGTAAAAGAAAGCCGATCTACCCGTGTTCCAACAGTAAATAATAACCGCCGCAGTTACCAGAGCATTTGTCAATATAAAGTAACCACTTAATCGGTCGACAGCTAAGGTGACGCCAAAATTATCGAGCAGTTGTAATCTCAGTGATTCTTGGTTGATGAGTATCTGCAAAGCATATGCGCCAGAGACAAGTGTCATTCCTAACGCTAAAAATCTGTCGATTTTCGGGATCAGATAAATGACAAACCCCACAAACAAAGGTAGGGCAATCCATGTAATTGTAATATTATTCATGGGGTATTGTTATTTTCGAGTTCCTTAGTTTCCAATCTTGGATTATCCCGTGTCAATTTCATGACATGACAATTTTATTGTGCGAACGATTCATTACCTGTTGATTTCATCAAATGATGATTGTGTGGTGCTATTGCTTCATAGTTGAATAACTTCATAGCATCAACAAAACTCAGAGCTTCGCTATAAAAGCCAAGGGAGTCGAGTTCGCTACCATCATAAGGATAATAAATGACTACCTGAAGAATTAAATCAGCATTACTGGGATTTTGAACATCTGACTTTTCATCACCTAAAATGAGTAGCGCGAACAAACCCTATGGTAATGCAATCAATAGGTATCAGCTAAGCAGCTTTTGACTTACAAAATTCATAGAAGTAATCGTCATGAACGGGCTCTTTTTCAGGATAACGCCAAAAAATTCGCACAATATTTGTAATTGCAAATACACATGCTTCTAACACGGGAATTACCTATGTCCTAAGTAAGAGTTAGTTACAATTATATGTTAAATGGTACACAGTTTATAACAATCAACCTGATTCATTGTATTATTTTTATAAATGATTTAGGTTTCATATACATTTATTAAGATTTGCTAAATGTTGCTTATGAAACACAAAATCGTCAAAAAGTATAGCGAAAGTATCCATTGAAATTGGGTTATGATAGATTTTTGATCGAATAAATCAGGATTTTGCAAATATTTTATACTTATACTAATTATTAAAATTAAACTAAGTTTAATTAGAAATCAAACATTTATTAATCATTATTTTCTACTATTTGGATGCAAGTTAAAAAGTTTACAACGAACCGTAAGCTTTTAGTGAAATCCGTTCAATAATTATTATTCTCAGAGGGTTAATCATAACTTTTTGGGATTAATAGGCATAGTTAAAATCCAAAAATTTGCCCAAAAATATCAGCAAATGGATTGCAAAATTCTACTTGTAAATCCTTGAATTAGTTATTGCAGCCTTTGATTAGCAGGTTTTTGCTCTTCCAAACAGTATGAATTTGATGCCAGATTTTGTCATTTCCATATATTTGGAATGGGAAAGCTACCCTGAAAACATTATTAATGTTTTGGGCTTCTATAACTCTGAGGTTGAAAGAAAGCATACCAGGGGATGAACATTATATTTTTATCTTCCAAGGTAATTCACAGCCCTTGCTTCGTATTTTAGTTCGCAATCATTTAGCAATGAAAAAATAGTTTGAGATTTTACATGTCAATTCTGAGTTTGCAAACACGAATCAAAGAGCAAGCGATCGCGATCCTTTAGTTACACGTTTATCAATTCCACCAGAAAATATGGATTCTAATCAAATTAAATTAAGTCAAATTGGTACATTTACCAGCAAAGAGGGTGCAGAAATCGTCGCCCACGATCCGGAAACCCAGCGTTTATTTGTTACCACTGGGGATACCATTGAAGTCATAGATATCACAGATCCTGCGAAACCAAAAAAAGTAAGCGATATTGATGTCACTTCTATTGGTGGTGGTGCTAATAGTGTTGCGGTTAAAAACGGTATCGTTGCTGTAGCTGTTGAAGGAAATACCAAACAAGATAACGGTAAAGTTGTTTTTTACAATACAAATGGTGAACTTCAAAGTTCCGTTACAGTTGGTCCTCTTCCCGATATGCTTACCTTTACTCCTGATGGGATGAAGGTAATTGTAGCTAATGAGGGCGAACCGAACGATACATATGATAACGACCCAGAAGGTTCCATCAGCATTATTGATATTTCTGGTGAAGTTGGTAGTTTAACTGATGGAAATGTAAAGACCGCTGATTTCACAGCCTTTAACGATCGCAAGCAAGAGTTAATCAATAAAGGCGTCAAAATTTTTGGTCAAAGAGCAGATAAAACTCCTTCTAAAGTAGCCGAAGATTTAGAGCCAGAATACATTGCAATTTCTCCCGATGGTTCAACAGCGCTTGTTACTCTTCAAGAAAACAACGCCGTTGCAGTAGTAGATATTGCAACTGCTAATGTAGTTGATGTTTTACCTTTGGGTGTTAAAGACCACAGCAAAGGTCAACCCACAGTAACTAACTATGAAGTTCAAGGTTTGGGACCAATCGCTAATGCTGACGGTCTACCCTTAGAGACTCCTGCTGGTCAAACAATCGACTTGGGTGGTATTTCTGGTCTATATTATGCAGGTCAAGAGGACGATAAAATCAAATTCGTATCTGTTCCCGATCGCGGTCCTAACCCAGATACATTTAAGGAAGATAAGAATGGTGATGGTACAGAGGATACCGTTCGTCCCCTAGCATTACCTGATTACCAAGCTCGAATTGTCGAAATCGAGTTAGATACCACAACTGGTGTTGCTAGTGTTAGCAATCAGATTTTTCTCACTCGTAACGAAGACGGTGTAAGCAAACCTATTACAGGTGCTCCTAACTTTGTTTTTGATGTTGATGGTAACCAAGTTGACGAGTTTCCAGTAGATGCTGCTGGTAATCCTGTTGAGCTGGATCCTTTTGGTGGAGACTTGGAAGGTATTGTCATCGATGGAGATGGTAACTACTGGATGGTTGACGAATATCGTCCTGCAATTTACCAGTTTGATTCTGATGGGGTTCTTTTAAATCGCTTTATTCCTGAAGGTACAGCAGCATTAGCAGGTCAAGCAGAAGGTGCATTCGGTACAGAAACCCTACCTGCAGAATATGCTAATCGTCGCCGCAACCGTGGTTTTGAAGCTATAGCTCTGGATACTGATGAAGAAATTCTCTACTCATTTATCCAAACTCCTTTAGCAAATCCAGATCGTGCAGCTTCTGATGCTTCCGATGTGATTCGCGTTTTGGGAATTAATCCTGTAACCGGCGAACCTGTTGCTGAGTATATTTGCTTACTCGAAGACTCAGCAGTTCGTTCTGGTGGACGAGTTGATAAGATGGGTGATGCTGTTTACGTCGGTGATGGTAAATTCCAAGTTATCGAACGTGATTCAGCAGTTGGTGAAAATGCTAAGAAGTTTATTTTTGAGATTGACCTCAAAGGTGCTACTAATTTATTAGCTGATGATGCTCCCAGCTTAATAGCTGATAAGACTCTGGAACAACACACAGCAGATGAATTAGTTGCTCAAGGTATTAATCCCGTCCATAAAACCAAGGTAACTAACCTACCTTCAATTGGTTATCAAGCAGGTGATAAGCCAGAAGGTTTAGCATTACTACCAGATGGTCGCTTAGCTGTTATTAACGATAACGACTTTGGACTTCTTGATGAAACTATTCCTGAAGATGGTTCTGGAACAGTTGCAATCAATCCTAATCCCACCAAAACAATATTGGGATTAATTGAATTTCCTGAAGGTAATAAACTCGATGCTAGTAACCGGGATGTAGATGGTAGTAAAGATGCTGGTGGTAAGATAAACATCCAGAATCACCCAGTTTTCGGTTTATATCAACCCGATGCGATTGATAGTTTTGAAGTTGGTGGTAAGACTTACTACATCACTGCAAACGAAGGTGATGCTCGTATCCGTCCTGATGGAGATGATATTCTACCTCCTCCGAATGACAAAGAAGGAAACATTTTCAACGAAGAAGCACGAATTGGTGATGATGAAGTAACTCTCGATCCAGATGTTTTCCCCAATGCTGAGGAACTGAAAAAAAATGAAAATCTCGGTCGTCTGAAAATTACCAATAGGTTAGGTGATCTAGACAGTGATGGTGACTTTGATAAATTATTCAGCTATGGTGGTCGTTCCTTCTCTATCTGGGATGAAGTTGGTAACTTAGTATTTGATAGCGGCGACCAAATCGCTAAAATTACTGCGGAACAAACTCCAGAGTTATTCAATGCTAACGATGGAATTGCAGAAGAGTTTGACGAACGTTCTGATGATAAAGGTGCTGAACCCGAATCTGTAACTGTCGGTAAAATTAACGGTAAACCTTATGGTTTCGTTGGTTTAGAGCGTGCTGGTGGTGGAGTACTAGTTTACGACCTAAGCAATCCTACTGCACCTAAATTTGTCCAGTATGTTCGTACCGAAGGCGATATTGCTCCCGAAGGATTGAAATTTATCCCCGCTTCTGAAAGTCCAAATGGAAATCCTGTGTTAGCGGTTGCTAATGAAGAAAGCAAAACCACTACACTTTACGATATTGAAGTTCCTAACTACACTTTGCAAATTCTCCACGCTTCTGATTTAGAGGGTGGTGTAGATGCAATTGACAGTGCTGCAAACTTCGCTGCGATAGTTGATAAATTCGAAGACGAAGTTGAAAACAGCATTACCCTTTCTGCTGGTGATAATTATATTCCCGGACCATTCTTCGGTGCTGCTGGCGATCGCTCTTTGCGTACTCCCTTACAAGAGTTTTACAAAGAGTTCTTTGATATAAATGGTTTAACCAATATTCGTGAAGGTGTCGGTCGCGTTGATATGTCAATTATGAACGCAATTGGCTTTGACGCTTCAGCAGTTGGAAACCACGAATTTGACGCAGGAACTAATGCTTTTGGCGATATCATCGGTACTGATATTCGCGGAACTACTTTAGATGATGCTCGTTGGTTGGGTGCTCAGTTCCCTTACCTCAGCGCTAACTTAGACTTCTCTGGTGATAGCAATCTTGCTAATTTATACACTGAAGAAATATTACCCAACACAGATTTCCAATCTCTCCCCACCGATCTAGATGCTGCAGCAAAAGCACCTAAAATTGCTCCTGCAACAATCATT
>JAAUYH010213356.1_pt1 | contig 11074 bp, 7 predicted proteins | sample 7278061 | NCBI WGS metagenome assembly JAAUYH01 (sample SAMN14350203, study PRJNA611818) | marine sediment metagenome | isolation source: surface marine sediment (0.6m) | place: French Polynesia: Moorea | collected 2018-08 | reverse complement strand
CAGTTCGGAGCCTTTTCCGATATTTTCGGCTCTACTAAAACATTCGATTTTGCTGTTCACCTCCTTTACTCATCCGATAATTCTGTCAGCAAATCATTCCTGTCAAGCGCTTGTTGTCACATCGGGCCTTTAGGGAAGGGCACAAGATACAAGCGGTAAGATCAAGCCGCCCTTACGATGCGAAACGGGGCGATGAAATTGGCCAGTGATGTTCCGAACGACTACGGTATTTTTGGAGATGGACTCGGGATGCTCGGCATAGACGAGGAAGCTCTGGCCCACCCCGTTGGGCAGATCACCCATCCATCTGCGACTTGGGCGACGTCGCCTCAAGTTCCGAGCGGAAACGAAACGTGTATGTCGGCCACATTCCCACATTTCTCATTTTGCGATCGTGAAACCAACTCACGCAGCCGCCGATTTGCCACGGCGTACTGGACAAGAGGCGATCGAGCCTCGTGTTGAAACTCGCTTGAGCCTCTTCACGGATTTCGGCGGCTTTCCCGGTTTCGATGGCCCACCGAACGATTTTTCGGATGAATGCAACCTGCGATTCCATCATGTAGAGAACGGAATTATGCGCGAGCCCGACGTTGGGACCAATCAACAGGAACAAGTTGGGGAATCCGCTGACCTGAGTGCCGTAAAACGCATGAACACCATGCTCGTCCCAGTGTTTGTGTAGGCTTAAGCCATCTTTTCCGACTACGTCGATACCAGGCATGGGCCGCGTGCCATCGAAGCCTGTCGCCATCACAAGAATGTCGAGCGGGTGCCGTGTTCCATCCCTGCAAACAACATCCCGTCCTTCGATTCGCTCAATATCGTCGGTTATCAATTCTGCGTGGGGTTTCTTGAAAGTCGGATAGTAGTCGTCATTGACCAGCACTCGTTTGCAACCCGGTGCGTATGACGGAGTTGCTCCGGTCTGCACTTCACCTTCGGGAAGGAACCGCTTGACCTGGCGCATCGTGTTATAGCGGACGAGATGCAGGAGAGACTGGAATTTGAAGTAGGCAATGCCGTTGGCTTCGTGTTTCCAGTACAGAAAAGATCGATACAACCTTCTCCAGAACGGGCCTGCATTGAGCAACCGCCGCTCCCAGCCGTAAAACTCGCGGTCGTTGCGCGGGAACAGATAGGGAGCATTACGTTGAAATACAGTTAGATGCTCGGCACTTTCAGCAATGCCCGACACCATCTGGACGCCGCTCGCTCCGGTGCCGACGACGCCGACTCGTTTGCCAGATAGGTCGAGCTCCTCAGGCCAGTCGCTGGAATGGAACCGATCGCCCTCGAAGCTCTCCAGCCCATCGATATTGGGTATGGTCGTGCGGGGCATCTGCCCGGTCGCGGCATACACGAATCGAGCTTTGAATTGTCGACCGGAATCGCATTTTACCGACCAGCGGCTTTCTGCTTCGAGCCAGGTGATCGCTTGCACAGCCACATTCAACCGGAGGTGGCGATCCAGCCCCGTTTCTCGGAAACAGGTCCGGAGGTAGTCGAGGATTTCTTCTCGCTTCGGAAACCGGCGCGACCAACGATAGGGGGGCATCCCCTCCAACGCGTACAGGTATGACGGAACATCGCACGAGCATCCCGGATAGCGGTTATTCAACCAGACTCCGCCCAGATCCGGAGCGCGGTCGAGAATGACCAAGTCGCTCGCTCCATCCTGGGCCAACGCGTGCGCAACCGCGAGCCCCGAAAAACCCGTGCCAATAACGAGGTGCTCTACCAGTTCTTCCATTCCATATCCTAAGAGAGCGGCGCCATTCTGAGCCGGATCAAATTTGACCCTTCAGAATCCGCAGACCTCACCTCGACGCGCGCAATGCGCAAGCATTGATCCAAATAATTCTCAGAAATTTGCGATCTTTTTCGATTTTGTGCTCGATTATGGGATTGTCTACAGAAATCTTAGCATTTCGATGATCGGAGTGAATGCTCTATATTCGAGTCAATCTTTCATCCAGTGTCGTATGTCCGCCAAATATCCGATTTGTAGAATTCATAGCAAGATGAACGTAAATCCAGTTCGTCCTTCTGTGTTGCTATGTGGTTGCGAGAACGATTACAGACTGTTGTGGGCTTCCCTTAGATCAAATTGCTTGTCTATAGTGTCAATAACGATCCTTCGAGTACTGGAGCGGTGAACCAAAACCGAGATGAGAAAGGCCGTTTCAGACTACGCCGCCTGGCTGTTCTTTCCCTCCCGATTCATATTTCCCCAAAACTCTTCGCGGCGCTCTCGAAGTGTGCCCTCAGAACCGATCAGAATACCGATACCAGGCTGGGAAACACTCGAGCTGAAGGTCGATCCCGACGAGTTGAAAGCCTTCAACCGGCAAGTCGGAGAGAGTTTTCTCGCCGGGGCCGGTAACGCGTTTCTGGTACCTCTGTTCGGCAATCAGAGCGCCTTCACACTAGACGGTCCGCACCATCGCCTTGCACGGAAATTGATCAGCCAGGCGCTCAACAAAGCTTGCATAGAGCGCGTTATCCAACATGTGCCCCGGTTCCTTGACCAAGAGAGCGCAGATCTTACTGCGGGCAAAACAGTCAGGGTCGGTCCGACCGTGCGGCGGGTCACGATGCGCGCGATGTGTTTGACGATCCTTGGCACCACCAACGACGCGATCTTCGAAAATCTCATGCGCCGTTTCGAGGCAGCGACTGGCTATTTCGCCAACCTCGTGAGTTACAACAAGGCATTCTGGCCGCCCGGTCACACGCTATCAGTCGGCACCGAAGTCAAGCGACGCAAGGACGGGATAGATGCAATCATCTTCGACGTTATCGAGTCGCGACGAGCGAAGCTTTCAAAGTCGAGCGACGAAGAGGAAGTAGGGCGCGACTTGCTAAGCCACCTTTTGGATTCCCAATCGGAATACGGATATTCCGATCAGTTCATCCGCGACAATCTGGTTTCCACCTTGGCGGCCGGGTACGATACCACGGGTTCGGCGATAACGTGGCTGCTCTTCTGGCTTGGTAAGGATGGCCATTCGCGTCGGCGCCTGAACGATGCTTACCGCGCGGGTTCGGCCGACTACGATGCCTATGCCGATGCACTGGTGTCCGAATCCCTCAGATACTGCCCTCCACTTGAAATTCTTCCGCGCCGTCCGGCGCAATCGTCCGACGATCCGAGTGCCACACAAACGAGCGAACCGACATTGGTGTGCCCTTGCCCGCACCACGTTCACCACAATGCGGCAATCTACGGCGATCCGGACCAATTCCGCCCAGACAGATTCCTCGGTCGAAAGTTCGCACCCACCGAGTATTTCCCATTCGGGCTGGGTAATCGCTTGTGCCTTGGCATAGTTTTGGCCCCCAAGATCATGAGGGCCACCCTAGAATGGTTCCTGTCGCGACAGCTCTATCTGCAATTCCGCAAGGACAAGTTTCGCCCAATCCGCCGCAATGTGTCGCTGTGGCCTGGATTCAGCACCAAAGCGACCGTCTTGCCAATGCGTGACTAGCCTTGCCGGCCGCCGGTCCCGCCGGATAGGGGAATACGAGAATGGACGACCAATCGGTTGGAATTGTTCAAGCGCCTACGGCCACACGGATCGAATCCTGCGATCTGTGCGTCGTCGGGGCCGGCCTTGCCGGTTTGAACGCGCTTTGGGTGGCCACCGACTATTTGCCGGAAGGGTCGAAGGTTGCCCTAATCGATCGGCACCCGCGCTGCGGGGGAATGTGGACCGAAACCTACGATTTCGTCCGCCTCCATCAGCCTCACCCCTACTTCACTGTCGGCGATATTCCATGGGATTGGAACAAGCCGCCCGAGTATCTGGCGACAAAGCCGGAAATCCTCCGTCACCTGGAGTACTGCCTGAGCGTAATCAGGAAGAAATTCTCGCTTGTAGAATTGTTCGGATACGACGCCGACATCGAAGCGAATTCGGACATCAACCCACGGCAGGGCCTTCGAATACCTTGTTCGGCCCTAGATCCCGATCGCCCCAACCTCACGGTGGAAGCCAGGCGGGTGATAGTAGCCCGCGGGAACGAAGTCCCAATCGCAACGCCGCTGAATCTAACCAGCGCCGCCGTCACTTCGGCTACTCCTGTCGACCTGCAATCTCACCTGCAACGCGATCCTTCTGCGCCGGTCTTCGTGATTGGAAGCGGTAAGACCGGCATGGACACCGCGCATCAGATCATCGTTTCGGATCCAGAGCGTCCGGTCTCCATAGTCGGCGGTCGCGGCACAGTGTTCTTCGATCGCAATTGGGTGGCACCCGCCGGACTGGAACGCTGGTGGAAGGGCAAGCTAACGCTGAAGATATTTGGCGATGTGGCAATGCGGTTCGATGGCACCAACTACGATGAGGCATTCGCCTACTGTCGGGGCAAATACACGATCGGGTTGGATGGGTCCGGAGAACACTGCTTCTTCGGCTACCTGTCCCGGCAGGAGTGCAAGACCGTCGAAGACGGCATGGCCGGCAAGATCGATCAATATCTGGATGATGTCATCGACACCGACGAAGGCCCTGCGCTGGTTTTCCGTTCGGGTGCTATGATGCCGGTGCCGCCCGGTAGCATCATCGTCAATTGTACCGGGTTTCTGCTTCGTGGAGATTCACCGCCCATCGATAGAGTCTCCACCGGCGGGGCGATGTTAACGATTTCCAGCCGTGGATCGCTGCATTTCCTGTCTAGCGTTTCCGCCTATTTCCTGACCCATCTTTTCTTCAGCGAAAGGCGCGTCAATGCTCCTGTTTACGCTATCGATACGGACGCACTGTTCGAGTTGGACAGGCGTGCCTGGTTCATGGCGGCTATCACGCAAGCCTTCATGAACCCATTGGTGTTGCTTAACGCGTTGTCCATGAGGACTTTCGACAGGTGCGGTCTCAACACAGATCGCTTGTTCCCGCTTCCTCGGATCGTCGCGACCCTAGCGGAAGTTCAGCTCAATCGTAGACACTATGTCGAGCATTGCCGTCAGTCTCTCGATCGGATCGCTCAGACGTACGGAGTGCGTTGCGGTGAGATCGACTGGAGTTAGGGCACTCGCAGAAACTGAGAAGCCCCCGCAGCCCAGATTGGCGAACAGTTCGCACCGGGATTGGAAGAAGTCGCAGACGTCAGTTGACCGAAAGGGCTTCGGTTCAATTCCAATCGGCTGCTACTCCGCCTTTTGGAAGGGGCTCGGTACAGGATAGCTTGGACGCCATTCGCCGTCCGTTTCCACGAATTTCTCATAATTTTCAGGCTCGATCTGCCTGCGCTTCGTAAAGACCAAGCCGCCCTGAAAGCCTTTGGCCCGAATGATCAGATGCTGTGCCCAGACCAAGGCCTTCTCAAGAAACGTGTAGGTTGTCTGGTTCCCGACATAGGTCCCCTTGAAGTAATCGGGACAGTCCAACGGTTGCTCAAGCAGCTTGTCCAAGGCCCCGCGATGCAGGGACCGAATGTCCTTTACCCAGGATCCATTGATCGGATTGACAGCGGGATAGGGACTCGGCGTCCCGTGCAAGACGCGCCGGCGGGTGGGGCCGTTTCCATTTGCATACCAAGGCTGGTGAGCCCTGATGAAACCGACAAATCGAGCGTACTCTGCTGGATCGTAGTGACGTTCCCGCAGAATCACCGTTAGTTCGCGCCGTTCTGTTCTGGCATATCGCTTGAATTCCTTGACGAATTTCCGATCCGAGAAATGCCGCATGGCGTCCAGGAAATTGTCGAAGATCAGGAACCCACCGTTGTAGTGCACTGTGCCGTGAATGTAGTTCACCGCGTGCGGCATGCGGCGCGCTTTGCTTTGCGGGATCTCAGGTTCGGTCACGTTCGATCGCCGAACCATGGCCATCAGGAATCTACCGATCCTCTCGACGATCACATCGTCACTCTCCGGCTCCATGTGCCAGTCCGCCCGCCTTTCCGACGCGTAAACGATGTTCCTCGTCCAGACCGTCTCGTCTGTCCCCGGCACGATACCGGTCAACCAAGGGTGGTCATGAGGAAGCAGCCCGGCCTCAATCCGATGCACGAACATGAAATCCAGAACTTCGAACGTTGCCTTTGCCATATGAAGATTGGAATAGACGAAGTTCTTCAATGCCCGCGGCGGATAGCTCACTCGTTCCCACAAAGTAGGCGCTCGAAAAAGAATTTCCTCGGTCAAGTTCCGTCTCCGTCACTGAGCCCAGTTATAGAGTCGCCTCAAAGCATAGGGGGAAACATTCATTAGATATAGCCAGACGATAAGGATACCAAGAAGCTGCAGTTTAACGACTCCATTTGCGACGAACCGACGGGCCGACGTCATCACGGGCTCTTCTATGATGCCCATTCCCCTTTCTCTCGAGAGTCTTCTCAGAAAATCGAAGTCTTCAAGTATCGGGATATCGCGGTATCCACCAAGCTCGAAAAAATCCTGCCGCCGCACGAAGTAGCCTGAGTCGCCATAATGGCAGAAGGGCGAATTGATCCGCGACATCCATGACGAGAACCGAAGCACAGGGTGGTCCAGATCGAATTGGATTCGAAAGCTGCCGCCTGCCACTTTGGGATCCGACAGGGCTTCGGCGATGGCAGCAGTCGCATTCGGTGGAGGAAGCGTATCGGCGTGGAGAAAGAAAAGGACGTCTCCGGTCGATAGCTCCGCACCAAGATTCATTTGCCTCGCACGCCCCGGCCTCGATGACTTCACGATAGCTCCATGATCCGCCGCGATCCTTTCGGTGCCGTCAGAACTGCCGCCGTCTACGACGATGACTTCGATTTCGTCGTCCAACGCCAAAACGTCCACCAATGTCCGTCCGATCTTATCTGCTTCATTGATCGCTGGAATGATGACCGAGATCGTCACATCGTGGCTCGAATGACAGAAGAACGAGCGGTGTCAGGCGTGCAGAGCCCAGTCACCGATTGCCACTCCGATTTCCGATTTGATTCAGCCGTGCCGCCGATGATATTGGCTTCAGACACTGCGGAGCTTGTCCATCGCATGTTGTTCTGCGGCTCCCGCTATCCCAAGAAACGCTTTGCGATCCAGTAAGTGGCGCATCAAACAACCATATCGTTCAGAACAAGGCAACATCATACTATCCCACAACTAGCACGTTCGACGGCCAATTCGAAATCAAGAATAGTATTCGATCACCAAGCGATCGATCAAACATTCTTTGTTATTGGGCTGTACTATGATCCCAAGAATTCCAAAACTGGCAACGGCGGTGACGCGGTGAAGATGGCATTCTTGCCAGTCGAGTTATCGAGGCCAAGCCCTGCCTATGACGGCGAGCGATCTACGCTTCGAAGGACGTGACGAATTTCATGCGTTCACTGAGGGCGCCGGCAGCAGCAAATACCTTTGGGCGTCGCATAAAGATCGCACCCAACCTATCCTGGGCAAACTTCAACGCCTTTTCAATTTCCTGCCTGCCCATGTCGGGTCCGCAGAACAGGTAAGATCGGTATGCGTGATACACCTCGTCTCCCAGTTCGGATCGCGCCTTCTGCAACAGCTTCATTCTCCAACGGATGGCCGGGTGCGTATGGCCCAACGAAGCGACTTCGGCGCCGATCAGGAATTCGTAGCCCTGCCGCAAATCGTACGATGCGCATTCATTGTCGCCTTCCATGATCTGACCAATCGCATCCTCCGCCGAAGCCAGATATCGGGTCGTATCATGCATGACCAGGTAGTCGCAGAACGTGTCCTTATCGAACACATCTTCGAAGATTGGCTTGTCTCCGGCGAGCATCAATCCATTGATTATGTAGTGAATTATTCTGACTTCTTCCTCGTCGAAGATGATGATCTCGTCGGTGAGATTGGGATTGTTGATCGCGTATGCGGTTGCCGAGAACTTGTCGGCGACTTCCTTGAGTCGGCCCCAGTCCCAGTACTCGACATTGATTTCATGCCCGGTTTCGAGCCTGCGAATGGCCCGTTCGCGATCGGATTCGCGCAGTACCAAGTCGCTGTCAGGCCGTCGCTCCCCGGCGACCATCATATCGATATCTGACAGGGGCTTTGCAAACCCGTCAGACACGGACCCGATCAACATGAGAACGTCTTCTTTCGCCAGATTCGGTACTTCTGCGAGTAAATCTGCAACGGTCAATTCAAATTTCGATAGAAGAACGTTCGCCTGGTCTCTTTGCAGCAATGCGCATCTCCCTAATACTTGGTCCGGCTCGAGGATTTGCCTCGAACAATCGTCAGTTTGGAATATGACGTTTCGATTAGGTTGCCAAGCATTGGCATGTTCTTGTTCCGCGAGGTGTATTTCCGAAGTATCGGAATGCCAATATCAAGGCCCAGCATTCAAAGCCTACGAACGCATTCCGGATCTCGCCCCCCTTAAGATCTGCGCGCCGTTGCGATGCTTCGCAGCCAAGAGAGATGGCTGGCGCATAGGGTCTTGAACCGGATCGCTGACACCGAGATCCAGAATTCTGAAAGAACTGACGCGAGATCGGCACCATTATGTTGGTTTGATGGGATGGCGATCAGGTAAATGCGTTCTTTGAATGCGCCACGCCCCCTTCCGGATGGATGACCGCTGATCCTTCGGCATCAGTTCCCGGCAAGGCGAATCCGTGGCGTTTGGTCATTCGTTCGACCAAAGAAAGCGCTTCAAGACTCGCCTCTGCGCCAATCATGAAGTTTTCCCTCACTCCTTCCATGCTTAGGATCACCGTCTCCGACAGACAGCCGAGCGCCATGCCGGTTTGCTCGACTAGCAGATTGTTGTCGCCATATCGCCGTGGATATGGCTGTCTTACCAACCCCGCTTCCATAATTTGAGGACCACACGCGGTGTTGTTAGCGAAATCGAACGGCCGGGCTGCATCAAGGACAATCGCATCGTTTCGAAGAAGCTGCTTCGACAGAAACGGCTTCCCTCTACTGGTGCATGATACCACTGCGCTGGCGGTTCTAAGCGCCGCCTCGTGATCGCCGGTAACGGTAATGACGGCCTTGCCGAGTTCGTTCGACGCGATTTGCGTAAGTACCCGTTCGACACCCTCATCCGGCGCGTTGGTCGGCAAGACCGACTGGATCTTAGCGGCAACGCTTTGTGGAATCGGAGCATCGACCTTCATCATTTCTCGACAGAGCAGGACCAGAAGCTCGCGATAGCTGGCCACGCTTGCCGAGCGCCGGCCGACCAGCACGAGTTCGTCGCTGATCTGGGCCGCTTTCAGCATCACGAGCCTGCCGATCGAGCCCCGCGCGCCAATAATCGCAGTTCGTTCAGCGTGCCCTTCCGTTGCGCTTTCTAGCAGCGAGCATGTCGCTGCGGCGGTCAAGGTATTGCCGGTTGTCAAAGAGAATTCGGGGAATCGCTCGGTCGCGGTCGCTCCGCCTTTGGTGATGATAGAGGTGAACGCCCCCAGGCCGACGGTTTTCACACCGTACGATTTGGCCAAAGCGAAATAGCTTTCGATCAAATCCTCTTTGTCGCGCTTGGAAAGCCGCATCATCCTGTCCGGATAGATCAGACTGGAAAGTATGACTCCCCGTCGCTTCTCTCGTGAACCGGCGATTTCGAATGCAAGCAACGGTGCAGGCGTGGGGTTTATCATGCCGATTGCCGTCACCATCCCCACGATCATTCCAATGTCGTTCTCGCTAAGATTGTCGCGAACGGCCCGCGGCAGGAGTTGGACGATGTCTTCGGCACAGGTGAGGTGAGAAAGGAATGCGAAATCCAGGCTCGCATCGTCGGTTGAGGCTGGAATGATCGGCAGACAACGAGGATCTTTGCTATTGTAAGGCGGAATGACGATCGAACGATCGGGTAACTCGCTTTCCGGCTTGCCGAGGATAGCTGCAAAGATGATGTCGAAGCGACCATTCCTCAGGAGCTCCGAAACGTCAGCGACCGCGGCGAAGAACGCGTCGACCATCTCCGCTGTTGTTGTCAGCGCCGGTTCGAAGCGAATAGCGCAATCCTGTGACAAAAGGGGCAACGCCACCATTTGATGGCGGTTCAAGAAGTACGATGAGATCAAATAAGCCAGCAACTGGGAATGCTTCAGGAAGGTCAGTCCGCAGCAGCCTTCGGTATCGAGCTTGTTGAAGTATATGCCGCGCATAAGGCCCATGCCGGTAACTGTGACATCACCGGCAAGCCGCTTGCCGTGCTCGTCGATCTGGCGGCTGAGCGTGGCGACATTGCGCCGAATGAGAGAATCTCCTGCCAATCGGTCGACCGCATCGAGAGCAACCGCGCATGCGATCCCTCCGCCAGCGAAAGTCGAACTGTGTTTGCGATCGAACTGGTTGGAACGCACCCGGCTGCGATAGAGTACCGCACTTATCGGCATAAGCCCGGCACCAAGACCCTTTCCCAAAAGGGCGACATCGATTTCGAGATCGAGAATGTCCGAGACCAGCAAATCGCCGCATCGAAACATGCCGCATTGCACTTCATCTGCAATTACGACGACATTCGCCTTGCGACAAAGAGCGATCGCTTCCGACAGAAAGCTGAAATCGACGACCTTCATTCCGCCTTCGCCAATAACCGGCTCGAAGACGAATGCCGCAATATCGCCGACCTCTACGATCGTCCTGAGCCGTTCAATGTCGCCAGGTACGACGGTTTCACAGTCGTCGCGACAAGTTATCAGCGGGTTCGAAAAACGGTCCGACCCGGATACCGACAAGGCGAGCTGGGTTTTGCCATGAAAACCGTTCTTCAGGCTGATCACGCGCCGCCGTCCGGTGGTTAATCGTGCGAGCTTGAGCGAAGCCTCCACTGCCTCGGCACCGCTGTTGGCAAAGAGGCAAAACTCCATGTTCCGGGTCAGCGACACAAGGCGTCTTGCCAAATCGTCGCGCGCGTCCAGAGTGAAAGGTTGGACCAGGTTTGGTCGACTTCGGGAGAGATAGCCGGCCAAAGCCTCTTTGCTGGCTTCGTCGTTATGGCCGAAGATGTTCGCGCCATATTGCGCCGACGCATCGTAGAATCGATTGCCATTCTTGTCGTATAGAAAGTCGCCATCGGCCCTAATGAACGAGAGGCCCATTCCAGCCGCCTGTAGTAGATCTCGACGATAGCGATGAACGGCCTGTTCAGAAGCATCT
>JAAUYH010033511.1_pt1 | contig 11074 bp, 8 predicted proteins | sample 7278061 | NCBI WGS metagenome assembly JAAUYH01 (sample SAMN14350203, study PRJNA611818) | marine sediment metagenome | isolation source: surface marine sediment (0.6m) | place: French Polynesia: Moorea | collected 2018-08 | reverse complement strand
AGTAACATCTTGATTTCTCACAAAAGATGTTCTTACTTCACAAGCAATTCCTAGTCGATCTCGAATTTTAAGGAAATTGATAACATTAGATTCAACTCGATTAAAATCAGCGCCCCTAATCTTTAAATAGGTTTCTGGAGTTGCTGCATCAATGCTGATATCAATACTGGTTAAACCTGCTTTTAATAAGGCTATGGCACGAGTTTCATCGAGGAGTTGTCCATTAGTAGTTAGATGAACTCTGGGAACACCTTGCTGTCTACAGAGTTGAATAAAATCGACAATCTTAGGATGCAGCAGTGGCTCTTCAACACTACCAATTAAAACGGTGATTTTTGTTTGCCCACAGTCTTTGGCTAGCCTCTCCATCATCTCCCAAGACATTACTTTGTTCCCTTGAAAAAACTCTGTGGTATGGGTTGGTTTTAAAAGAGAACTATGATAAGGACACATGACGCATTTGAGATTGCAAGTATTACCAACAATAACCCTTACATAAGACGGGTCGATCGCTTTTCCATAATAGTTAGCAAAGTAATGTAGCTGCTCATCAAAATCGATTTGAGATATTAAGGTAAAAGGAATACGCTCAAAACTTTTACTTCTTAATAAAGTTTCAATTTTTGGCTGTAATTGATACCAGATATTACTTAATTCTTGGGGATATAAATAGGCTAATATAGGATAAGTCGGTAAACCTAATTCTGAGAGAATAGGCAAAGTAGGTTGAAAAACAATGATTGAATTTTTCTCTTTGGCTCTAAGCAACAATTTTTCGAGGCTTTTTGGATGTAAATGAATACCATGAGCAGGAATGTCAAGCACTCGGTCTGAAATTTTACATAAGTCTTTAAAGGAATTGGGTAAAAGCTTTTGAGGATCTTTAATAATCATCTTCTTGGTTGACTTGATGAGATATGTTTAATAGCTAATAGCAGCTATAAGTTTTTTAATCTTGATGACTTATAGTCATAAATCCTTAGAGAAGGGCAAACCCCATCCGTGAACGGAGGGGCTTGAAAATCTCGTATATGACCAGACTAAGCCAGCTTAACTGGCTACGTTAAATAGGCTATCTCACCCTTGAGTGCTTTTGCCAGCTTGAGGCTCTGAGGCTTTAAATTAAACATCTTTAGAGGGATTAAGGAAGTGTTTAAAGCACGACAAACCTTTTTAACTTTGTCGAGGCAAACTTGATCCAGAATATGGAGAATAGACGCAAAAATGTCTAACTACTCATTCGTATTAGATGCCAACAAACAACCACTAGAACCTTGTAGTCCGACAATAGCCAAAAAGTTATTGAAAGCAGGGAAAGCAGCGGTATATAAGCGGTATCCTTTTACAATTATTTTAAAGAAGGTGGTAGTAACAAAGGAGGTTAAACCATGCCAAATTAAATTAGACCCAGGCTCAAAAACCACTGGTATAGCCCTGTTACAGGATAACAAACTCATTTGGGCAGCGGAATTAACCCATCGTGGTCAAAAAATCAAAGACGACCTGGAGTCTCGACGCTCATTAAGAAGCGGGCGTAGAGGTAGAAAAACCAGGTACAGAAAACCAAGATTTCTGAATCGAACTAGAGAAAAAGGGTGGTTAGCACCGAGTCTAGAACATCGTGTATTAACTACTATGACATGGGTTAAACGATTAATTAAACTTTGCCCTATTAGTTCAATTGCGATGGAATTAGTAAAGTTCGACTGTCATAAATTACAAAATCCAGAAATAAACGGAATTGAGTATCAACAAGGTACCTTGTATCAATACGAGGTGCGAGAATATTTGCTCGAAAAATGGAACAGAACTTGTGCTTATTGTGGCGCAAAAAACGTTCCATTAGAAGTGGAACATATAGTTCCTAAATCTAGATCGGGGTCAAACAGACTAAGCAATTTAGCTATAGCTTGCGTTCCTTGTAATCAAGCTAAATCTAATCTAGATATCAAAGAGTTTCTAGCGGGTTCACCATCAGTACTTAAAAGAGTATTAGCCCAGGCCAAAGCACCTCTTAAAGATGCTGCTGCGGTTAACGCTACTAGATGGAAACTGTTTAATGCCCTTAAAGAAACTGGAGTACCTGTAGCCATTGGGACAGGTGGACAAACTAAGTTTAATCGCTCTCAGCAAGGGCTTAACAAAACTCATTGGTTAGACGCTGCCTGTGTTGGCAATACTCCTAAATTGGAAATATTGACTAAGCAACCATTGCTGATTAAATGCGCTGGGCATGGCAGCAGACAAGTAATCCACGTTGATAAGTATGGTTTCCCTCGAAGGAATAAAGCGTTGCAACTCGTTAGGAAATCTGCGCTGATTAAGTCGGTCAAGGGTTTTCAGACTGGCGATATTGTCAAAGCTGTAGTCACTAAGGGTAAGAAAATTGGTTCTTACTTGGGTAAGGTTGCCATCCGTTCAACTGGTTCATTTAACATCAAAACTGTTGCACAAACGGTACAAGGAATTAATTACAAATATTGCAGCATTGTTCAGAAGAAGGACGGATATCTTTACGGTTTCTAATCTATAGAAGCCCTATCGGGCTGCTGTTTGTGTAAGGGAAGTTCTCCTGAGTGCTTGTCGCCTGGGGAAACCCCAGGCGTTTATACAGCACGTCCCCATACATAAATGCGATAGGGGTATCCGAACTTCCCTTACCAACTCTATTTTTGATGAAAAAATCTCTCTATATTGCTGTCATTGGGTGTGGTAGATTAGGGTCAATTTTAGCCAGCAATTTTAGTAAACAGGGTCATAAAGTGGTGGTTATTGATCAAGATAATTCAACATTCAACCATCTGAGTGAAGAATTTAGTGGTTTTCCTATTACAGGAAATACAGCAGAAATGAATGTTTTACAAGCAGCCAAGTTAGATAAAGCCCAGGTTGCGATCGCAGTAACTGGTAAAGATAATCTCAATATTATGGTGTCCCAGTTAGCTAAGACTGTTTTTAAGGTTCCTATTGTCTTAACTCGCATTCTCGATCCTGCACGAGAGGAAATCTCTCAAAAGTTGGGTTTAACCACTATTACTACCACCAAAATTTCCGCAGTAGCTTTTTTAAAAACTCTCCAAGAGCAGTTAAATATTAATAGTTAGAGACGTAGCATGCTACGTCTGTAGAAGCATTATATGGCTGTAAAGTGGTTAGGGGAATATATGTGATGAGGATTATTTTAATTGGGGATGATAATTTAGTTTACTTTTTGAGCAAAAAATTTGTTGCAGAAAAGCATCAAGTAACAATTATCAATTGTGATCCAGTCACAGCGAGAAAGTTCTCCCATCAAATCAAAGCTACAGTTATCATCGGAGATGGCACTCATCCCACTATTCTCAAAGAAGCAGAAGCCGAAAAAGCCGATCTGATTTTGGCTTTGACTGCTCACGACGAAGATAATTTAGTAGCTTGCCAAATTGCTCAACAGCATTACGGCGTACCTCGTACTATAGCTCTAGTCCATGATCCTGCCCATCAACAATTTTTCGAGCAAATGAGAATTAGTGTTGCTTTTTCGGCAACTCAGATTCTGGCTAACCTAATTAAAAAACGAGCTGATTTTGAAGATATTACCAATTTTTTTGCAGTTGATCGCGGTCAAATTGGCGTTACCGAAGTTATTCTCAATGAAGATAGTCCTGCGGTAGAAAAAAGCCTCCAGAATCTAGATTTACCAGCAGGAGCTTTAATTGCCTGTATCATTCGACAAGGTCAAGCATTTGTCCCTCGTGGTTGGAGTCATTTAGAAGTTGGAGATCGCTTAATTTTGATCAGTCAGCCAGAAAATTACGACCAACTGTTAGAAGTATTAACAGGAAAAGTAGAGTAGAGAGTGCAGAATCAAAATTGGCTGAAACAGAAATATCAAACTATTTTTGCTTACACAGGATTGATTTCTGCGATCGCTGGCGTAACAATCCTCTTTCCCTTAATTGCTTTATTAGCTTATCCAGAAGAAATTAAACTAGCTTGGGGTTTTTTGATTCCTGGTTTTATTTTAGCGATCATTGGTTTATTACTTTGGTTGAAACTAAAAAATTCCTCCAACAGTTTGACCCTACAAGATGGAACAATTATTGTGGTTTTATCTTGGATAATTGCGATCGCTTCTGGCACAATTCCTTTTATAACTATCAGTGGGTTAAACTTCACTCAAGCCGTATTTGAATCTACCAGCGGTTGGACGACAACTGGTTTATCAGTGATCGATGTTAATCAAGCATCTCATCTAATTTTGCTCTATCGCAGTACCATTCAATTAGTGGGTGGTGCAGGCTTTGCGATTTTGGCTCTAGGTACGATTATTGCCTCTGCCGGTGTGGGTATTGCTGCTGCGGAAGGGCGTAGCGAGCAATTAGTCCCCAATATGCGACAATCCGCTAAGTTGGTTTTAAATATTTATAGTGGTTATGTAGCAGTAGGTATTGTTGCCCTGAGACTAGCAGGAATGAGTTGGTTTGATGCTATTAATCATGCTTTTGCTGCTTTATCTACAGGAGGATTTTCTACTCATGCTGACTCCTTTGGTTATTGGGATAGTCCCCTAATTGAGACTGTAACTATTGTTTTGATGTTGTTAGGAACTTTGAATTTCTTAACCAGTTATCTCTTACTAACAGGTAAGTTTTCCAACTTATTCCCCAACAGCGAAATCAGATTACAAGCTGTAATTGTACCTTTATCGATCATTATCCTGGGTCTAGGAGTCACGAGCCATATCTATCCCACTGTAGGTAAATCAATACGAGTAGCCATTTTTGAAACTATTACTGCCCTTTCCACATCAGGCTTTTCTACTGTTAGCTATAGCAACTGGAATAGTATTGGCTGGTTAATCTTAATTGTTCTGATGCTGATTGGTGGTGGTACAGGTGCTACCGCAGGAGGAATGAAGCAGTTTCGCATCTATGCCCTTTATCGGGGTGTAATTTGGGAAGTGCGACGACAATTATTACCTAAAGATGCTATTACCGAACCTGATGTGTGGCAAGGAGAAACTCAGCATTTTTTAAGCGATCGCGAATTACGACAGATCAGTATGTTTGTCTTTTTATATTTGGTCACTTATCTCACTGGTAGTGCAATTATTACTGCCTATGGCTACTCTTTACCAGAGAGTTTATTTGAATATGCCAGTGTCCTCAGTACCGTAGGTTTATCAGTGGGTGTAACTTCTGCCAATGCACCAGTAGAATTGTTATGGACAGAAATAACAGGAATGTTCTTAGGGAGACTAGAGTTTTTTCCTGTTTTTGTCGGATTGATTCGGATTTATCGAGATGTTCGCACAACTATTCATTCATGAGTAAGGAGTAAAACAACTAACAACTAACCACTAACCACCAACCAATAACCCTCACAACTTTCTCAAACTTTTAACCTATAAACGATCCTAGAAGTAATAAATAAAGACTGTGGCAGTTAAAACCCTAACTATTAATGATCGCCTAATTAGTGCTAGAGAATCCGAAACTATATTAGATGCAGCCAAAGATGCAGGTATTCCTATTCCCACCCTCTGCCATCTAGAAGGAGTCTCAGATATTGGTGCTTGTCGCTTGTGCTTAGTTGAGATTGCAGGTAGTAATAAACTCCAACCCGCTTGTGTGACGAAAGTGGCTGAAGGGATGGAAATCCAGACTAACAGCGAAAGGTTACAGAAATATCGTCGCACCATTATCGAACTGCTATTCGCTGAAGGCAATCACATTTGTTCTGTGTGCGTGTCTAATGGTAACTGCGAGTTGCAAAATTTAGCAGTAGGAATGGGCATGGATCATGTCAGTTTAGCCTATCAGTTTCCCCAAAGAAAGGTCGATTTATCCCATGATCGCTTTGGCATCGATCATAATCGTTGTGTTCTCTGTACTCGCTGTGTCAGAGTATGTGATGAAATTGAAGGCGCACATACTTGGGATATGGCAGGTAGGGGACATAATTCCCATGTGATTACGGATCTCAATCAACCTTGGGGTACTTCTAATAGCTGCACTTCCTGTGGAAAATGTATGATGGCTTGTCCTACAGGAGCAATTTTTGCTCAGGGTTCGACAGTGGGAGAAATGACTAAGGAACGTTCCAAACTAGAATTTATTACTACTGCCAGAAAGAACAGGGAATGGTTGTTTTAAATAGTTAGTAATTAGTGGGCAATTAAACTAAGGAGGTGAGTTATAATGTTGCGTCATCTTTTACATGATTTGGAATGGGGAATTGGTTTTGTAATTATGACCCTGATTTTCTTTTTGATTATTGCTCTGTTAACTATTAAACCCGCCATTGCCACTATTACGGAAACAGATATTGCCCCAGGACATACCCATTGTCGTTCGGAACAAGTATTAAATGATGAAGCAGGTCATAAATGGGAAGTACTGTTGTTTACTCAAGTTAATTCTGCCCAAGATACCTCTTTAAATCTGAGATTGTCGGGAATATCTAGTTCTCTTAAAATTCAGCCACAAAAACCTCTAATAATTAGCACTGATAGCGATCATCACTATGAAGTATCTAATATATTTTTGGGCAAATCACCTTTACCCAGTATTGGACAATATAACCTCAAAAAAATCCTGCCACAGCTACCAACAGAGTCAGTTTTGCTAGAAATTCCTTTAGAAAATGGTAAATTGACCCATCTCCAAATACCCAAAACAATAGTTAAAGAATGGCAAGAAGTAGCAGCAAAAAATCCTGATGGAAGCCAAAAACTTCCTGCTGACTTTCAACTTGTTTGTTAAATACTACTAGCTACTAACTATTAACTACTAACTACTCACCAACTAACAATGAACAAAATCAACCTTGCAACAGTATGGCTCGGTGGTTGTTCTGGCTGTCATATGTCCTTTTTAGATTTAGATGAATGGCTATTTGATTTGGCGGCACAGGTAGATCTAGTCTATAGTCCTTTGGCTGATATTAAGGAATATCCTGAAGGTGTGGATGTGGTATTAGTAGAAGGTGCGGTAGCTAATGAAGATAATCTGGAATTGATTAAAAAAGTACGCGATCGCTCCTCAATTTTAGTTTCCTTTGGTGACTGTGCTGTAACTGGTAATGTGACAGCTATGCGTAATCCTCTGGGAGATACAGAATCAGTACTTCAGCGTTGTTATATGGAAGCTGCGGATATCCAAAATCAGATACCCCATGAACCAGGAATAGTACCCACTTTATTAGAAACAGTACAACCAGTTCACGCCATAGTTCCTGTCGATGTCTATCTTCCTGGTTGTCCTCCCGACGCTAATCGTATTCGTGCAGCTTTAGAACCTTTATTAGCAGGTGCAACTCTAAATTTAACTGGAGAACAAATTAGGTTTGGTTAATTGTTGATTTCACTCTGAGCAGAATATTGATACAGAAATTGTTTTAACTTTTTCATCTGACAAGTTTCTGCTAGTTGACGCAACTTTTTACAGAAAGGGACTAGCTGGGAATTGGCTTCTAGTAATATGGTTTGGGAGAGGATTTCTCGGATATCTCCTCGTAGAGCCAAATCTAATAGCATATTTAATTGTTCTTGATTAGGAGATATGAAACGATAATTAGGATCTTCTAGGATAGATTCAGCAGTTATTGTTTTATTATTAGAAATAACAGCAGCATTTTCTCGATAAATCCACTCTAATTCTAGATATTGATTCAATAAATCTAATAATTTGTCAAAATCTAGGGGTTTAGCTAAAAATCCATTAGCTCCCACTTCACGGGAAGAAGATTCTGTAGCAGGAAGGGTACTGGCAGATACAATAATAATTGGTACATTTTTGATAGTTGCATCTTGTCGAATTCTTTTCGTTGCTTCCCAACCATCCATTTCTGGCATAATTAGATCAAGAATGATCAAATCAGGTTTGTTTTCACGAACTAACGAGATCGCATCTAACCCATTACTGGCTTCTAAGATATTAAATCCCAAGGATTGGAGCAGGTTTACTAAAAAAGAACGATTATTCGCTAAATCATCTACTACTAGAATTGTCCGCTTATTACCTTTGTAACTAATCACATCAGGTTTATAGGGGATCTCTTGAACAAGATTTTTGCTTTCTATTTCCTCTAGATCGAGATCAAACCAGAAAGCAGTACCTTCTCCTAAAATACTACTCACAAAAATTTCGCTATCCATTTCTTTGACAATATTCTGACTGATAGATAGTCCTAATCCCGTTCCTTCTTGGGATGATGGAGAATGTTCTAATTGATGAAAAGGTAAAAATATATCTTCTAACTTATCGCTAGGAATACCAATTCCCGTATCTTCTACCTGAAACCTAATTTTGCTTGGTATCAAGCTGGTTGCAGATTCACACATTGGTAAACTGTGGGTTTGTTTACTAAAGTCCTCTACATAGCCAACTTTAAAAGTAATATTGCCCCTATTAGTAAACTTGATCCCATTACTCAATAGGTTCAGTAAAACCTGGCGCAGACGAGTTTCATCGCAATGAATAAAGGAAGGAAGAGAAGACAACACTTCATAGTTAAATTTGAGATTTTTTTCTTCACAGCGAATGCGGATAATTGTAGCTAAACTTTCCAATAAAACAGTTAGTTGAATATCTTTGGGTTCTAAGTTGAGTTTTCCTGCTTCTATCTTGGCTAGAAATAGAATATCGTTAATTAAAGTTAGTAAATGCTGTCCTGATTGATAAATTACGTCGATACCGCGATATTGTTCAGGAGTAAACTGAGATTCTCGTTTCAGAATTTGAGCAAATCCCAAAATCGCATTGAGGGGTGTTCTCAGTTCATGACTGGTGTGAGCGATAAAAGCACTTTTAGCTTGATTGGCTGCTTCTGCTGCTTCTTTGGCTTGTTGTAGTTGGGCGGATTGATGTTGAATTTGAGCAAATAAGTCTGCTTGCTGCATCGATATACCCAACTGAATGCCAGTTTGAGTTAGTAGTCTGATTTCCCCTTCTTTCCATTCACGGGGACGATCATTTTGATAAGCAGCTAGTAATCCCCAAAGTTTCTGCCCCTGAAAAACAGGAACCACACACAAAGCTTGGGCTTGAAATTCTTTATATAAATCTAAATGACAAGGAGTAAAATCCGCTTCTTCCACGTTACTAATAGCAAAAGTTTCTTGACGATCAAAGCAACCCCCTTTAGTTTCTTGTAAACAGGTATCTGCCCAAATTTTGGGATTCTCTGAGCTTAAAAGAGAAATCCACCCCAAACCAACTGATTCTGCTACAAATTGTCCACTCCAGTCCGAATTAAACTGATATATTGCTACGCGATCGCATTTTAAGGTAGAACGGAGTTTTTTGGTGGTTGCTTGGAAAATTTCACCAATATCTAGGGTTTCACGCATTTTTCCGACTACTTTTAAAATGCCTCTTTCCCTTTCCGCACTTTTCCTCAGTTCTAGTTCCGTTTGCTTCTGTTCACTAATATCGGTCGAGATGCCACATACGGCGTATATAGTGCCATCTTCTCCACGTAGAGGAGCTTTGGTAACTAAATAAGTATGAATACTCTCATCAGGTAAAGTTATTTGTACTTCAAACTTTAGTACTGCCCATGCTTCTATTACTTTACGGTCATTATCGATGAAAGATAGGGCAAATTTTTGCCCAAAAATATCCTGGTCTGATTTTCCGAGGATTTCTGCTTCTGTTAAATTTAACAGTTGTAGATATGGAGGATTAATTAAAAGATAGCGTCCTTGAATATCTTTGAGATAAATCAAAGAAGTAGTAGTTTCTAAAATTGCCCTTAACCGAGTTTCGGATTGTTTTAAAGCTTTAGCTCGCTCTTCTACCCTTTGTTCTAATTCTTGATTGAGTTGACGCAGTTGTAGCTGGGATTGTTTTAAATCTTGGTTCACTAAATGTACCTGTTCTTGGGCAGCTTTTAACTCATCAATGTCAATAAAAGTAATTACTACCCCATCTAAACCGCCATCTTCTTGCAGATAGGGATTAATTCGCATTAATAGATAGAAATCCCGTTTGACTAATTTGACTTCTCGATCTACAACTTCTTGAGTTTCAATTACTTGATAGAGCAGTTCGATTAAGTTATCGCAATCCAGGTTATGAGTAATATGTTCGAGAGGGCGATCAATATCTGCTGTGAGCAGATTAATTGCAACCGTTGCTGCTGGGGTAAATTTGCGAATCTTTAAATCTCGGTCAAGAAACACGACTCCAATGTCTGTGCTGCGGAGTAAATTATCAATATCGTTATTTAATTCAGTTAATTCTTCAATTTTAGACTGATATTCTGCGTTTACTGTATATAACTCTTCATTGACCGAATGTAATTCTTCATTAGTACTCTGCAACTCTTCATTAGAAGCAGTTAGTTCTTCGTTGGTAGCTTGTTGTTCTTCATTAGTTGTTTCCAACTCTTCAATTACTGCTTGGAGATTTTCCCTAGTTTGCTGAAGCTCATATTCCAATTCCATGATTCTTTGGGAGGCTTCTGCATCTGCTTCAAACCTCTCCCCAGAAGCTTGTTCTTGCAAACCATCTTCCTGAATAAAGATCATGAAGAAGTCATCTGCTAGTTTATTACTTTCGTGATAGGTGACTTCTAACTTAACGCTTTGAACTCCGTTATCACGATTGAGTTTAATCCCTGTATAGGATACGGAGATTTTTTCCCGTTTGGCACGATGTAAAGCCGTAACTAAGGGTAATTGCAAATCGGGGAGAATTAATTTAGTAATGTCGGTAGTAGTTCTACCCTGAAACAACTTTAAAACTTCGATTGCGTCATTAAAAACATGAAATAGTTTATTTTCCCGATCTACTAACAGGCAAGTAGCCTGATATTTGGCTAAAAAAGCACTAAAAGCTTTATCTAATATTGGTTCAAGTCTAGATTCTTGGTTATCTTTATGAGGAAGTAGAGATACTAAAGAACGCTCTATTTTATGTACCCCTTTAACAGGAACGGGCAATCTCACATCTCGGCGTTTTTGGTAGATTGCCTGTTCCTGTTAAAGGAGTACATAAAATAGAACGTTCTTTAGTATCTCTACTTCCTCATAAAGATAACCAAGAATCTCGACTTGAACCTATTTTAGATAAAGCTTTTAGTGCTT
>JAAUYH010199573.1_pt1 | contig 11078 bp, 9 predicted proteins | sample 7278061 | NCBI WGS metagenome assembly JAAUYH01 (sample SAMN14350203, study PRJNA611818) | marine sediment metagenome | isolation source: surface marine sediment (0.6m) | place: French Polynesia: Moorea | collected 2018-08 | reverse complement strand
TTTTAGAGAATCTAACCGCGATTTTTGCCTTTGAAAGCTTAATATTGGGCTTACCTTTTGTCTTAAGGCTACGAAATAATAATGATCGTAGAATATATATTCTCCTACCCATATTTGGATTAATTATTTTTCTAGATGAATTAAGTTTTGGCGGAAATTTTTTTGATTTTAAATTCCCAATAATAGCTGGGACAAGGATTGATGCCATACATGATTTTGCAAATATTTTTTATAATAAAATGATTTCCATAAAAAATCACGGACTCTTGGGCGGTTTTATTTTAGTTATCTTGCCAATCTTTTTCGCTATAATATTAAAACTTTTTGCTCTAAGAATCAAGAAAACCTATAAAGATATCAAGATAAAACAAATTCTTAAAGATCACCCACCATTATATTTTTCACTGGGAATTATTGCTTTTAATTCAATAGCCATTATGTTAGATCTTCATATTTTAAATTTTGCGGGAAACAAATTTCTAGAGGAATTGTTTGAAATGAATGGGGCATTGTCACTTTTATTTGCCTGCTTTTCAGTAGGAGAAATATCTAAAACACGTAAAGAATGCGTCAACTCAAATTAATTTAATGTTATCTCTTCAAATTGTTCTTCAGAGAATTCTTTTTTATTTTTAAGATTGAAATATAGCCTCTTTAAAAACTTGGTTGAAAAATAGTTGACTTTTATAATCTGGATTTATTGTTCGGATAAATCTATAGATACCTGGATTTAGCGGCGCACCTTCCCCCTGTAAAATATTTGAATTATTCTGTCAATATTCTGTCAATATTAGGAATTCATATATTATGGATCATCCACTATTTTCTACTATTCCATATTTAAATACATGTGAGCCGAATTGGTCTAATCTCTCATCCCAACCTATTAAGATTGCCTCGATTGAGGTTTTGAGGATAAAGCGTAGAAGGATAGGTCTACCATTTATATTCCCTAGAAACAATGAAGAGCTTTACTTGATCCGAACTAGATCTACCGATGGTGCGATGGGTATTTCTGTAGCGCATGAAAGAATCAAGCATTTTTATCCTATTCTACAGCAGTTAGTAATCCCTTACTTTATCGGCAAAGATATAAGAAATATCGTATCTCTCATTGATGAAGTATATGTCTTTCGGTCAAATTATAAGCTCTCAGGATTAGCCTTGTGGTGTTGTGTGGCTTGGGTGGAGATTAGTTTATTGGACCTATTAGGTAAAGTTTTCAATAAATCGGTTGGCGAACTCTTTGGCAAGGTCGTTCAAGATCAGATTCCAATTTATCTTTCCAGTCTACGCCGAGATACAACTCCTGAAGAAGAGGTAGACTGGGTTGGACAACGCCTTGCAGAAACTGGCGCAACGGCGGTGAAATTTAAGATTGGCGGACGAATGAGTCACGATGCGGATGCCATGCCTAAACGGACTGAGCAGCTGGTGGCTCTTGCTCGAAATACTCTTGGAGATTCCGTTTCAATTGGAGTGGATGGAAACGGTTCCTACAGCGCCCAAAAAGCTGTTGAAATTGGGAAAATGCTAGAAGATTATGGCATTTCTTTTTTCGAAGAACCTTGTCCATTTGATGAATTTGATCTAACTGAGAAAGTAGCCCATTCATTAGCGCTTCCCATTGCCGGTGGGGAACAGGAAACCAGCTTGGCTCGGTTTAAGCAAATGATTCACCGACAGATTGTAGACATTCTTCAGCCAGATCTGATTTACAACGGCGGATTTATCCGAACATTTCGCGTGGTTCAAGTTGCGGCTCAGGCAAAAATGCCAGTTACACTTCATAATGCTCGCCTGGGCATTGATCCCATTTATATGTTGCATTTTGCATCTTGTTTGCCCAGAAATCATCAAGAATATAACGCCAGAATGGAGAAAATCCCATCTTGGTTTACGCCATCGCTCATCCCCAAAAATGGTCTTCTTCGAGTTCCCCGGGGGCCTGGATTGGGAATCGAAATCGATCCAGGTATTTTACGTAAGGCTAGGAAGCTTGCAATTCAGGCGATATAGGCTTAGCCAATAGAAAATATATGGATATCCAAAAAAAAGTAGTAAAAGGCGTCCTATGGTCTGTCATTGAAAGTTGGGGAAGTCAAGCTATTTCATTGATTGTTTTCTTTCTGCTAGCTCGACTCCTTTCTCCCGAAGCGTTTGGTCTTGTATCCATGGCCAACGTCTTTTTGGCTTTCATGAATGTTTTTCTAGATCAAGGATTCGCCCAAGCTCTGATTCAGTGTAAAAAACTTGAACCTGAACATTTGGATACAGCCTTCTGGACCAATTTGGTAATTGGCATTGTGCTTACCAGTAGCGCCTTTGTGAGTGCTGACTTTGTCGCTAATGGATTTAATCAGCCTCTATTGACTCCCATTATCAGGTGTTTTTCTCCCCTTTTTCTCATTACTTCGTTGGGCCATGTCCAGCGAGCCATCTTAGAGAGATCGTTTGATTTTAAGGCGATCGCAAATCGTTCATTGTTGGGTTTGCTTATCAGTGGCGGGGTTGGGGTGACAATGGCATTCTCTGGATTCGGAGTTTGGAGTCTGGTCTGTCAACAATTGACGAATGAATTAGTGGGAACATTCGTACTTTGGCAAGCAAGCAGTTGGCGCCCCGGGCTAAAATTTTCAAGAAATCATTTCAATCAGCTATTTCACTTTGGTATTAGCCTACTTTGTCTCAACTTTATTGGTTTTTTCAATAAGCGTGGCAATGATTTCTTAATTGGTTACTTTCTAGGCCCCTCAACATTGGGATTTTACGTCTTAGCCTATCGTGTTTTAGATGTGATGATGCAATTGTTGGTTAGAACAACTGGTCAAGTTGCACTACCCGCTTTTTCGCGACTTCAAGAGGATTTGGAGAAATTTCGAAATACTTTTTACACATCTACACAACTAACTAGCTTGATTGCCTTTCCGGTGTTTTTTGGACTCGCCAGCCTGGCCCCAGAGGTGATAGTCATTCTTTTTGGCGGGCAATGGCAGCCTTCGATACCCATAGTCCAGATACTTGCTTTTGCTGGGATTGTTCAATCAGTCTCTTTCTTTAAGGGACATATTTTAATGGCTATGGGGAAACCTTCATGGCGTCTTTGGCAGGCATTACTCAGCATCGTTCTTAATTTAATTGGCTTTGCAGTAGCCTTTCAATGGGGGGTTATTGCTATTTCAATAGCTTACGTAACTCGGCGTTATATTGTTTTTCCCATTGGGCAATGGGCTATCCAGTTACTTATTCATTTCTCTTGGCGCACTTATTTGCGTCAATTTATTACTCCCATAGTCTGTTCAATCGTGATGGTGTTTTTTATTTTTACCCTTAAAGGTTTGCTAACTAATATTACTGAATCGAAGCTGCTAATTCTATCTACTTGTACTTTGTTTGGCCTGATGACTTATGGAACGACGATTCGACTATGCGCTCCAGAAGTTTTTCAAAAAATCACAGACATAGCTCGTATCGCAGTATCTACAGGAGGTTGCCGCTAATTATGAAGCAACTCTCTAAACTTGGTTTAGCGATTCAGGTTACAGAAATGGATTTGAGGATTGAAAGTCCGGCGACGGAGAAAGACCTGGCTTAGCAAGCCCAAATCTATCGCGATCAGTCGCATTCATCAAGTGGCAATATCTTGAGGCATGTGTCTGTTCTGATATATAGGTGTGCTTTCCTACCTTCACCTACATGGCAAATAAAAAATAATTGATTAAAGGGAATTTTGGCATTTCAACAAATCAACTACGTATCAAAAAAGCAGTCCTAATTTTATTGATAAATAGTCGCATATAAACAGTTTCTATGAAAGGTCGGGCCTTAACTCTTTCTCAGTTGAGTAAGCAGCATGCGTCCAAAGTGTTGCTGCTATCAATTTCATTTATGAGTCTACTCACCATACGCCGTATGGTGATGGAGTTTAACCGTCTGATTTGGGTTAGTGTCGAAATGGGCGCTATCGATCTCAATCAGCGCTATCGTGAAGTGCTTACTTGGTTTTCAGGGGAAACAGTTTATGGTGAAGTTCATACAGCGGTCTATCCGCCAGCAAGCTATGTGATTCTGTGGCCATTCCTGGGCCACGGATCGTTCTCTCTGGCCCGATGGTTGTGGGCTATCTCAACCGTGATTGCACTGGTTGTTTTGATTTGCCTGTTGCTTAAAGAAAGCAATGCCTATGGCTGGTTAGAGCGTAGCTTTATTGCCCTCATGGTGCTGTCGATCTATGCCACTAGCCAAACAATCGGTGTCGGACAGCTAACGATTCATGTAATGGTTCTACTGGTGGCGGGCCTTGTCTGTAGGCGCTATTCAACCCTGCTTACAAGTGTCTTAATGACGTTGGCTCTGATCAAACCGACCCTATCACTCCCATTTTGCTGGCGAACAGTGTTTGGCTCTAATCGATATCGCTTGATCTTACTCATCGGGCTAGAGTACTTTTTCCTGGCTGCCATTGCAACCTGCTTTCAAGATGGCGATTTGATTTCGTTGCATGCAGATTGGCTGGCTAGCGGCATTTCTGGCGCTGAATGGGGTTCAAGCGGAGGGGGAGGCAATAAGGGAGGGAATGGTTTTGGTTTTGGCATTGGCACTGGTTACGGGAACGTTCACGACTGGCTAGGAGCGGCAGGGCTGAGTCATCTGAACATGCCAGCATCCCTCGTCATACTGTTCGGATTGGGCTACTGGACATACCGATATCGAACCATAGATTCCTGGCTTTTGATTGGAGTGACCTCTATTGTTGCACGTCTGTGGACTTACCACCTCGTTTACGATGACCTCCTGATTCTGCTACCCATGATCACCCTATTCCGAATGATGAAGCTACCGTCTATTGGATGGTTTCACCAGCAGATGTGTGGCTGGATATTGGCGATTTCCCTCACTGCAGCACTCATTCCCGCCAGTTTTCGTCTACGCCCTCCCCCGTGGAACTACCTTTTTACCGGTGGACAAACAGTCGTTTGGCTAATGATGTTGTTGTTTCTGGTTTACCTCACTGGATGGTGTAAGCAGCGTCAAATTTTGACGGATACCAAGCTCCTGAAAAAACATCAACCAATTAAGAGTAGCTAACTATAGCGCCGATTCGTTTCTATTTTGGCAAATTCAGCAACCTCTGCAGCCATTTTAGACAAACTCAAACCTGGAGTATTGCCCCATGTTGATTCCATCTGATCCCTTTCTATTTTCTGTTGTTATTCCCACCTATAATCGTCCTGAGAGGCTATTAAAGTGTCTTGAGGCTTTGACTCAACAGACCTTATCCACCGACTGTTGGGAAGTGATTATCGTTGATGACGGAAGTCAGGAATCTCTAGAATCGGTGGCGGCTACGGTGCGATCCCATATCCAGATTCATCTGATTCGTCAGTCCAATACTGGACCTGCTACGGCTCGTAATACGGGGGCAGCCAACGCCTCTGGCCGATATCTGGTATTTACTGACGATGATTGTCAACCGCTGCCCGACTGGTTAGAGCAATTTGCCCGCAAATTTGAGCAGAAAACTGAGGGGCTGATTGGAGGTCACACGCTCAATGCGCTCCCTCAGAATATTTACTCCACCGCCAGTCAACTGCTGATTGATTATCTCTATAAGTACTACAACTCACCGCCAAGAGAGGCAACCTTTTTTGCCTCAAACAACTTTGCAGCCCCTAGAGAGATCTATCAAAAACTGGGAGGGTTTGACACCAGCTTTCCATTAGCAGCTGGAGAAGATCGAGAATTTTGCGATCGCTGGCTCCAGCACGGGTATTCCATGGACTATGCATCAGAAGCTCAGATTAATCATGCACACGAATTAACCTTACGCAGCTTCTGGCGGCAGCATTTTAACTATGGTCGCGGAGCCTTTCACTTTCACCAGGTACGAGCCAAGCGAGACGCAGGGAAAATAGAAGTAGAGCCTTTGTCATTCTACTCAAACCTACTGATTTACCCCTTCCTGCAGGAGACGCACAAATCAAAGTTACTTCTATCAGGGTTATTTGTGCTGTCCCAAGTCGCAAATTTGATGGGCTTTTTTTGGGAACGTTTCAATCAATTATCCGAGCCTACGCCTCCAAAAAGGCTAGCAGCCAAAGAAGAGGAGGTACAACTTAAGGCGGAAAAAATTCCTAGTGAAAGGAGCTAGGCTTTAGAAGCGAGAAGCTAGCGATATCAAAACTTCTAGCTCCTAACTCCTACTATTCCTACCGGCTCTAAATTTCCCGGATTAAACTACACGCCCCTCCCAGCACTATTTGAGAAAATCCTGATTTCGTCAAGAAGACTTGAAAATTTTATTAGTTCAAGACTTTAAAGTCTAAAAATCAGGGGTCTTATCGCGGGAACAAATCACAGCTATGAGACTTGCTGAATGGGGTATTTTATTGTTGTTTGGATCTGCCTGACAATTATCTGCTGTGTTATCGGGACAGCATTTTTGAATATTGTTAGCGGTCACTGCTTTAACAGCAGAAGTAATCATTTTATAGCGGCATTCTGGCTTGGGCTGATGCTTCTGTGTATCTCTTTACTCGCAACATCATTGATCCTACCCTTATCGACTGCAGTTGGCGCTACGATTGCCTTTGGACTGACAGCATTGTCTTTGCTTTCATCCGGAGTTAGAACGAGGATGCTCTGGCTTTTATCAGGTCTAACTCCGAGCTTAACGCTTTGCCTTTTTGCCCTGATAATCATCGTCGCCCTCTCGTTTACCCCTAAGATGAGCTGGTTTGATACGGGGGTCTATCATCTGGGAATCATCAAATGGCTATCTAAATATGGAGCCGTCCCAGGCATTACTTTGATTAATCCAAAATTTGGATTTACTTCATCTTGGTTTGCTTTAGCGGCGCCATTAACGCCTGAAGCCATTGGTAGTCGAATTGGGGCTATAACTAATGGCTTTATTGTGTGGATGGCGATTGTTCAGCTTCTGATCTGCTGGATTAAAACACTAGAAAAAAGATCAAGGATATCTGACTGGTTTCTTCTATCTTTTTTCTCAATTTCAATTTCTCTCTACGCACTAAAGTTTTCCACATCGCCAATCTTAGTCTCTTTCACTGCAGACATCGCTGTTACATTTCTCATTGGGCTGACCGCCTGGTCAATATTAATTATTTCAGATGATCGCCAATCTAGTCATAAATTATCAACTGCTGCGGTTAAGTCATCTATTTTAGATGCTCGGATTATACCGTTGATTTTATCTTGTGGAGCAGTCACTTTAAAACTATCCGCTTTCCCTCTATTACCTGTGACGTTTCTTTATTATATATGGGGTCCAAAAATCAATATTCAACGGATATTGGGGGGGGTAACGACTATTTTTTTGCTGCTCTTACCAATGATTCTATTCGGCGTGATTACATCAGGCTGTCCTCTCTATCCATCAACGGCAATGTGTCTCGATACACCATGGCTAATCACCAAGCAGCAAGCTATTGAGGAGGCTAGTGAAGTTCAATTCTGGTGGAAGTTGGTTGATGAAGATGTTTCTGGCGTCACCTTTTTACTTTTAGGATTTTTAAGATGGTTACAGGGATCGATTAATTCCCAAATGATGATTGCTTTACTTGTTGCCTCATTTGTTCTTTCCTTTTGGATTCTACGAACAGCCGAACATGGCAATAACCGAGGCTATATCTGGTTGATAGGGATTGGTTTTTTAGGGATGTCCTTTATTATGATTAAAGGGCCTTTAATCCGATTTGGATTAGGATATTTTATCCTAGTCTCGTCGCTATCTCTGGCCCACTATGGATTGTTTCAGCTAACTAAGATGAAGTTAGGCGTCGCCCGCCTATTTTCTTTTGTATTTCGAGGGGGGAGACCCTCAAAATTGATTCCGTTGGGTTTTCTACTGCTACTGGGTTTTACCACAGCTACAGTGGATTCTGGCGATGTCCAAGCGCGTTTAATCTTGCCGCTGGAATTACCGATCGCGCCGATTGAAGCCAGGCAGGTGAACGATGTGAAGTATGTCTATCCACTGTATCCTTACTACAAGGCGTGCTGGGGAGCAAAACTGCCTTGCGCTCCTGAGCCGATTGAAAATAACATAAAACTTCGTAATCCGTCCCAGGGACTAGGCGCTGGATTTGTCCAGGCAAAGTGAATCAGGATACCGGTCAATCTGTTGGAAATTTGTCAGGAAGCGCTCTAAAAATTCGCTCTAAAAATCCAAGAGAAGCGCCAAAAAGCATTCCTAGCGCTGTCTATTTTCAGAGAAACGGTGACAGTGGATCGTCAGCGCGTGATGCGATGTTGATCCACTATCTGTCCAACGTCATTAAGTTTACTCCCAAAGGAAACTCAATCGTACTGAGCACGCGGTTAGCGTCTACTTTGGAAATGCAAAAACAGAACCTGTCGTTGAAGCAATGGACCAGGTTTCTGAATTTCTAATGCTTTCAGCCAGCAACACTGACATAGACGCGCCGATCGAAAAACAACATTTGTTGTTTCAAGTATTTCAACAAGTGGATGGAGCGACAAACCGGCGCTATGAAGGCGCCGATCTGGGTCTAGCCCTAACTCGATTGCTAGCCTAATTGCACGGAGGGGTCGTGTCCTTTAATCCCCCCAGGTGGGCAGCATATTTTCGATCTGGCGATCGCTCCTTGATATTGAAGCTGGTTAACTCCTCCCATAGGAACAACAAGCTTCTAGAGAGGGGGTAGGCGGTAGGCAGTAAATGAGGCAAGTGACAGTTATCTGATGTCATCTGATTGAGACAAAGGAGCTTAATTACCCCCTGCCTGCCGTTTGCTCCTTACTGCCGCAAAAAGCCAAAACCGCAACCGCCAGGCTGTCTAACTGCCTCTACATCGGCCGATAAACCCGGTAGTTAATTTCGGGGAAGATGTTGTCGATGGCTTCAACTTTCTCTAACCAACCCGAGTCAACCTTACTTTGTAGGAGATCCTCGCGTAGTTTGTTGAACCGCATCAAGTGCGATCGCGTCCGACGCACTGCATAGGGCACCATTGTCCCCGTCCGCATAATAAAGGCCCAGTCAGAAGATTGAGCCAGCAAGAGTTCCCGAGCGGCCTGATTCAGCGCTCGCCACTCCAACTCATCGGCGGGCTCCCGCTTAGATAAATCGATCATTCGCTCAGCCGCCTTATGGAGATGAGGATAAATCCAAGAGTTTGTCTCATTCAGCCAATACTCGTGGAAACCCTTGAAACCCCAGCTAGATTGAGAAGGACGGCAAACCTGCTGCGTCGGTTGATCCTTCAAATAATCCGCCAAGTGCGTCATTTGATAGGTATTCTGATCAAACCAGCTCTTGCGGAACAAGTAATCTAAGAACCAGGGCCCTTCATACCACCAGTGGCCAAATAGCTCAGCGTCATAGGGAGACACAATAATCGGCGGTCGCTGGGTAAGGCCGTGTAGGTAACCTACCTGGCGCTCACGGTTAAACATAAAGTTGCCCGCATGTTCCGCCGCCTTTTCCCGAGCCCAATAGGGGTCGTACCAATCCTTATCGGAGAGTCCTAGCCCTTTACCCGTAATTTTGTGGTACTTAATGCCCACATTTTTCCGCTGGCCATTGGGCATAATGTAGGGCTTGATATACTCATATTCAGCGTCCCATCCAAGATCGCGATAGAATTCTCGATACTCTGATGCGCCAGGATAGCCCACCTGGGAAGACCAAACCTGTTGAGACGATTCATGGTCGCGACCAAAGGCCGCCACGCCTGTCTCCGTAAAAATCGGAGCATAGCTGCCAAACCGAGGGCGGGGACGCGCGTAGAGGATGCCGTGGCCATCCGTGAGGAAGTAGCGCAGCCCAGCATCCGCCAACATCCGTTCCAAGCCTTCGAAGTAAGCGCACTCGGGTAGCCAAATGCCCGATGGCGGACGGCCAAACGTCTGCTCATAATGGTCGCAAGCAACTTGAACCTGAGCCCAAACCGCTTGGGGATACATTTTCATCAACGGCAAATAGCCATGAGTGGCGCCGCAGGTGATGATCTCCAGATTATTGCTGTCTAAATATTGCTTGAAAGCGGTGACTAAATTGCCGTTATAGCGCTCCCAAAATTGGCGAACCTGGTTGAATTCTGTCGCATAGTGTTCGGCTAAATAACGCACGTGTCCGTTGTGCGTGTTGCGCTCCACCTCCAGTTCAGCAAGTTCTTCGAGTTGCGCCAGGTGAGCGTCGTAACGTTCTTGCAGCAAAGGGTCTTTGAGCATGGACACCAATGGCGGCGTCATACTCATGGTGAGTTTGAAATCGATTCCGTCTCGCTTCAACCCCTCAAACATAAGGAGTAACGGAATGTAGGTTTCAGTGATGGCTTCAAACAGCCATTCCTCTTCAAGGACGTAGTCACTTTCGGGATGCCGTACGAAGGGCAGATGCGCGTGTAAAACTAGGGCTAAATATCCAATACTCATAGAGGCTGGCGAGGGAGAATAAGAAAAGCTGAAGCAAGTTCAATCCGGGTTGGGATTCAATAGTTGACACAAATTGTAAAGCAAAAGTTAAGCCCATGCGTATCAACTCACACCCATAGGAAATTATTTTTGGAGAGAAATACTCCTTTAGACTCGCTAAAACCTTTCCTAATAAAGGCTAACAAGAATTGAAGAAGTCGCAAAATTAATTCCATCTCCGACGTATGGAGGCGGCAATACTGCTGACATGATATCCGCTGCGTTCCTCCCCACTGCCTGAAAATTGACAAATTGCGCTGTATGCATCTCTTGAATTTTCAGGGAACACTAACCTTGGGGAATTAGCTCCTAAAAAATGGCATAGGAGTGTGATGCGTGGATAGTGCAATCGGAGCAGTTGATGAAGGGCCAAGCTTCTGAACAGGGAAAACCGCTAGTTGTCATTGCCGATGACAGCGAGGTCATTCGCATTGCCTTGCGTCACGCCATGGAACAAGACGGCTATGAAGTCCTAGAAGCCGCCAATGGAGAGCAATGCATCCAAATTTGCCAGATGCGATCCCCCGATATTATTTTACTGGACGCCCTGATGCCGTTGATGGATGGGTTTAAGTGTTGTGAAAGTCTCCAAACCATAATGAAGGGGGTTCACTTTC
>JAAUYH010111002.1_pt1 | contig 11079 bp, 7 predicted proteins | sample 7278061 | NCBI WGS metagenome assembly JAAUYH01 (sample SAMN14350203, study PRJNA611818) | marine sediment metagenome | isolation source: surface marine sediment (0.6m) | place: French Polynesia: Moorea | collected 2018-08 | reverse complement strand
TTTGCTTTGTAGGTCAGGCGCACCATCTGCAGCATTTCCCAACATTCAAAACTTAACCTATCTCCATAGAGTTCCCAGAAACACTCGTCGATGTCGTCATATTCAGCACAATAATGGCAGTAATCATCGATACCCTTCCCCTTGTCCCCATTCCACTTCAAGAATGAGACTTGGCATCCAAATAGTTTCAACAATTTTGCAGTCTTTATCTGAGCGCTGTTGACTGAGCGGATTGTAGACACCTTACTATCCTGGTCAAATGCAAAGATAAATTCACGTCCATTCTGCGCGAACTTCTCGATCTGGGGAATCAACCGAGGATTACCAATTGGATAACCTTCTTCATCCCTTAATTGGCGGTACCCTGAGTTAACTCCTGGTAACGCTAGAGCAACAATACCACGACTCAGCAATGCTCCTGCTTTCTTTGCACCCTCTGTTATTACGATTGGGATGTTTGGGTTATTCCAAACCCATACCCAGAATTGCCCATAGCCCAGTTCTTCGTAGTTCTCTGGCAGTTCAACATTGAAGTTTCGTGCTACTTTCACCCAAATGTAGTGGGGAACTTTCAGGGCGAAAACTTCTGTGGGCATTTCGCATGGTGGATCATATTTTATCTTTTTCTTTGGATTCTCGAAATCTACTCGGGGATTATCACCTTTGAATTGTCCCCAGCTTGAATTCTCCCAGGTCAAAACATCTATTCCAGATACCCAGAAACCACCATCTTCCAAAGGACGATAACGGGTCAAGTATTTATCTGACACCCTACCATCGTTGCGCCGCTGTATCTTAGAGCTGATTAAAAGCTTGTCGTAGACTTCTTCACCAAATAACGATTCAACGTTTAAAGAGATTATTTCTGGATCTACTTCCGATCTATTCCATTCCTCCCAGTGGTTTGCTCTAATCCAGTCTGGAGGAGTGGAAACTTCCCGTTTTTTGGGTGCAGATATTTTCAGGTTCTTAAGTGCAAAGGCGATTTGTAGTCGTAATATTCTTCGGTAGAAATGCATGTGTGTTGTACTCCATTTTTTGCTTGGAGTTATCCACACCGGTTCAAGCAACAAAGATTGATATTTTATTTAAGTAATTATATGCAGTTTTTAACTTTATAATTGCATACAATTTGACGCACTCATTACTAAGGAAGACGAGCGGCTGCTCACGCCTAGCGGCGCGAGGCGCTAATGCGCCACGAATGATTAGCAATTTGTATCACTGAATATTTGTATTTACTGTTGAGATATTGTTACATTCGAATTGCGTTTTTTGTATCGTGTTCTTCCCTCTGGGAGTCACACGTTGTATATAAGTCATTCCTTCTAAGGAAATGATTGTGAATGTAACAGCGTTGCTGGACCGGAGGGGAAACCCTTCCTTTTCAAGTTCTTTGCTTTGAGTTATTCAAGATTTTTAAGCTTTCGACAAAGAGTAGAAACCTTGAAGTGAGGCATTTTCAATGAAAAAATCATGAAAATTTACGTGACAGTGTCTACCTTTGTGCTAATATAAAACACGAAGGTATGTATGAGTGACTCGCAATTTTTGTGAATCACAAGTTTTTGCCGTTCTTTGGCGGTCTTTAGTTACTTTTTAAAAGTGCTTTATAGTGACCTCCTTAGTTACTTTCTACTTCCGAAGGGATTCAATTATGGAATCTCAAAATGGGTCATATTTTTCTAGAGTGTGATGTCATCGGGGCCTAATCCAAGTCGATCGCACTTCTAGCTAAAATATCGGCTCTAAATTTTTGATTACTCTTAATATTGTTAACCTCCTCATTTTAGTTATAGACGATACCAATTTACCATGGAAATGGTAGGATATCATCGTAACAGCGAATTATTTTAATTTGTAACAAGAAAATCCTGAAACTCGTTTGTATCATTTTTATGATGCCCTATCTAATAGTTTTTATTCGATCTAATTACATCTACAGACAACCTTAAAGCACACTCATATTTCCTCCTCAAAACAACAGATTCAAAATCATAGCAATTAAGAATATTATATTTTCTTGACTTTTTAAAAATATTTACTTATAAAACTTGAGTTATTTGTGTTGTCAATAGTTACGCACTATCTTTTTGACTTTTACGGTCACCTCCTCTGTGTTCCCCCAATCTTTTTGCGTCCCTTGGAATAAGACCTGCTGAGCGAAAACTGTCAAACAAGTAGTTCTCCAACCAGCGACTGACTGATATCCCGTCTTTGGCTGATTCTTCTTGTGCTACATCCCAAATTCTAGGGTCTATAGTAATTGATCTAGTGTCCCGTTTTCGCCCCATTATTTGCAAGAAATATAAATTATTCATAGAAATCTTGTCCATTATACTGCTCATTCTTACTTTACAATCTAAAGCAATATAGTGCAAGACACTTGATATAAGTAAAGCTTAAATCAATAAGCCTCACTTATTAATGATTCTAAACACAAAGCTATTGCAGTGTCGTGCATTTGTTCGTTATATCTATAGATGTGAATAGCAAATGTACCTTTGAGGAGTCTCAAGCGTAAGGTAGACGTATTACAACTTTAACTTTGGAGGATGTTGCAGATATAGAAGAGGAAGTTTTTTAACCACTTCGCAATACTTCACCCATTGACTAATGGTGAATTTCTCAAGTTTGCATAGACAGATAAATATCAACCATTGAGGTTTCAATTATGGAAAGCTTTAACTTAGAACTTATCGAAGAATATCGTCATCCTTTATCTCTGCACCACAAAAGTTATGACCTAGCATCAGAATTAGCGGGAATTTCTACTGGTCGTAAAGAGTGTTCAGTTGGTCTAAGGGAAGGAGAAGCAAGTTTTTTGGTGCATTATGGTGTAGCTCCATCCTTGATAGAGAATGGCAAGGAAACCAAAGAAGGCTATTTAACCTTGCTTTACGAGATAAACAAGATGTTGATTAGAGAGGGGTTTGCTAAACATTTTGAAGGACCACGAGGCAATTACGTTATCAAAGAAATCATCGAAAATTTAAAAACTGCTGAAATGATTGGCGCACAATTCGTTCCTGGAGATTTGGAAGAGATAGAGAGATTATTAGCAACATTAACCAACAAGTAAGAATGGTGTTTTAGGTGAGGGGTGCAATAAATGAACGATTAAGCGAGTGAACAGTAACTGTAGATCTAAAAGATTAACTTGAGCAGGGTATAAAAAGATGATAACCAATGAAGAATTCCAGTCAAAATTAGAAGAAATACTCCAACAATTACAGGAATTAGAACAACAGCAACATTCACAGTGGAACGAATATTGTCAGCAAGGATTGAAAGGTGTATCTTTGGCGGTAGACAGGGGAGTGCCTGATACATTGGGCAAGAGTCAAGAATTACTTGTTAAAGCAATTGAAACTGAAGATTTTGATCTATTTACTCAAGAAGTACAAAGGTATAGTTCAAAAGAGTTGGTCAAGTTGTACAGAGATGGGGTACTGGAGAATGACTTCAACTATATGTTGTGGTCGGTATGCGTAACCTGGGGGTTTCAAGTTCACTGGGCACATTTACAGATTATGCCACCAGAAGAGATAGAGTCAATGAAGCAGACCTGTACGTATACTGACACTGAGATTCCAGAAAATTTTGATTCTTCAATACCGTTAGAACAAGTAAAGCTCTGGGCACCACAAGACCACATGACTACAGTGCAGTCAGCATAAAATAGTTATTAAAAAAAATAAGCAAAAATTGGATTCATTTTAATTATTTTCATTCATATTTTTGCTTATTAATTCAGTTGAATTGTTAGTAAAAAAAGGGAAATCAAAATGTTATTAGAATTTTCAGCAGTAACAGAAGCAGAAAAAGTAATCCAAGAGATGCAGGAGAGGATTAAACTTTGCAAGGAAGTAAAAGATAAAACAGTTGCACATATAGAAGTATCGCGAGATTTGAATGAATCCTTGAGAAGAAATGGCTTAAAAGCAGAAGGATGGAATGGTTTAAGAAGTACGCTTTCTCAAATTTGGGGATTAGAAAATACTTCAGTGGATGTAAAAGAACTGGCAATAAGATTAGAGCATTCACAGCATGAACTTGCATCTTTGGATCAACAATACCAACAGTTAGAATATGATAAGCATGAAGTAGAGTCAAAACTTTCAATGACAGTTCAAAGCAACAAAGAATTGTTGTTAGAAAAACAGAAATTAGAATCTAAAATAAAAGAGCTAGAAAATTTAACAGATAGCTTAGATAATAGTGAGCAGGAATTAAATTCTTACTCAGAAAACTTACAGATAGAAATCAACGATTTAAAATCAGCTGTGGAAAGATTAACAGCAGAAAACAATTTTTACAGTCAAGAGAATAAGGATTTAAAAAATCAAAAACTCAATTGGGTCGTAGGCAAAGAGAGGAGTGCTCTTGGTGCAAAACCGCCAAAGCCTCGTATCTTCCAGAGAGTAGCAGAACTTGAATCTTTGGTTGCAGAATTACAAAGTGCAAACCAGAGTCTTGAGTGGCAGAAAGATAAGGCTCTTGCAATGGTAAAAGCTCAAGTAGAGCAAGGAATTCCTCAAGCATCTGAATGGAAAGTAAATGATATCGTTCAAATTCTTGGTAGTGGCAAGAAAGTCAGGATAGTAGGAAATTGTTCAGATAAAAAACTTGGACATTTTGTATGTTTGATGCCAGATGGTAATGAAGAGAATTTCTTTACAGGTCAATTACGATTTATTTCTGGTGATGCTGAAGATATCCCTCAAGTAGATTCTCAATTGACTTTAGACCTTACAACAGAGTCATGTCCTATGGAAGGTGCATTAGTAGAGATAAACTGCACCAAAAAAGGAGAAGATAAAACTTGGAATGGACTCCCAGGCTATGTTCAAGAGATAAAAGGCAAAAAAGCAAAAATTGCACTCCAGGGGGATTATCGAGAGAAGTGGTTTAGTTTAAGCGCTTTAAAGGTTTTGGAATTACCACCACAGGATTTAAAAACAGAGGAAGTTGGTGAGCAAATAGTACCACCTCAATTGCGTGCAGAGCATTTCAAAACAGGTTTCAACAAGAAAACCAATTGGGAAGATTTTAGATTGTTTGCTGAACAAGACCCACAAGTACTAACAGAGATATCTGGGTTTTCTGGTAAAGCTGGGAAGAAGGTAAAAGAGGCGCTACCTTCATTGTGTGCAGATTATATATTACGCACAGGTGACAGAAGTGACTTTGAGTGGATCAATTCACCAACATTTGAAACATTAGTAGAGCAAGCAATATCTCAACTAGAGCCAGAGAAAATTTTACAGCAAGCAGCATCTGAGTTTTTCGCCACTCACAACAGTCCCAAGAAATTAGGAAAAGTAAGGTGGGAGACAGTTCGGGAATATGCTCAAGGTTGTTCCCAGAGAATAGATGCACTTATCAAATGTGCAAGTGCTAGTGGTAAAGAAAACTCTAAAACTAAGTTCTGCGACAATCTAGAAAGTTTGCTTGTTGATTACATTGTAAGGACAGGTGAAAGGTCAGATCTAGATTGGGTACCCTTTGCAAATTTGGTATTAATGAAGCTTGGAGAAAGTAATGCAGTCCCCACAGAAGAAAATGCTTCTCAAGAAACTGCACTGTCTAAAGTAAATTCTGCATCCATATTACAACCAGAAATACTTGATGTAGAAAGTAAAATTTCAAGCTGCAAAACTGTGGAGAAATTAGAGGAAATTTCTGGTTGCAACCCTAGCAATATAAAAGATGCGGATGATGCAGGCGTAATTGCGGATATTTACGAAATCCATATTGAGAGAACTGGGGAATTTGAAAAACTCAACTGGTTACCACAATCAATCCAAGATGAGATTTACACAAGACTAGGACGTGGAAGTCGTCCCCTTGATTTTGAAATAGGAGAGAAAGTACGTGGAGTGGATCTTTATTCTGCCTACTGTAGCAAGGCTGGTGTGGTAACTCGATTAACTTCTGGACTAATCTCGGTAGCGTGGGAAGATGGTAAATTTAATACACACTACGCAGAAGAATTAGAGATTATTCCAAAGTCATTAGAATTGCAGGCTGCATAAAGTTAAACCCCAGATGTAATAGCTGGGGCTAAGAACTGCTTTTCAACAACAGAAAGCCATATATTATTGTAACTCTAGTCAGAACAACTAGTGTTAAATGCTGCTTCTCTTCATTACGTGAGATTTGATTTCTCAAGGCAGCATTCAAAAATTTATTCCCCCTGCACCTCGCTCCCCTGCTTCCTTCACTCCCTGCACTTTGTCCTCTTTCCCTTCAAAGACAATGCAACAAATAATACCTGCTCTCATAAAAGCTAAGAAGAATTTCAAAAAGATTAGCAAGGATGCTGTTAATCCATATTTCAAGAGCAAGTACGCAACATTAGACTCAGTCCTTGACGCAACAGAGAGCGCTTTAGCAGAACAGGGTTTGACGATAGTTCAAGTAGTCGAGGGATATACTTTGCAAACTTTTCTTTATCATGAGTCAGGGAAGTTCATTCAAAGTAATTACCCACTTCCAGAAACCACTGATTCTCAAAATGTCGTTTGCCAAAATAAATGACCACTTGCCAAATTAATGTCTTCTAAAATAATGAGGTGTAATACCTTGCAGTGTAAGGATTTTGCTATTTTAGATTTAATGTTGGCTGGATATAAACTTATTGACAAATTCAATGTCTTCTTTTGGATTTTTGACAAGTTGTTTGTCCTTTTTTAGATTTTTGACAAATTATCTGTCCTTTATTTAAAACGAAATTATTGCGTTGATAGTTTGATATTCATTTTAAAAGGGACATTAACTTGGCAATACGGACATTATTTAGTCAACGCGGTCAAACAATTTGGCAAATGACATTGGCTGTACATTAATTAATTATTTGTCAAATTAACAAATTATTGTCAAATCACTCCAAATCAATAAAACCCTTTCATTGCAAAGATTGTGACAGGGTTTTGCAATTTAATGCTATTCAATATGTTTAAATTAAAAATCACAAATTAGATGTCAAATATCAGAATCTTAACAAATTAAGTGTCAAATACCAGGAAGAATAAAAGACTGTGATTTCGTTTAATGAAGGATATATTAGTTATCTGGTGATAAGGACATATAATTTGTTAATTGTGACAACAATTCGTTAACATTGACAGCTAATAAGTTAATGTACACCTATGCGAGGAGATACGCGATTTGTGCGTTCGCGTAGCGCGTGCAATGCTCAGTATTACCGCAGATGAGGATGAAGATGGAAATTTTTCATCTGCTAAACCAGCATCTAGTAAACCACAAAAGTCAGTACGGGATAAGCCTTCCCAAAATGAGCGTATTAGTCAAAATGAGCGGGTTAAAAATATTTGCTCACTGCTTGATTATCCTCTAGAGCTTGCTAGGCAGTGGTTACACAAAAATAACTCTACCAATTTTAACTCGTTGAGTGATGAGGTTGTTGATGGATTTGTTAGATCGATTTGTTGGCAGTGGGGAACGCAAAATGGTTATCCCGTTGAAGAGTTTGGTTGTGTTGGGACCGGGAGTAGTGTTGAGGGGGTTAAGCGATGGCAAAGTAAGTTAATTGAGTTTGCTTCCCAAGAGAGAAGTTAAATATTTAGTGCGCTAAATAATCAATATAAGCTTATGCTTAACCTGTATTTAGTAACTCATGGGTAATGGATTCTTTTCAAATAAGAAATCTTCTTCAGGTTCATCTTTAATCTTCTGGTGTCCATTTTTCCCTGCTTTACTACAGGAAACTCCTAGTAGTATTGCTCTGTTCTTAACCGCACTCCTTGTCCTATTTTCAATCCGAGCAGAGCATCTTGATCCAACTAGGGGGATAATATTTTTTGATGATTCCATCCTCTACGGAATTCCAGGCTTTCCCCATGACACCAATGCAATCAATTAAAAACTAACCTCAAAAGTGATTTTACACCGTTTCATTCATCTCTAAATTCATCTGCCAAATCATCAAGTAAAGATTAGTTGCAATACCAATTCTTCATTCAACAGTAGTGATAAATTAAGACTATAGCTTAAATAGCTTTTTTGGCAGATATTACAGCCAATATTGTTTCCTGTTATTTAGTTTCAGAGGTCAAAACGCTGTTTTATCATCTGTCTTATCAACTGACAACAACACCCAAACAAGCAAACTTATATTTCCTCACCTTGGTAAATTGAGGGCAATTACACTGATTTTTAATTTGACCTAAGTGTCACTTTTATCACTCATTGTAATCCCAGGTCTTAGTATAAAAAAGAGGAGATTCCTAAGTCTGCAGCTTACTGGGTGTTGTTTTAAAATATTTATTCTTCTTGAAGAGATTAATTTTCAAAGATTTTTCACGCTTCACTTCAGGATTTGTAGATTAGTAAGATTTAAAGTTATTTTGTCAGAAATTCTAATGGCTAAAGTCTAACCGCCTCATCATTAAAACTTGAACCATTTTGGATCTAGTCTAAGAGCATTTAGGTAGTCTTCGTCATATAAACGCTCAAATGGAAGTAATCCTTGAGCGGTATATTTCTCATACTATATAATTATCTGTCGGTATTATGAGTTTTCTCACCGCGAAAGCGATGCGCTGCGCCTACATAAAAGCCTGCCCCATTTAGAACACACCTGCGGTGTTCACTGTTCACCTTGGTGTGGGCGCTTAGTGTGTTCTAACAACGCGCGCAGTAAGGGAGAATACGGAAATTCCCTTCCCAACAGATTTCAAAGCGAATTTAAAGTATATTTATATACTTGACAATGGTGCTAAACCTTGGTATTTTTCATAAAAACTTAGAATTCCACAATTTGAATGAATTCTCGAATCTACTTTGCTGTGACTCTGTTGGCAGTTTTAACTTTTTTGACTGACAAGAAATCTGTCGCGCTTCAAAAGAAAAAATTAAGTTTCTTGCCTCTAGTTGTCTCGCAAACATCACCCACCTCAGCATCACCTCAGAGTCAGCCAAGTACAAAAACTATTATTGTCACAGAATTAGTGGAACAACTCCGCACTGCTAATGTCACAAAGCGTCGAAAAATTATTCGACAACTAAGCAACAGCAAACAAAACATTGTTCCACAACTAGTTAAAGCGATGTCAGACCCCGATCCTCTAGTCAAAAGCGGTGTAGCAGAGGTTCTGGGAAATCTTACCGATGCGGCAGTCCCAGCAATTCCCCCATTGGTTGAGATGATAAACAATACTCAAATAGCAATAGTGCCATCTTCTCGGATTTCACCTAATGCATATCCATTCACCATCCGTCCTCTACCTCCCTTACCTACCTTTCGCGTACCTACCACTTATCCTTCTTTAGATACCAAACAACGACGTATACCACCTAAACCTCCTCAAAATCCCGAAAACCTGTTACGGATTACTGCGATCGCAGCCTTGGGAAAAATTGGTTTACCTGCAAGGGAAGCAGCAACACCTGCACTAATCGAAGCTTTGCAAGACCCCAACCCTTGGATAAAACTCAACGCCACATGGGCACTTTCGGAGATCGGAGCTTCTACACCTCTACTAGATTACTGGTTAGAAGCAATACAGCACCCGAATCCAAATCTGCGTCGTAGTGCAGCTGAGATATTTCGAGATTCAAGGTCACTCTTGCGTAAAGTGTTTGGTTCAGAAGCTGATACTAAAACTACTGCTATATTGATTACAACCCTTAAAGATCGAGACTTTATAGTTCGTGATGCTGCTAGCCAGGCCTTAGAGCTACTAGGAACAAGAGCATTAATAGAATTAGTTAAAGCCTTAGAAGCACCAGAAGTCATCGTGCGTCTGGAAACAGCAAAACTCTTGGGTAACATGGGAGTGAAAGCACAGTCTGCAGTTCCTACACTAGTGAAACTACTGAAGGATAAAGGGCGTTATATACCGCCATACACTAATCAAAAATACTTATCCTTCCCTTCCCTTCCTGTTTTGCCAGCATCTTATGTTGGAAGGAAATTTCCTTCTACCCCTAACAATCCCGAAAAACTAGTACGAGTAAATGCCGCTATTGCCTTGGGTAAAATGGGCGATCCCAGAGCTGTTGGTGCTCTCACAACTGCCCTCAAAGATAATAATCCTCATATGAAACTAGCAACCAACTGGGCATTACTAAGATTGGGTCAAAATCAAGGTTTACCTATTGTTGGAAGATTACTACAACATCCCAAAAATTCAGTTCAACGTCATGCATTATCTCAGTTAAAACACTACCCTTCCCAATCAGCCCCCTATCTTTTACCCTATTACAAAGCACAATTAGACTCCACCAATGACAATAAACGTAATCAAGCAATTATTGGGATTGGAGATATGGGAGTAGCTGCCTTGAATATAGTTCCTAAATTGCGAACAATTCTCACCGGTAATCAGAAACACTCACCCGGTTATGCCGCTACAATTCTAGGAGAAATTGCCCAGGATACAGCCATAGCTTGGCAAAATGATAATCTTTCCTCTAAGCAGCGACAACAAGCAATTGCAGAATTCACCAAAGTTTTGAGAATTATGCAAAACCCCAATGCTCGCTTCAACCGCCAACCACGCGATCGCATCCGCAATGCTCTAAACAACCTTAAAAGTATTAAATAGTACACAATTTATAAAAGTTTATGTTCAAGTAATGCTTTGAGGTTTTTATGGAAACCAGTTCTTAAGAATAGTCACAAAAAATCATACCTCACACTTATTACTTTTTACTTATTACTCATTACCCATTACCATTACCCATAAACCCAATTATGAAAATACTCTGAAGGATTTACCCAAATCCTTTCCGCACACCTGCAACCAACATAAGCCGCCGGGATAACTATTTTTTTGATATTACAAAGCATATTGTAGCGCCAGATCTGTTTTACCAATATCACCCATTCCCGCAAGAACAGTTATCACAATCTGTTAACAATTATTCAATTCTTGATGGAGAAGTCTAGCTTATCTGCACGACCAACAAACTGCTCTACTCCCCTATTAACTCTGCTATCGGGACTTGAACAATTAATTTAGCAAAAATAAGTTAAAATGCTTACATCATCTACATTTTACGTTGCCCTGTTCAACGTTCATAACCATGCGAGAAACTACTCCCTCAGCC
>JAAUYH010193398.1_pt1 | contig 11080 bp, 6 predicted proteins | sample 7278061 | NCBI WGS metagenome assembly JAAUYH01 (sample SAMN14350203, study PRJNA611818) | marine sediment metagenome | isolation source: surface marine sediment (0.6m) | place: French Polynesia: Moorea | collected 2018-08 | reverse complement strand
TGCTTCGTAATGCGACGCCATATATTCTTATTATAATTTCAATTTAATCCTTAATTACGCTTCGTTTGAATTCCTCACCTTCACATGATAGAAAACATTAGGTCTGGTTCCAACACTTTCAAGTAGGTGATACATACGATTGCTTTTTTTGAGTTCGGAAACCTGACTTTCGCTATCATTGATATCCCCAAATACTATAGCTCCATTGCTGCATGCTGAAGAACAGGCTGTTTGGAATTCTCCATCCTGGACTGTTCTTCCCTCTCTCTTGGCATCTAGTATCGTTTTCTGGGTCTTTTGAATACACAGCGAACACTTTTCAATAACTCCTCGGGAACGTACAGTCACATCAGGATTAAGTACCATTTTGCCAAGGTCGTTATTCATATGGAAATCGAACTCATCATTGTTATTGTAAAGGAACCAGTTGAATCGCCTTACCTTGTAAGGACAGTTATTGGCACAATACCTGGTACCAACACAGCGATTGTAAGCCATATGATTCTGTCCCTGGCGACTGTGAGTGGTAGCCGCAACAGGACATACTGTTTCGCAAGGAGCATGGTTACAATGCTGGCACATAACCGGTTGGAAAGAAACCTGTGGATTGGCAGCTGCCTTCTCCATCTCCTCAAAACCAGTCTTGGATTCAAAGGCTCCGGATAACTCATCTTTCTTTATGTTATCCTGTTCAAAACTATCTTCGGAAGAATAGTACCGGTCTATTCTCAACCAATGCATATCTCTCGAAACTCTTACTTCTCTTTTGCCTACTACCGGAATATTGTTCTCTGAAAGGCAGGCTACCACACAAGCACCACAACCGGTACATGCATTTAAATCAATGGACATGTTGAAGTGGTGTCCGATGGAACGATCGAAAGTATCCCAAAGATCTACAGTCGTTGCAGGTACTTCCTGGTGATCTAAGGAAACATGCGCAACACTATTCCACTCTTCGGCATCCTTTGTGTTGAATATTTCAAGGGTAGTCTCTTTTATGATATCTCCTCTACCCATGAGCGTATTGTGTAATTGTATGCAAGCAAATTCGTGCATACCCGAGGCTTTTTCCAGACTAACAGGCTGATTACTGTTGAATTCCTTATATAATGTATAGGCATTAACACCGGTCCTCATTTCTTCTTTCATCCCAGTCCTTCTTCCAAATCCAAAGGCAAGACCTATACTTCCGGGAGCCTGACCTGGTTGAATTATCACAGGAATTTTCTCCAGTGTGACATCTCCTACGGTTAGATTCACATGGCTACCGTCCAATCCTCCATCCGCGACATTTTCGTTGATAAGACCCCAGTTACTCGCATCAGATCTAGATACAGTAACGTAGTTATCCCAGGAAACTCGGCTTATAGGATCGGGAAATTCCTGAAGCCAGGGATTGCCAGCTTGCTTACCATCACCCATCCCAACTTTAGAATAAAGCGTCAATTCTAATGCATCCTCCTGGCTTGAAGCGAGCTGTTGTACTGCTGAGGTAATTGGGCTTAGAGAAGACTGATCTTCTGTGGGTGAATCTCCAGCCGATTCTGAATCCTCGGTTATAGTTTCTTCAGCAGGTGAATCTGTCATTGCGAACACACCGTCATGAAGGGCCTGATTCCAAGGTGATCCATTGAGAATTTGAGTTTCCCAGGTCTCCCTGATATAGTCGTAATAAGATTGTTCATTGCCTAGCCATCTTAAGGCAGCGGTTTGAAACTGCTGTGTATCAAAAAGTTCTTTGATTGTAGGCTGCATCAGGCTAAAATGTCCTTTTTGGAATTGGCCGTCGCCCCAGGATTCCAAATAGTGATTGGCAGCGGCAGTGTATTGAACTGCAGCTGTAGTTTCGGTCCAGTTTGTAGAAAATGCTACGGAGAGTGAGACTTTACTCAACCCTTCTGCAAATTCAGCGGCGTTGGGAAGAGTGTATAGAGGATTTACACCATCCATAATCAGCGCACCAACTCTACCAGCATTCATATCGGCAATAAGTTGGTTCACTTCATTAGAATCACCTCTTCTGGTATATCTTGGTGAACCCGGATCGAACGCTTCACTTTGTAACATTTCGTTTATTGCCAAAGCAACGGTCTGGGCATTCTTATCGGTTAATCCTGTAACCACAACTGCCTTTTGACCAGCATTTCGGATCTCCTGGGCAATAGTCTCCAGGTTTTGTTGTACCGACTCATCAAGGTCAGTACTTATATTACTGTTATTTAGCATCCCATAGAGACTTGCAAGTGCTTTCTTTTGGGCACTTGGCTTTAGTGGAATACGTTTATCGGCATTTGCACCGGTCAAAGACATATTAGCCTCTAGCTGAATATGCCTGGACATCTTACCGTCTTTGGGCACTCTACCTTTGGAATATCCTGAGTCATAGCCACCTCCTTGCCAATCTGCCAGAAAGTCGGCTCCGAAAGAGACAATTAGGTCTGCGTTCTCAAAATTGTAATTGGCCAACGCTCTTTCTCCATATTTTTCCTGGTAGGCATCGAGTGCAGCATTTTCCGAAATAGCGTCGTACGTTATATGAGCAAGATTGGAATAAGCTGCCTTGTAATCAGATATCAGTCGGTCTGTAGACGGGCTGGCATATGTCTGTGTGAGAAAGACAATTTGCTTGCCGCTATCTTTAAGAGAAGCCAATTGAGACATTACAACGGCGTCCAGTGCCTGCCAGTCAACAGGTTCCCCATTCGCTAATGGACCCTGAATCCTGGTACTGTCGTAAAGTGAAAGTACGGAAGCCTGTACTCTTGCATTTGCGCCGCCAAGTGCTTTGGCCTCCTTATTATTCTCAACTTTTATCGGTCTTCCTTCACGTGTTTTGATCAGGATGCTTGCAAAATCAAACCCATTGGCTATAGTAGTAGCGTAGTAATTGGCAACACCTGGTACAATTTGTTCTGGTTTTACAACATAGGGAATAGATCTTCTAACAGGTCCCTCGCAGGCAGCCAGAGAAGCTGCTGCGGTGCTAAAGCCCACATACTTTAAAAAATCCCTTCTGCTTGTTGAACTCTCGGCCAAGTTCTTCTTATCACCAAGAAATTGATCAACCGGGATCTCTTCGGGAAACTCATTTTGTTTAAGCGCCTCAACAATGGAATCGTTCGGATTCAATTCCGCTTCGTTTTTCCAGTATTTTTTGTTTGATGCCATTAAATATGCCTAATTGTTAGCTGCTTTCAGTTGATTTAATAGTGGCACTTACCACATTCTAGCCCACCCATCTGGGCAGCTGTTAATTTTTCTACACCGTACTTCCTGGAAAGTTCTTCATGAATACTGGCGTAATACTCATTGTCGGCCATGTTCACATTGGTCTCTCTGTGACATTCAATACACCATCCCATAGTTAGGGAAGAAAACTGATACATGATCTCCATCTCCTCAACCGGACCGTGACAGGTCTGACATTCAATCCCGGCAACCGTTACGTGTTGTGAATGATTGAAATATGCCAGATCCGGCAGATTGTGAATACGTACCCATTCTACAGGTTGACTTTCACCCGTATACTGTTGATTCTCCTCGTCCCAACCAACTGCCTTGTATAATTTCTTTATTTCGGCCGTATAGAATTCGTTTGTATAGCCCTGCGCTAAATCTTCCGGGCTTGGCCCCTCAGGGTTTCCAGTATATTCATATATCGATTTGTGACAATTCATACAGACATTGAGCGAAGGTATACCTGCATGCTTGGAAACCCGGGCAGATGAGTGACAATACTTGCACTCTATTTTGTTGTCTCCGGCGTGTATTTTGTGTGAATAATGAATTGGCTGGATTGGAGCGTAACCCTGATCAATACCTATCTGCATGAACCAGCCATAGGCAAAATAAGCTCCGGCCAACAATAAGAAAATTGAGAATACTAATACCAGGAATTGGTTCTGTGCAAATGCTTTCCATATAGGTATTCCTTTGGCTGCTTTTTCCCTTTCTAATACAACACCATTAGCCTCGGCTATTCTTCTTAGAGTTTTGTTGACCAGATACAGCATCATTACCAATAGACCGAAAACAAGTATTAGTACACCTAATACGATCTCGTTTGTAATACCCGAATCTGAAACACCAGTTTCTGTGGTCTCGGCTGTGGCCGCCGCCGCTGCCGGAGCAGGAGGAGGTGCTGCTGTATAGGCCAGAATATCATCAATGTCCTGGTCGGACAAAGTGGGAAAGGCGTTCATTGCCGCCTGATTGTATTCGTTGTAGATCTTTAGGGCATAAGCATCACCATCACTGATCATTCCTGCACTATTCCTGATCCAGGCATAAAGCCATTCTTTATCAAGCCCTTCTTCTTCGGCAAGTCTTGTCTCGACATTAGCTAGCGCAGGTCCGGTCATCTTCCGGTTCAAAGCATGGCAAGCCGCACAATTCTGATTAAAAAGTTGCTTTCCTTTAACAGGGTCGCCACCAACTGCGGCACCCTCATCGACAACTACAACTGTATCAGTCTCCTGAGTGGCTATTTCTTCTTGAGCATAAAGTGTGAAGGAAAAAAGTAGATTAACTACTATGTAAATACCAAAAATTATAGAAATGTGAGTGCGGTTTAGAACCTTTTTCATATTCAAAATATTTCCAACTAAATTTTGGCACGATAATTACAGTAATAAAGGGACAATGGGGGTAATTTATCGCCGCTCAAATTGTGGTCAAAAATAAGGAATAGACTTTATTCTCAAAATGTTAACGTATTTATAATTTATAATTTATAATTATTCTAAATAAAGTGTTTTTAGTTTGTTTAATCTTTAATGAATTACTTTTGTAATCTCATTTGTAAACCGAGGTTTTGCTTACCATGAAAAGATCAGTAATTACAGTAATTGCAATAGGTTTCGCAAGTCTTTGCTTCTCTCAAAAAGGCGTGGTTACCATTGAACAAGATCCAAAAATCACACAGCTTTTGGATGTTTATAAAACCGCCAATTCCAACCAGGACTTTTATACCATTCAGGTAGGATTTGGTTCGTATAGCGAAGCCGAAAGTTTAAAACAAGATGTAGAAATTGATTTTCCTAAATGGAGGGCTAAAATAGTCTTCGATTCACCTACCTATAGAGTGAGAATCGGCAGGTTCAAAACTAAGTTGGAAGCCGAACGGAATTTTATTGAGGTAAGGGAGAAATATCCTCAGTCAATTGTTATTAAGGATAAAAAAAGAGAACCAATAAAAAGAGAATCAAAAGATTAATTTATCGTGTAGGCTCGCTCAAGCATTACAGTGTTTTCTTCACAGCTACCTCCTGGAAGGCCTCTACGATATCTCCTGCCTTAATGTCGTTGTAATTTTTAATCTGCAATCCACAGTCGTAGCCTTTGGCAACTTCCTTAACATCGTCTTTAAATCGCTTCAGGGAAGTAAGCTCACCTGTGAAGATAACCACACCATCACGTATCAATCTGATCTGTGAATTTCTAAAGATTTTACCACTGGTAACCATACATCCGGCAATTGTACCCACTTTTGAAATCTTAAAGGTTTCCCGAATTTCTGCTGTTCCTGAAATTTCTTCCTTAATTTCTGGTGAAAGCATTCCTTCCATGGCGTCCTTCAGATCATTGATCGCATCGTATATGATAGAGTAGAGCCTGATATCGATTTCCTCCTTCTCCGCTATATCCCGGGCATTACCCATTGGTCTGACATTGAATCCTATAACGATCGCATCTGATGCTGAGGCAAGTAAGACATCCGATTCAGTGATTGCTCCAACACCTTTATGTATAATATTAACCTGTATCTCGTCGGTTGATAACTTTTGGAATGAATCAGTAAGAGCCTCAACAGAACCATCCACGTCACCTTTTAAAATGATGTTTAATTCTTTGAATTCTCCAAGGGCTATCCTTCTACCGATTTCATCGAGTGTTATATGCCGCTGAGTTCTTACAGTTTGCTCACGAAGCAACTGGCTTCTCTTGGCGGCAATTTGTTTTGCTTCTTTCTCATCCTCCAATACCTTAAACTTATCACCAGCCTGTGGAGCTCCATCAAGGCCCAATATTGAAATCGGTGTTGATGGTCCGGCACTCTTAACATTTTTACCGCGCTCATCGTGCATGGCTTTTACTTTACCACTACAGGTTCCAGCCAGCACGTAATCACCAACGCTCAGCGTACCTGCCTGTACCAGGATGGTTGAGACATAACCCCTACCTTTATCAAGGAAAGCTTCTACCACTGTACCATTAGCCATTCTGTCTGGATTGGCCTTAAGTTCAAGTAATTCAGCTTCAAGCAGTACTTTCTCGAGCAATTCTTTCACCCCATCACCGGTCTTGGCCGAAATATCATGAGATTGGATTTTTCCACCCCAATCCTCAACCAATAAATTCATATTGGCAAGACCTTCTTTTATTTTATCCGGATTAGCTTCTGGACGGTCTATTTTATTAATTGCAAATACAATGGGAACACCAGCTGCCTGAGCATGGCTAATTGCTTCCTTTGTTTGGGGCATGATATCGTCATCCGCAGCTATAACAATAATAGCAATGTCTGTTACCTGTGCACCTCTGGCACGCATTGCCGTAAAGGCTTCGTGACCTGGAGTATCTAAGAATGTTATTTTCTGACCATTCGAGAGTGTTACACCATAGGCGCCGATATGCTGTGTAATACCACCGCTTTCACCTGCAATTACATTTTCCTGCCTTATATAATCCAGCAATGAAGTTTTCCCGTGATCAACGTGACCCATCACAGTAACTATGGGTGCTCTTCCCTTGAGGTCTTCAGCATCGTCCAATTCCTCATCTAGGGATTCCTCCAATGACGCAGTGACGAATTCTACCTGGAAACCAAATTCTTCGGCAACAATACTCAGTGTCTCAGCGTCCAGTCTTTGATTCATGGTTACCATGATTCCCAAAGACATGCAGGCAGAAATAATATCAGTTGTTGGAACATCCATCATGGTTGCAACCTCGCCAACTGTAACGAATTCTGTAACTTTTAGAATCTTACTTTCAAGTTCCTGTTGTTCCAGATCCTTTTCGGTCTGCTGTCTGTGAATATCCCTTTTCTCCCTTCGATATTTAGCTCCTTTGCCCTTTTTGGATTTGCCCTGGAGTTTCTCCAGAGTCTCACGAACTTGTTTTTGAACTTCTTCCTCCGTTGGTTCTACTTTTGGGGTAGAAGTGAAGCGAGGGCCTTTTTTGCCACCAGCTCTTCCTTTTTGGGTGCTGGGAGTACCTCCGCTAACAATTCGCTTCCTGCGTTTTTTTCTATCTGCTTCCTCCCTTTTTTCGGGTTGAGCTTCCTTCTTTTTCTTCGGTTTGTCAAATTTTGAAAGATCAATCTTGTCGCCCATGATCTTGGGCCCGGATAGTTTTTTATACTGCGTGGTTATGGTCTCAACATCCGGTTCTTTTTCTTTTTCTTCAGGTGGTGCAGGAGTCTCTGCAACAGTTTCTTCTTCTACTACCGGAGGCTCTTCGGCTTTGGTTTCAGCCGGTTTAGGTTCCTTTTTGGTCTCAAGATCAATTTTACCTACTTGCTTAGGGCCTGTTAATTCTACCTTAGCCTTGACAACTTCTCGTGCAGCAGCTCTTTTCTCACGCGCCAGACGTTTCTCTTCCTGTTCTTTCTCAAGCTGCAAACGTATGGCTTCCTTTTCCTTGCGCTTTTCTTCCCCGACCTCTTTAGATGCAACTTTCTTGCTCATATCAGTCTGGAACTCATCGAGCAATACCTGGTATACCTCATTGGAGATTTTAGTCGTAGGTCTCGCTACCACTTCATGTCCTTTGGAAGCGAGATACTCCACGGCCCTGTCCAATGAGATATTGAGTTCTCTCAAGACCTTATTTAACCTTATTGTTGCATTATCTACCATAGATACGGTTTGCCTTTTTTATGCGCTGCTAATATATAGCTTAATCTTCAAACTCTTCTTTGAGTATTCGTACCACATCCAAAATGGTCTCCTCCTCAAGGTCGGTTCGTTTTACCAGGTCATCTACTTCTTGTTCCAGTACACTCCTGGCTGTGTCCAGACCTATCTTTTTGAACTCTTCAATGATCCAGCTTTCAATTTCATCAGAGAATTCAGCAAGCTCAACGTCTTCTTCAATCCCTTCCCTGAAGACATCGATTTCATAACCAGTTAACTGACCAGCAAGGCGGATATTGTGCCCACCTCTGCCAATGGCCTTGGATACTTCTTCCGGCTTTAGAATTACCTGGGCTGTCATCTTGCCATCATCGAGCTTGACGGAAGTTACTCGTGCCGGACTCAATGCTCTTGTCACCATCAACTGAGGATTGTTCGTCCAGTTGATGACATCGATATTTTCATTGCCCAACTCACGTACAATACCGTGTATACGAGATCCTTTCATTCCCACACACGCTCCTACCGGATCAATCCTATCATCATATGAATCTACAGCAACTTTTGCTTTTTCCCCTGGTATTCTTACTGCCTTCTTGATAGTGATCAAACCATCAAAGACCTCAGGTATTTCCTGGAAAAACAACTGTTCCAGGAATACAGGTGATGTGCGCGACATGATGATCATCGGTTTATTACCCTTCAGTTCCACACTCTCAATAATTCCTCTTACATTATCACCTTTTCTGAAAAAGTCAGAGGGTATCTGTTTCTCTTTCGGGAGTATAATTTCATTCCCCTCGTCGTCTAAGAGGATAATGGCCTTATGTCTTATATGATGTACTTCAGCTGTATAGATCTCTCCTTCCAGATCTTTGAATTGCTTGTAAATGGTTGTATTGTCGTGTTCGTGAATTTTGGAGATAAGATTTTGACGCAACGCCAGGATGGCCCTTCTTCCAAGATGGGCCAATTTTACCTCTTCGGATACGTCTTCACCAACTTCAAAGTCTGGTTCTATTTTACGGGCCTCACTTAGAGATATCTCCTCTAAGGGGTCCTCTACTTCACCGTCCTCAACCACTATCCTGTTTCTCCAAATCTCAAGATCCCCTTTATCGGGGTTGATGATGATATCGAAATTATCATCAGATCCAAATTTCTTTTTCAAGGCGTTTCTAAAAACATCTTCCAATATTGCCATAAGGGTAACACGGTCGATAAATTTATCGTCTTTGAATTCCGAAAAAGATTCGATCAACGCAATATTTTCCATTTTTGATCCTGGTTAGAATTTTAATACAACTTTTGCTTCTTTTATTTCAGAAATCGGGATGTCCTTTTTATTCTGAATTGTCACCTTGCCTTTTCCGACAGGTTTAGGTTCTCTGCTTTTCCACTCCAAAGTAATGGTATCAGAAGTCGCTGCTGTGAGATTTCCTTCTAAGTTTTCATCGGGAGTGATCACCCGGAGCTTTCTTCCAATATTCTTTTTATACTGCCTGGGAATTGATAAAGGGGACGTAGCACCGGCAGATGTTACCTCCAATGAAAAATCTATTTCTTCACGATCAAGTTGACTTTCAATTGCCCTGCTTACTTCAATGCAGTCCTGAAGATTTACTCCTTGGTCACCATCCAGAACTACTTTAATATTGTAATCCGGGCTGATACTACAGCTAATCAGAAAAAGAGATTCATTATTGCTTAACACGCCTGTAATTATTCCCTCAACTTTCTCCCGCAGCATAAATTCAGTTAATAAAAGAGGGGACTTAATGTCCCCTCATGAATACCTATCGATTCTTTCAGTGGCGCAAATATACAACTTTTTTAATAACTCTTCACGCCGTGATAAAGCATTGCTGCAATTAGTGAAATAATAGTATTTTTAATCGACCAACATTTAAGACCAAAGATTTAACTCCCATGGATATTTTTTCCTCTTACAATATTATCATTGAAATTTCAGCGATTCTAATCTTGTCTTTTCTTTTCAACGGAATTGCGAAAAGAACAAACATTCCTTCGGTATTATTACTGATCCTTCTCGGTATCATACTTCAATACGTATTAAAATATCTGACTGCTGAAGAGGTAAATTTCTTTCCGGCACTTGAAGTCTTGGGTATAATCGGGCTCATTATGATCGTGCTTGAAGCTGCCCTGGAGTTAGAATTAAAGCGCGATAAGATCTGGCCTATTATGAAATCCATGGCAGTGGCCTTATTAGGGCTACTCGCATCCGCATGGGTGGCTGCACAGATCATTTATTATCTGATACCGGGCATGAATATGTTGTCGGCCTGGTTGTATGCCACACCGCTTTCAATATTATCGAGTGCGATTATAATTCCCAGTGTAAGCGCATTGGGTGAGAAGAAAAAGGAGTTTCATATATATGAAAGTACTTTCTCGGATATCATGGGTATCATCATGTTCTATTTTCTCATCGGTCGCCTGGAACCAGCTGAAGGATCCGTAGCGCTGGAATTTACCGGTAATATTATACTAACGATCATTATTGCTGTGGTGGCCAGTTATGCCATTATCCTTATTTTTCAGGAGATAAAAAGTCAGGCTAAACTGTTCTTGCTGATAGCAGTTCTTTTGTTGCTCTATGCCATTGGCAAGAAGCTCCATCTCTCTTCCCTGATCATTATTTTAGTTTTTGGTTTGGTGATCGCGAATATGAAACTGTTCTTTGGCGGTAAGCTACGCCATTTCCTCAACGAAGAAGCCGCACATCAGATCTATCATGAATTACATATTGTTACCCTTGAAACCGCTTTTGTAGTGCGAACATTTTTCTTTGTGGTTTTTGGTATTACGATTGTGCTGTCAACCTTGCTGAGCCTGAACGTTGCCCTGGTTAGTCTTTTGATCCTGATCAGCATTTACGCCATCAGATACGGATTACTCCGCTTGTTTATTGGTAAGGATATCCTACCTCAACTTTTCATCGCGCCACGTGGACTCATAACCGTTCTCTTGTTCTACGCAATCCCATTGGAAGCTCAGGTTGAGACTTTTGAACAGGGAGTATTACTTTTTGTGATCATCGGAACAAGCCTGATAATGACCTGGGCCATGATCAAGGATAAGCGCAAAGTAAAGGCTGTGGTCCTGGAAACTGAAACCGCTGCGGAATTAACGGAAGATACTCAGGAATCAATAGCAAGTGGAGAAGAAGATGCTTTAGACGTATTACCCAGACC
>JAAUYH010086594.1_pt1 | contig 11082 bp, 13 predicted proteins | sample 7278061 | NCBI WGS metagenome assembly JAAUYH01 (sample SAMN14350203, study PRJNA611818) | marine sediment metagenome | isolation source: surface marine sediment (0.6m) | place: French Polynesia: Moorea | collected 2018-08 | reverse complement strand
GAGCTTCTTCGCCGTCGCCAGCTCGCGTCCCCTGGAGGAGATCGCCGACGAGGTCGCGCTCAAGCGCAACAACATCCTGGTCAACGACGGCGACGTCATCAAGCTGGCGCCGGCCAAGGCGTCGCCCAACATCGCCCAGGAATGGCGCGACGCCCTGATCCGCAACAAGCAGCGCGAGAACCTCTATCCGCGCGAGACCGGCCGGGTCGAGTTCATCGGCGCCCAGCTGTTCCGCACCGATGTCTTCTTTCCCGCCAACGTGCCGACCGGAACTTATCAGGTGCAGGTCTTTCTGTTCCGCGACGGCGAGGTGATCTCGGCGCAGACCACGCCGCTGATCATCGGCAAGATCGGGCTCGAGGCCGAGATCTTCGACTTCGCGCACCAGGAGAGCGCGACCTACGGCCTGATTGCGATCCTGCTTGCACTGGTGGCAGGATGGTTGGCGCACATCGCTTTCCGGAAAGCCTAGCCCGTCATGGCCGATCAGCCCGCCAGCGCCGATGACCGTGTCTTTCTCGTCGTCGTCGACGACAGCGAAGAGATGCAGGTCGCGCTCCGCTTCGCCTGCCGGCGCGCCGAGCACACCGGCGGGCGCGTGGCGCTGCTCTACGTGGTGGAGCCGGCCGACTTTCAACACTGGATGGCGGTCGGCGACCTGATGCGCGAGGAGGCACGCAGCGAAGGCGAGCAGCTGCTGCAGAAGCTGGCCGCGCAGGTCAACGAGATCACCGGTTCGCTGCCGGTGCTCTACGTGCGCGAGGGCTCGCGGCGCGAACAGCTCATGAAGCTGATCGAGGAGGAGCCGAGCATCTCGATCCTGGTGCTCGGCGCCAACCCGGGACCGCGCGGCCCCGGCCCGCTGGTTCAGGCCCTGACCGGCAAGTTCGTCGGAAAACTGCGGATTCCGGTGACCATCGTGCCGGGCAACCTGGCCGAAGAGGCGATCGACAGCATCACCTGAGCGGCCCCGCGGCGATCTCGCCGGTCCGCTTGAAGTCCGGGCGGATTCGGCCCACATTCGTGTCGGAAAGCCGGCAAAGAGGCGCGGCAGAAGGGAAACAGCATGTTCATTCAGACCGAGCAGACGCCGAACCCGGCGACGCTCAAATTCATGCCCGGGCGCGACGTGATGGGCGCCGGGACCGCGGACTTCCCCGATCCGGAGGCGGCCAAGCGCTCGCCCCTGGCCGAGCGCTTGTTCCAGATCGAGGGCGTGCAGGGCGTGTTCCTGGGCTCCGATTTCATCACCGTCACGAAGGCCGCCGACAAGGAGTGGTACCTGCTCAAGCCGGCGATCCTCGGCGTGATCATGGAGCACTTCACCGCCGGCCGGCCGATCGTGCTCGAGACCGATGAGGGCGCGGGCGAGGAGAGCGCCGGCGAGGACAGCGAGGTGGTGCAGCAGATCAAGGAGCTGCTCGACACGCGCGTCCGCCCAGCGGTGGCGCAGGACGGCGGCGACATCATCTTCCGCAGCTACGAGGACGGCGTCGTTTACCTGGTGATGCAGGGCGCTTGCTCGGGTTGCCCGAGCTCGACCGCGACGCTCAAGATGGGCATCGAGAACATGCTGCGGCACTACATCCCCGAGGTCGTCGAGGTGCGCCCGGTCCTCTGAGCGGGCGGCCGGCGCGGCCTACTCGCGGCCCGGCACGGTGAACTGGCGACCGAACCAGCGAAAGCGGCCTTCTGGGCCGGGCGCGGTGCAGTTGATGCGGTGCCGGCCAGGCGCGAGCGTTTGCGGCAATTGGACGACGACGCTGCCGGGATCGGCGGGCCGCAGCGTCAAGGCGGCACCACCGAAAAAACAGCCGACCGGGCCGTCGGATGCGCGCAGCAACGTGAAGCCGACGGTCGGCGGCGGTGCCCCGACCGGCACCAGCGCGTCGGCCGGGCGCAGATCCGTGACCGGCAGCGGCAAGGCTTCGATTGCCAGCCGGAAGCGCTCCATGTTTCCGTAGCGTTCGTTCAGGGAAAAGCGCGGCAGCGCGAAGCGGTCTGCGTTGCGCGCGATGGCGCCCGAGTGCTGACCGAAGGCGGCGGCGAAGCCGGCCGCGCGGGTCAGCTCCTGAATCTCCAAGCCGAACTCGCCGTAGGGATAGGCGAAGAGCTCGATGGCGCGGCCGAGTTCGGCTTCCAAGCGCTGCCGGGAGACCAAGATCTCCTCCTGCGCCTTGGCGGCCTGCAGATCGGCGAGATGGGTATGGGTGTGGCTGTGCGCGCCGACGTCCACGCCGTCTTCGCCGGCCATCTCGCGCAGCTGGTCCCAGCTCATGTAACCGGGCAGACCCTGATCGAGCGGCTCGCTGGCGACGAAGAGGGTGAAGGGCAGACCCGCGGCCCGCAGCCGCGGCCAGCCCTCGCGATAGACCGAGAGGTAGGCGTCGTCGATGGTGATGGCGAGGCTCCGCGGCGGCAGGGTGGCCCCCGTGTCCAGGGCTTCGACGATCCGGGCCAGGGGCAGGACGCGGTAGGGGCCGCTCGCCAGCTCGGCGAGGTGCGCTTCGAACTGCGCCAGACGGATGTTGGTCTCGGGCAGCGAATCCTCGCCGAAGCGATGGTACATGAGCACTACCGCTCCGTTGTCGGGCGGCGCTTCGGCCGTGGCCGTCGGCCCCGCCAAGCAAAGCAGCCAGAGCGCTGCCGCCGCGAGACGGCGTTTGCGCCGTTGCACCCTCATCAGCCCCTCGTCCCGGCCGTCGGCGCGACGGCGCACACTCTAGAGCAAGATCGAGTTAGATCGAATCGATCTAACTCGTGAATCTTGCTCTCCTTCAATAGTTAGAGCCTGATCGGGTCACACCGTTTCGGTGTGACCCGATCAGGCTCTATGCGGACGCCGGCCCGCCGCTCAATCGGGATCGCCGAATGCCGCCGGCTTTTCGGCTTGTCGCTCCGCGGGGCGGGCCCCAAGTTAGCGCCAAGGACGGCGCCGGCTCGATGCGGCGCATTGATCAGTCGGAGGTAAGGCGGTGAGCGAGATCTTGAGCGATGCGGGCATGGATCTGATCTTCCGCGAGGCCCGCACCCACAACGCCTGGCAGAACAAAGAGGTCAGCGACGTTCTGCTTCAAGCGGTCCACGACCTCGCCAAGATGGGCCCGACCAGCGCCAACTGCAGCCCCGTGCGGGTGCTCTTCCTGAAGTCGCGCGAAGCCAAGGAGCGCCTCAAGCCGGCGCTGATCGAGGGCAACGTCGAAAAGACCATGGCCGCGCCGGTCACCGCCATCATCGGCTACGACACGGAGTTTTACGAGAAGCTGCCGCAGCTGTTTCCCCATACCGACGCCCGCTCTTGGTTCGTCGGCAACGAGGCCTTGATCGAATCCACCGCGTTCCGCAACGGCTCGCTGCAGGGCGCCTATGTCATCGTCGCGGCGCGCGCGCTCGGGCTCGACTGCGGCCCCATGTCGGGATTCGACAACGATGCCGTCGACCGCGAGTTCTTCCCGGACGGCAAGGTCAAGTCGAACTTCCTCTGCAACCTGGGCTATGGCGATCCGGCGGGGCTCTTCCCGCGTTCGCCCCGACCCGACTTCGACGAGGTCTGCCGCATCGTCTGAGCCTGCCCCGGCTGGCTCGGACGGCGTGCGCGTCATGGCCAAGATCGAGGCACTGTTGGCCATGGATGCGGCGGGCCAGGCTTGCTCCGCCGCAGTCTGGCAGGCCGGGCGGGTGACGGCGCGGGCCCGCGAGGCCATGGCCCGCGGCCAGTCCGAGCGCCTGGTGCCGATGATCGAAGCGGTCATGGCCGAGGCTTCGCTCGACTACGCTGCGCTCGATGCCATCGCCGTGACGGTCGGGCCTGGCGGCTTCACCGGCGTGCGCATCGGGCTGGCCACGGCCCGCGGCTTGGCCTTGGCCTGCGGCCGCCCCTTGATCGGCGTCAGCAGTTTCGAGGCCGTGGCCGCGGCCGTGCCGCCCGCGCCGCGCCGGGGACGGCGCCTGCTCGTGCTGCTCGACGCCAAGCGGGCGGAGCTTTACGCCCAATCCTTCGACGAGCGTGGGCGCGCGCTCGGCGAGGCCGCCTGCCTGCGCCCGGAGGATCTGGCCGCGGGCCTGCCGCCGGATCCACTGCTGCTCGCCGGCGACGCGGTCGATCAGGCCCGCCCGGCGCTGAGCGCCGCCGGCCGCGCGTTCGAGGTCGCGGAGCCTTGCGCCGGCGCCGATGCCGCCGCGGTCGCGGCGCTGGCCGCCGGCCGGCCTTTGCCCGCCGCGGACGCGCCGCCGCCCGGTCCGATCTACCTGAGGCCGCCCGACGTGACCCGGCCCGGCAAGAAGGGCGGCCGGCGGTCATGACCTCGCGCCTCGAGCTGCCGGCGGCCGGACTGCCTCACGCGCCGGTCATCGCCGCCTTGCATGCCGCCTGTTTCGATGACGAGCCCTGGAGCGAGCAAGACGTCGCCGAGCTGCTGGCGATGCCGGGCGCCATCGCCGTTCTGGCCCTGGACGGTGGCGCGCCCTTGGGCTTCGCCCTGGCGCGCGCCGCCGCCGAGGACTGCGAGCTGCTGTCCATCGGCGTGATCTCGGCCGCCCGGCGCGGCGGCGTCGGCCGCCGTCTGCTGCATGCGGTATTCAACCGGGCCGCGAATGCCGGTGCGGCGCGGCTGTTTCTCGAAGTCGCGGCGGACAACCGGGCGGCGCGCGCGCTTTACCGCCGGGAGGGCTTTACCCGCATCGGCAGCCGAAAGGGCTATTACCGCCGCCCCGGCGGCCCGGCCGGCGACGCTGTGGTCCTGGCGCGGCGTCTCGGGGCCTTCGACCCTGCAGAAAACCCCTAGATCCGAAGGGCTACCCGTTTAATGGAGGGAAAGATCCGGCCAAAACTGGAAACAAAGCGCGGCGTTTCTTGCGAGAGCTTGATTGCGGAACTATTTGCCTTTATATGAAGGTCAAGACCAAACCCGGGGTGGTGTAAACAATGTCGGATCAGCCGAACGCAAGTGAACTGCTATCGCTCACGACCAATATTGTCGCCGCGCATGTATCGAACAACTCGGTCGCGGTGGCCGATTTGCCACAGTTGATCCGAGACGTTCACGACACGCTTTCCAACGTCGGCGGCTCGGCCAAGCTGGAACCGGAGCGGCCGACGCCGGCCGTCTCGGTGAAGAAGTCGGTGACGCCGGACCACATCATCTGTCTCGAGGACGGTAAGCCCTTGAAGATGCTGAAGCGTCATCTCAAGACGGCTTACAACATGACGCCCGAGGAGTACCGCGAGCGCTGGAATCTACCGCCGAACTACCCCATGGTGGCGCCGAACTATGCGAAGCAGCGGAGCAAGCTCGCCAAACAGATCGGTCTCGGCACACGCGCGCGGCGCAAGCGCGGCTGAGCGCAATTGCGCCCGTTGCGCCAAGCCGGCTTCCGGGTTAGGCGGGCGGCGGCTTTTCGGTTATACTGTCGAAAAAGCGGCGTTCGGCACGCGGCCTCCGATGGAATGAGATGCCCCTGCGGATAGAGAATCTGTGCCTCGACAAGGGGTTGAAGTTGACCGAGCAACGCCGTGTGATCGCGCGGGTCCTTTCCGAGTCGACGGACCACCCCGACGTCGAGCAGCTCTATCAACGGGCCGTCAAGATCGATCCGCGGATTTCCATCGCCACGGTTTATCGGACCGTCAAGCTGTTCGAGGAAGCCAACATCCTGGAGCGACATGATTTCGGCGATGGCCGTGCCCGCTACGAAGAGGCGAGCGAGGAACATCACGACCATCTGATCGACATCAAGACCGGCGAGGTCATCGAGTTCTTCAACGAGAACATCGAACGTCTGCAGGAAGAGGTCGCCCGTCGCTACGGTTACAGGCTGGTCGGTCACCGCTTGGAGCTGTTCGGTGTCAAGGCGGAGAACGACCGCGAAGCGGATATCCATGACGACGGACGCGGGCGCGCGCGAACCGGGTCCGAGGGATGATGGGGTAAATCGCCGCGGCGCGTCTTCTGTTTGATACGCGTGGGCGCCGGCAGGGAACACGGCAACATGGTATTGCTTGAGGCCAAGGGCGACAGACCGGTCGATCTCGAGGCCGGCCATCTCGTGCTTCGCCTGGCCGAAACGGCCGCCGAAGTCAGTGCCTCGCAGCGATTGCGCTATCGCGTCTTTTGCGAGGAGATGAGCGCCAAGGCGACGACCGAGATGATCCGGGCGCGCCGCGAGTTCGATTCCTTCGACGAATACTGCGACCACCTTTTGGTCTTGGACAAGCGGCGCGGCAGCGGTTCCGATTCGGTGGTCGGCAGCTATCGGCTGATGCGCCGGGCCAGCGCCCGGGCGCGCGGACAATTCTATACGGCGGACGAGTACGACATCGGCCCGCTGCTGGACTACCCCGGCGAGATCCTCGAGCTCGGCCGTTCCTGCGTCGATGCGGCCTATCGCACGGGCCCGATCATGCAGCTGTTGTGGCGCGGGATCGCGGACTACCTCTTCTACTACGGCATCGATCTCATGTTCGGCTGCGCCTCCGTGCCGGGCACCGATCCGCAGAAGCTGGCGCTGCCGTTGTCCTATCTCTACCACCATCATCTGGCACCGCCGGAGCTCAGGCCGCGGGCGCTGCCGCAGCGCTATGTCGAGATGAATTTGCTGCCGCCCGAGGCGATCGATCCGAAACAGGCGCTGCGCGACCTGCCGCCTCTGATCAAGGGCTATCTGCGGCTCGGCGGCTACGTCGGCGATGGCGCGGTGGTGGATCACGATTTCGGCACGACGGATGTCTGCGTTGTCGTGAAGTCCAATCTCATGACCGAGAAGTACCACCGCCACTACATCCAGCATGAAGGCGCCAGGTCCTGAGGACAGGCCGCCGCACGCCATGGCCAGGTCGAGACTCGGGTCGCCGATGACGGCCGTCTTCCGATTGGCCGTTTACTTCTGCTTCACCATGGCCGTGATACCGATCCAGGCGGTCGCTTTGGCCTGTCGGGTGCCGATTAGGACTTCATTCCCGCAATGGTATCATCAGCAGTGCTGCCGGATCCTGGGCATACGCGTGGAGCGGCGTGGCCGGCAATCCCGCGTCGAGCCGACGCTCTATGTGTCCAATCACAGCTCTTACATCGACGTCACCGTCCTGGGATCGGTCATCCGGGGCTCCTTCGTGGCCAAGGCCGAGGTGGCGCGCTGGCCGTTTTTCGGCCTCTTGGCGAAGCTCCAACGCACGGTCTTCGTCGACCGCAATGCCCACAAGTCCGCACAGCACCGCGACAGCCTGGTGCGCCGGCTCGAGGCGGGAGACAACCTGATTCTGTTTCCCGAAGGCACCAGTGACGACGGCAACCGCGTGCGTCGCTTCAAGAGCAGCCTGCTCTCCGTGGCCGAGGGACAGCCGGGCGGCGCGATGCTGACCGTGCAGCCGGTCTCCGTCACCTACACCCGGCTCGACGGCCTGCCGATGGGCCGCCACCTGCGCCCCTTCTTTGCCTGGTATGGCGATATGGACATGGCGCCCCATATGTGGCGTTGGGCGGGTCTCGGCCGGCTGACGGTGACGGTTCATTTCCATCGCCCGGTCCGCTTCGGCGATTTCGGTTCGCGCAAGGCGCTGTCCGAGCATTGCCAGGCGGAGGTCGCCCGCGGCATGTCCAGGGCTCTCTCCGGCCGGCCGCAGCCGGGCGAGGAGCAGAGGGCGGCGGCTTGAGATTGCCGCTGAGGTCTGAGTGATGGTAACGTTTCGGCAGGGTCTTGACCGCACGGCCACCGGAGCCCGCATCGGGAACGTATCGGGGCCCCTGCGTTCAGCCTGCGGCGCGTGCGGGTAATGACGCTATTTTGACCAAGAAGCTCTTCATCAAGACATACGGCTGCCAGATGAACGTCTACGATTCCGCCCGCATGGCGGACGTCTTGGCGCCGCTCGGCTATCGGCCGGTGCAGGATCCCGAAGGGGCCGACCTGGTGATCCTCAACACCTGCCACATCCGCGAGAAGGCGGCGGAAAAGGTCTACTCCGAGCTCGGCCGCATCGACCGGCTGAAACGGGCCAGGCGGGCCGAAGGCGCCGGCATGCTGCTGGCCGTGGCCGGTTGCGTCGCCCAGGCCGAAGGCGAGGAGATCCTGCGCCGCGCGCCCCAAGTCGACCTGGTCTTCGGACCGCAAAGCTATCATCGACTGCCCGAGCTGGTCGCCCGTTGCGCAGGCCGCGAGGGCGCAGGGGGCATCGTCGACACCGACTTTCCGGTCGAATCCAAGTTCGACTTCCTGCCCGAGGAGGCCGCGGACCCCGGTCCGGCCGCCTTCCTCTCGGTGCAGGAGGGCTGCGACAAGTTCTGCAGCTTCTGCGTGGTGCCCTATACCCGCGGGGCGGAATACTCGCGGCCGGCGGCCGACGTCCTGGCCGAGGCCGAGCGCCTGGTCGCGGCCGGCGCGCTGGAGATCACGCTGCTCGGCCAGAACGTCAACGCCTATCACGGCGCGGGCCCGGACGGCGAGGGCTGGGGACTGGCCCGGCTGATCCGCGGCCTGGATGACATCGAGGGTCTGGAGCGGATCCGCTACACCACCTCGCACCCCTTGGACATGGACGAGGCGCTGATCGAGGCGCATCGTCGCGAAGCCAAGCTGATGCCCTATCTGCACCTGCCGGTGCAGTCCGGCTCCGACCGGATCCTGGCGGCGATGAACCGCCGCCACCGGGCCGACGACTACCGCCGGATCGTCGAGCGCCTGCGCGCTGCGCGTCCGGACATCGCGCTCTCGTCCGATTTCATCGTGGGCTTTCCCGGGGAAAGCGACGCGGACTTCGCCGAGACCCTCCGGTTGGCGACCGACGTCGGCTACGCCCAGGCCTACTCCTTCAAGTACAGCCCGCGGCCGGGCACGCCGGCGGCCGCGCTCGAGGGCCAGGTCCCCGAAGCGGTCAAGGCCGAGCGCCTGGCGATGCTGCAAGAGCTGCTGAACGCCCAGCAGGAAGCCTTCAATCGGGCCAGTGTCGGCCGCGTGATGGCGGTGCTGCTCGAGCGCCGCGGCCGCAGGCCCGGGCAGCTCGTCGGCCGCAGCCCCTACATGCAGGCGGTGCACGTGGCGGCGCCCGACGACTTGTTGGGCGGCGTCGTCGAGGTGACCGTGACCGAGGCGCATCCGAACAGCGTGAGGGCGGCGCCGGTAACGGCCGGGCCCGAGACGGCTTGGTCCGAGGAGAGGGTCTGCGCGTGACCTCGGCTCCCGACTCAGGCTCTTCCGCGCGCCAGGGCGACAGCCCGGCGTTGCTGCAGTTCGACGACAACTCGCTCTTGCCCCTGCTCTACGGCCAGCATGACGAGAACCTGGCGCGGGTCGAGCAGCAGCTCGGCGTCTCTTTGGTCTCGCGCGGCAATCGCATTGCCATCTCGGGGCCGCCCGATGCCGTCCAGATGGCGCACGAAGCGCTCAACGCGCTCTACGTGCGTCTGCAAAAGGGCCTGCAGGTCGCCGACGGCGACGTCGACGCCGCGATCCGCCTGGCCCGCAGCGATCCGCAGGATGTCGGACGGCCCAAGGCGGTGACCGCGATCCACGCCGAAGAGCTCACCATCCGCACCCGCAAGCGCCACATCACGCCGCGCTCGCCCGGCCAGAGCGCCTACCTGAAGGCGCTCGATTCCAACGAACTCGTCTTCGCGATCGGGCCGGCCGGCACCGGCAAGACCTATCTGGCGGTGGCCAAGGCCGTTGCCATGCTGATGAGCGGCGAGGTCGACCGGCTGATCCTGTCGCGGCCCGCGGTCGAGGCGGGCGAGCGCCTGGGCTTTCTGCCGGGCGACCTGCGCGAAAAGATCGATCCCTATCTGCGCCCGCTGTACGACGCGCTCTACGACATGCTGCCGGCCGAACAGGTGATGCACCGCCTGAGCAACGGGGAGATCGAGTTGGCGCCGCTTGCCTTTATGCGCGGCCGCACTTTGAGCAACGCCTTCATCATCCTCGACGAGGCGCAGAACTCGACGCCCGTGCAGATGAAGATGTTCCTGACGCGCCTGGGCGAGAACAGCAGAATGGCGGTGACGGGCGACCTGTCCCAGGTCGACCTGCCGGCCGGCCAGCGCTCCGGACTGCGCGACTCGGTCGATCTTTTGGCCGGACTCGACGGCGTGGCCTGTGTTCAGTTCACCAACGATGACGTTGTGCGCCACGCTCTCGTCACCCGCATCGTGCAGGCCTACGAAGCCCGCGAGAACGGCAACAATGTCGGCGAGTCCGACCTGTTCCGAAAAAAGTGACCGCCGGCCGCAGGGATCACAGGGAACAGCCGCGCCCTTTCCGTTGGATATGAACGAAGATCCGGACCCTCCCGATTTCGACATTGCCGTGGTGGTGGAAGACTCCGCCTGGGCCGACGCTTTGGCCGACGCCGAGAAGCTGACACGACGCGCCGCGGCAGCCGCCTTGAAAGCGGCCGAGGCGGCGGCCCTGCTGCCGGCTTCGCCCGAGGTCTCGGTCGTCTTGGCCAGCGACGCGCGGGTCCAAAGCCTCAACCGCGACTATCGCGGCTGCGACCGGCCGACCAACGTGTTGTCGTTCGGTCACTTCGAGCAGCCGGCGTCGGCGCCCGTGCCGGAGGGAACACCGTTGCTGTTGGGCGACGTCGTCCTGGCCCGCGAGACGCTGCTGCGCGAGGCCGGCGATCAGGGCAAGCGGCCCGACCACCACCTCTCCCATCTCGTGGTGCACGGCGTGCTGCATCTGCTCGGATACGACCATCAGAACGACGGCGACGCGGGCCGGATGGAGGCGTTGGAGCGAGAAATCCTCGCGGCTCTGGGCGTGCCCGATCCCTACCGCGCGCCGGAGCTTTCGTCATGAGCGACACGCTGGGCGGCAACCGGCTTGCCAGATCCAACGGCGCCGCGGCGAAGCCGCTGCAGCGTTGGCGCGATTGGCTGCGCGGGCTGTTCCGCTTGAAGACCGCCGAGCCGACACTGCGCGAGACCATCGAGGAGATCATCGAAGAGGCCGGCGAAAACGGCGGCGAGGAAGAGACCGCGGCGCCGATCGGCGGCGACGAAAGGATCATGCTCGCCAACATCCTCAAGCTGCGCCATTTGACCGCTTACGACGTCATGGTGCCGCGCGCCGATATCGTCAGCATCGAGGTCG
>JAAUYH010121581.1_pt1 | contig 11083 bp, 11 predicted proteins | sample 7278061 | NCBI WGS metagenome assembly JAAUYH01 (sample SAMN14350203, study PRJNA611818) | marine sediment metagenome | isolation source: surface marine sediment (0.6m) | place: French Polynesia: Moorea | collected 2018-08 | reverse complement strand
TTAGCTTAGTTTATTCCGAATCTGGTCTGAACCAGCTTTACATGATCCGGTAATTTTGGTAGATTGTTTACGGAATATATAAATAGCCCCCCGAAATTTTCACACTCCATTTTTTCTGAAGTCTATGCTAATAACGAGCGTTTATTTCGAGATTCTCTGTTTGTGGATAGTTCGATTTCCGTTACCTATTCGTGAAATCGTATTTACAAATAGAGAACAGCTGCGCATACCTGATGAATCATGTAATTTATAGAATATTTGAATTCTAATTTAAAGGAAAATAGGTATTTTTATTGTGTTCTGATCTTGATTTAGTTGTTCGTCCGCACTAACTTTATGAAGAGCAATTTTTATGTTCTGAGCTATTCATGATCTCATTGATGTCTTCCAACTCACAAACTTTTTTGCCTGTGCGCAAGAAAAGCAGCATTTCTAGATTTTAGTAGAGATCCTTTTTTGTGTTCAAACTTTGACGAACATTGAATGGAGGATGCAGACTCACAAATAACTTTGCAAAATTTTCACTGATGTTTAGCAAATAATTCAATTATTTTACTTCGCTCAATAGATAAATAGAAGCCGAAACTAGACAGAGTAAATAAATACGAATACGTATTCGAATTTATTTGAGTAGAGTACTGTATATTTTTGTACAGGTGTGCTGCTACGGAGTATTTTGTTTTCGTAAAACGAATAGTAAACGTGGTACACGTCACTAAAACGGTGGAGGTGCACTCCGAAGCAGTATTCACAATAGTTGATGTGAAAAATGAAAGTGTTCAATTCTTCTCCGTGGGTTCCAAGATTAAATGCCAAAGAAATTGCTGTCATAAGCTGCAAAACCAGCAATAGTAATTAAATTGCAAGCCTTGCGCTTTTAATCATTAGTTAGAGCTTTCTTTCATGATATTTGTAATCGTTCAAGATCGCAGTAATTTGAACAAACAGAAAATGGTGCCATGTCTTTAACTCAACCTTTTTCGTGAGAGCGGATCATTGCATTGATTTAAAAGGGCTAGGCATACACTATTACAGTCCCCTGAGAAGTGGAGAACAGAAATATGAACCTGGACTGTCCAGTACTGTACTGTACCACACAGTACAGAAGTTGAAGTGTGAACTGTCGCGCATCCAGTTCCTTCTATGATCCATTGTTTTACCGAGTTGTTTTCTAATTACCCTAGAGAACAGCTGTTTCGATCAAGTCATTCCTGAAACGGAGGCGTTTCTCATAACCCTTAAATACCGTACATCTGTTTGTGATCAAATCACTTTGTCATTTGTATTTTTAGTTACAGTATTCCCATTGATTGCGTGGAATGCGATGAGACTTCTTGCTTCCATACCAGAAACGGTATACTGTACTGTGCTTGGCCCTTGTTATCGCTCCTCCTTCAAACTACGCATGATCAGCCTCCTACGGTGTCTCAAACTGGCACGATGCAAGATGTTTGCATAATATTGCTTGCTGGTCATGCTTGTCCAGGGTTTCTGGCCATCGTTTCCCTAGACCCGAATACCCTAGTAATGCAGCATTGACACATCGCAGGAAATGCGAGAGCAGAAACTCAGTAGTCGTGTGAAGCCGTGTGCGCGATTGGATCGCTAGCGGTTTGCAACCGCGAAACGGACTAGCCATCTCATTTAGCGAACTGTGAACAAACGAATAGGTTTCATCTGCATTTATAGACACAATTCTACCGATTCACTAGCTAGGAAGCCGAGAGATGAAGTGAAGCCGAAGGAGAAAAATCGAAGCTTGGTGCTGAACATAGGCAATGCATCGCTGTACTTATCTCATCAACAACCAAAACTTCACGAACTTGTAGGCAGTCGGCAATATGACAAGCTCCTTCATATATATTTCCTAGACACTAATTCGAGTTACTATCAATCCAACCATTTCGTGGTGCAGAGTCATGACAAAGATGAACAAGTTGCGTCGCGCAAACGCGTTGTCGTGAACAGTACTACCATCCTTATGTTCTATTCAGAGACGAGGCTGGGATGCTTGACTTCCGCGGTGCAGTGGTCGAGTTGTTGATGGATCTTTGCATACACAGTTTCGAGCGTGCGAACAATCGGTCAGCATTACGGATCAGATTTGTGCCCGCCAATACAGATTTCGGCCAGTAAATTTGAGTGAAGATACGCTTCTCTAGAGATACTGTCCTATGGAATCTGTTGGCAGCAATCGATCTTGTATGCACGATGATGAGTTTTCCTTGTGATTCGATCATATGCCGATTTTTCTTAGCGACATGTCCCAGTCGCGCAAATTGGCTTAATTCACTGAAGTGTTGCTCTCCTATTCGTCATGCCTCCTTTCGGTGCACGTGCACGATGATCCATTTCTCTGATTTCCTCATTCATCTAATAAGAGACGACGCAAGAGTCCACTCAGCCCACCACCCCCCGACAACTGTCTATTTTCCAGCCCCTTCATTTTCCGCGTTCACACCGCTTCTTGGAAAGAGAAAATCTAGCCACCGTCAGCCAAGACTTGCCACATTCATAGCCGACATGACGAACAACCGTTCGAAAACTCTCTCGCCACAACGAAAACAAATTCAGAAGAGAAACTGCGGTTCTAGTGCGGCCATATCTGATATCTCTAACACCTTTCCACTACTGACGATTTGCGATGACACTGTTGGGATATCTATCAATTCTGACTTGGGCCCTGCTAGGAAAACGCAAAATAGGAATGTTGCAGCCCGTGAAATACCACATACTCCCGGCGTCTCTCCGTCGACACCACCGGCAACACTGAGGCAGAAAGCAGCAACACGCAAATATTCAAGTACACCACTGCTTGAAGATGAACTTCCCCCGTTGTTGCTAATCCCAGCAAGTATTAAAGGTGAAGTTCCGCTCGGCGAATGGAGTCTCTTGGAGCAAGAACGAATGAATGCTGCTTACAACCAGTCGTAACGAAGTACAAATTTTAAATTAATAGTTTTGTTAAAGAATTTTGACCATCGTAGTAATCGGTTGGAAAAGCAAGGACTATTCTAAGCTAACAACTCAAATAAAAAAATTGCTATTTGACAGTTGATCAGTCTTAAGTGCCTCGTACAACAAATAACTATGACAATTATTGTAGTAATTGTAATATGAATATTATTCCCTAAGTTTTGGTTAATACTTCCAAAAAGTCTTGAAGTAGAGAATCATGGATGCTGATTAACCCACACAGGTTTTGGGGAGGGGAAGGCCACATTTATATCACGCCATAAATTTACGGAACCGGGCGCGAAACGGACACGGTTGAATTTGTTGATTCGAAGTTGTGCCGGGAGCAGGTTTTTGTGATCCAGAAACTTGCTCGATTGTTTTCCTACTTCAAAAGAGTGAACAGTCGCGCATCTACGGCGCTATAGTTCTATCGTTCTTGAATTGTCATTGATCGTAGGTGTTTTTTGATGAGCCTCAAATACAGCTGTGTTCAATTATTTTTCTCCTGTATTCTCTTCGACTTAGCGCAATGCATTACGAGTTCCTGCCTCGACTGCAGAAACTAAATGTAAACTCCTTTTTTCCTTCCCTCCCAAATACAAGAACGTTCAAGGAACAGCTCTAATCGCATTGATTGCGGAAACAAATTAGTGAGTAAGATCACAAACAAACAAGCAGTTTGGAATAGTCTTCGAAAGGTTGGTAGTTAAGGCGTAATGTATGGCCAGCGATTGCTACGCCTGACTCCTGGTGCTGGTCTTGTAATTAGCACGTGGGAAACAGAACAGCGGTAGGCTGGTCAAGTTTGTCCACTTTTGTTGCAATGATAGACACAGCTGCATAAAACAAAGACTTACCGTTAATGCTGCTCGGCAGATCAAGAGTGCTGGATTCTCGCTATGCTGTACTGTACTGTACAGAAGTATGCGTGGGCATCTCGACGTGATGCAGTTAAAACTGCCTTGTGTGTACGGTAGACTCACCAATCCCGACCACGAAAGTGAGCGGAGGTACGTACGAACAACCGATCGGAGAATTTTAGTGTTTCATCTTCGTTTTCGGTAGATTAGGAGATTACCAGCATTAGTTCATTGTAATCTAGGGCAATGTGACGTGCCAATACTCCAATAGACTGTGCGCAGTCTATTGGAGTAGAGGCTAGTCGATGGGTTTGTTGGGTAGGTTCATCAGTAAGTAGGCAACTGCCACGTCGTGGTGCATCGCGTTTCCAGGGCTGGTACAGCACTGTAGGATAGTGAAAACCCCAGTACAGTACGCTGTATTCTTAATTTTGCCATTCCCTGTAATCATTAGAACATCCAATAGAAGCCCAAGAGTCTACGAACATGGTCCATGCTCCAGTAAAACACTGTGCAACCTAAAGTGAGAGGAGAAGACATCGTCGATCCTCAATCTGAATATGTTCGGAGGACTTCACAAGCGTTTTGTTAGTGCGTGTACACTATTCCTAGTAGACAAATGGGTTGTTACCCAGATGCACTTCGACTCCCTGGGGGAACATTGAAACGTCGGGCTGCGCCCTCGTCTCTAAGTAATGCACTCCTCGGGCTGTACTATACGGTACATCCGGGTAAGAGCCCCTACTTATCTAAATTATTTGCATAATCATGTTCTCAGATCATAAACCCTTAGGTTTTCTGCCCTTCAATTTACACAAAACTCGAATAGACTGGTGACGCGGCATTCAGAACGTTGCCGAAACTGCGCAGACATGAAACGAGATGGTCAAGTGAAACCGTGTTCGTGATTGAATCGCTATTGACGAAGTTTCGTATAAACGTTCTGCATACGCAGAACAGACTAACCTTCTCGTTGAGTAAATTGAGAACAAATGAAATCGCTTTCCATCGATTCTTCATCTGAGTATTTTCATGTGCGAGGCCATCGATCACCACGTGGAACAGATGGGTGTATTGTACAGTGCAATACAGTTTTCGATGATACAGCTTGAGGGAAGAGACTTGTATGAGGTTTTCAAAAGAGTGAGGATCCTAGCTGTACTCTATTTCTCTCATAATTTCAATGATAATGCGGCTTTACCGGATCTGTCGTCGACTGTGGATTTCTTTGATACGATTTAGAGTTGTACAGTACAGCTCCGTTGCTTTGTTCCTCATAACTGGATCCTCCTGACCAAAGTTCTCCCGTCGCCCGTCGCGCAGGGCGACATCATACGGTGAGGTGTTGTTCAGCTATTCGCTGTCTCTATACGGTGCAGGTGCACGGCGGTCCGTCGTTGCAGTAACCTCGATCGACTGATAAGTACTGTACAGGACCCCACACAAGACCCCACTCAATTCACCACGCCACCCACTCCCTACTTGCTACGCGCTTCATTCTTCGCGTTTAGTCAACTGAAGCTTAATCTTTTCACACCCGGAATGACGAAGCATCGGAGACGTTCTACGTCAAACGCGTGCTCGGAAAGAAGCCCATCTCCACGCAAAAATATTCAGAAGAGAAACGGCGGTTCTGATGCGGCCACATCAACCATTTCAGGGGCATTTTCGCTACCGACTATCCGCGCGGATACTGCGGGAACTTCTAACCACTCTGACTTGCAATATGCAGGGAAAACGCTGAGCGAGAATACTGCCGACCGTGAAGCAACACTAACCCCAGAAGCCGCGCCATCGACGCCCTCTCCTATGCTGAGAAAAACAGAAGCGCCACATAACTATTCGAATCCACTACAGGAAGATGAACTTCCGCCATTGCTGCGCATCCCTACAAGTATTAGAGCGAACATTCCGGTCGGTGAGTGGAGTGTGCTGCAACAAGAAAAACCGAATCCTGCCTACTAGTAGTGAGTTCAATAGTAAAGATACACATTTGATTGTTACATTTCTTGTTAGCGATGCTGCAATTCTGCAGTACTCATTGTCTACGGTAGTGTAGGTTGTGTTTTCTGCAATCATGCGAATCTGTCCTGTGACTAAAGAATCTTTCTTGAAGAATTTCGAATTCGTGTAGGATGCAAGTCTGCCGAACAATTACAATTAAATTACAAGAAAAGTCAGATTTCTTCTCTCATATCTGGTGTGGAATGCAACGTCGTAGAGAACACGAAGGAGGTTGAAGTAGAAGCAATCCAAATCAAAGTAAGTAACGGCGGGTAATCGGCAACTTTTCGTGATCACAACTGGATTGGATCTTATCGAAGCAGTGGTCGGTCGGAGAAAGCAAAGGCCACTCACTATTGTCGCAAGGATATATCCCTGTCAACTCATTGTTCCGCGACTTCAAGGCTGCTTATATGAAACAGTTGAGAAGATCGTACAGTACCGTGAGCAGACAGTCTTCGTTTCTTCTCGTGTAATAGAGGCTTTCGAACTACGAATCACAAGGCACCGCGTGGAGTCGCAACACAGGCTTGAAAACTTTCGCCAACCCCGAAGACGCTGATGTAATACTCTGTTTCTGGTGGGGCAAAACAGGAAGCAACTAAACCATGCATGATCGATTTGTAAGAGCAAGTCTACCGGTTCGCTATATCCTATATTTTTCCAACGTTCAATAAAAAGGTGGTCATGCCGGTTCGTTTACAACATTGATTTTCTGATCGAAGTTGGACGCAAGTCACGTATGAGCCCAAATTTTTGCCCGGCGCTATTTCCTGGGCTATTTCGAAAACCTATACACCAGGATATAGTTTTGAGCCAAAAATTTGGCACTTACCTGCATTGCTTCTAAGATCAGCTGTGAAGCAAACGTCATGAAAATGTCGCGTGACATAGCTTCACATTCAACGTTGGAAAAATATAGAGATGTAGCCCGCCGGTAGACTTGCCCTAAGTAAATACCTCCCATTCAAATCTATGACAGATATGCGAGCGTTGTCTTTCTGTTCTTGTGCGACAGGTGAAAAAATTGTTGACTTCTTACTTGTTACTGCGCGGTCCCATTTTTCATGAGAAAATGACAAATACTAGAATGATCCTTTTGTCAATAACAATGAATTTTTCAAACGCAAAGTAAAAAAAATTTGAGCCAATCGCACTGACTCAGATTTAGCTGCACCTTAAACAATTCAAACTGATTTAGAAAATACTTTTGATTCAATCGCAATGATTAGCAGTTAAGTGCAAGTAGAAATCAGGTTTTGTTCGGTTGCCTCTTGTCGTTCCACTCCAATGTGCGAACCACTCTTGAATATATTTGAGTACAATCATTCGTCGAGAATACAAGTAATTAGAATTCAACAGAAGCAGTCAGACTGTAAATTAGAATCGTTATTCCCCGGATGACCGTGACGTAGCAATAGCCTTCTCTAGTTACATTTTGGTGGTGTCAAAAAATTGGAATAATTTCTTATACCTGGATCATTCTTCCGCATTGTACTAAAAAGTAATTGCATGAAGCATGAATCGATTGGAATGCTGCAACGTAACTTTGGCTGTCGAGTGGAAGAGAAATTCGCAATTACTCTTTCGTTCAATTATCTTTTCGATCCACAGCTTCAATAGATTCTACGAGTTATTCAGAATCTGTCGAACGTCGGCAAAGTAAAAAAACCTACTGTTATGTGCAAACAATTTGTTGCCAAAATATTGTCAGGATCGAACTGATGCGGCTATCAGAAAAAGCATACTTTATATATCGCAAACTTTCGAAGTTACGAATTTGAAAAAAAGATGTGTAAGGATTTTCTATTCGTACTTTAAAACTTTATCAGCGAGTAAAAAATTGGCCCTCATTCTCTACCAATATTATTTAATACTATTTAGAATAAATCTCGACACTAGCGATCATCAAATCGTTATATCAAATTATTCCGAATTAATAATTCCAAAAGGCTGCGAATCAACAATTGTTAACTTCTATGATATGAATGGAGATTTGGAATTTCGCAGCGAGCAGAAAAAACGATAAGCACAACTTGAATTGTCACAAATACCTAGTTAACAGCAATTGATAAATTAATTATTTTGTGCTTTATATCCAATTATTTCTGCAAATACCCCCTCGATTTTTTAGTTTTCATAATACATACACTTTTTTGTATTATTTTGAAATTTTTATTGAAACTTTTCACTTTGGACTCTATGTTTGGCTATTAAATTAACTTGGCAAGTCAATTTGCTTGACGCTGAATGGCTTGCATTTTTGTTCCGAATTTATGTATAAATTCAATTTATTGAAGCTTTGGAGTACATTATTTGATGCATTGTCGTTTTTCATAGTTGGAATATTTCAAAGCTCATTTTCAGAAATAGATTTGTTGTCGAAATATGTGTCTGGGTACGTTATAGGACATAGATTTTCCCTTCAAATTCCAAAGACATAAGATTGAATAGTTCTAGGTCAAAAACTGTACATGCACTTGATTTTGTTGTAAGCAGAACTATCTATCGTCACTATTATTTCTCTATTTTTGAAAATTTTTTTCTTAAAGATTCAAAGGTTACCAAAGAATGTAATAGGGTAATATGGCTTAGAAAGAATATTTTTCGCCTATGATTTTCTATTTCTTGGCGGTCGGCAGATCGATCAGCATAAGAGAGAGTTACAAAAAATCTTTCGGAATCAGTTTACCTGATTGTTATACTTTTTTAAAATATAGGCACCGAAATGGTTTGGGAATTTAATGTTCCTTTCATGACCATTGCATTGTTTTTAAGATCACAATAAGTTGACTGATTCGAAACTAGCAGCTTCTCCCGCCCGGCAGATTGTTGAAGTCGCACAGTATCCTGTAGCTCCAGTAATGTAGTTGAAGTGTACGTACTGTACCTCTTTATCGTACAAGAGTGGACAGTCGCGCATCCACTCCCCTTCATGAACTGTTGGTGAACTGAGGTGTTTCTTCATAACCTCAAAATACAGTTGGTTCGATCAAATAATTTCGTCACGTGTATTTATTGTTCCAGCATTCCCATTGTTAAATATCAATGGGATACAACTTCCTGATTTGACTTGAGAAACTGTATGCCTAGTCATTGTTATCGCTCCTCGCGTAAATATTCTACATAATTTTGCTCGAGCTCAACTTTCATGATCTTAATTATTTGCATGACCATGTTTGCGGATCATAACTCCTGCACTTCTTTGCCCTTCTGTTCACCCTCAACTCGAATACCCTTGTAACGCAGCAATGAAACATTGTTGGAACTGCAGCTGCGAGAAACCGTGGGTGCGATGGAACACGCGTTCTCAGAAGTTTCGTATGAGCGTCCCAAAAGTGCAAACCTGTCTGTCCTTCTCCTTTAGCGAATTGGAAACAAATGAATCGCTTTGGTTCACATTTCTGGACACATAATTGATCAATTCACTATCGAATTATAGTCAAGTGTAGGCGCCATCAATCCGTGCACAGAAATAGATGTATCTTTGTTACAGTGCAATAAACTTTTCGGCGAGTAAATTTACAGGAAAAAGGAAACTGACTTTTGGGTTTCTTTGCGAAGCGAGGATGCTCCTCTGTACAGTACTCTCGTTCTGTCATGCATTTCCGCGCTGGTGCCTTGCAGAACTAGATCTGTTCCTGACAACGGAATTGTTTGATACGATGGAGAATTGTACAGGTCCGTAGTTCAATAGGTCATAACCCTATCCTTCTGGCGAAAACGCCCCTGTCGCGCAAATAGACTTTGTTGAGTTGTCGATGTTCTATTCGTTATCCTCTTTTTTGGGTCATCTTGAAACTGGTACAAGAAGGCGACATAGCAGCCCACCCAACTAGTCACCCCAATTGCTTCCTACTTGCTGGGCACTAGATTTTCGGCGTTCCTACTACCTCTTCGGGAAGAGGAAATCCAACCTCTGTCAACCGGGACTTGACCTTCTCACAGCTGACATGACGAAGCAACGACGCCATTCTGCGTTAAAGAAGTCCTCGAAAACTACGTCGCCCCCACGCAAACACATTCAGAAAAGACACGGCGTTTCCAACGGGCACACTTTCGAAATTTCTAACACCGTTCCGTTCCTGACAATTCGCAACGATATCGAAGGAAAATCTAACGATTCCGACTCAGTGAGTTGTGGTACAGAAACGCTGAATGCGAATATCGCAGGTCGTGAAGCAACACGAAATCTTCATATCACTTCATCGACACCATCGCCTCTGCCGAGACAGAAGGAAGCACCGCACAACTATTCGAGCACACAACTGTACGATGTTGAACTTCCGCCATTGTTGCTACTCCCCTCAAGTGTTAGAGTTAACGTTCCGGTCGGCGAATGGAGTCTCCTTCAGCAAGAAAAGTGAATGCTGTTCATAGGTACATATTTCAATAACATTGTAATGTAGTAAATTTTACGATTGTACAATGTTCCTTGTCGCTGACGCTTTAGTTTTACAGTTCATGACGTCCACAGTACTGTGGACTGTGTTGCCTGCAACCATGATGATTCCTGCAGTGATTACAAATACTTTCTGTGAGAAATTTTGAATTCGAGCAAGGAGCAAACCTGCCAAACAAATAATTTTACTGGACAAAAAGTCTGGCTTATTCTCTCATATCCGAAATGGAATCCGAGGCCGTGGAAAACAGGAGACGAGTAGAAATTCAAGCAACTAAAAGACATGCCCTCATTCCTTCCCTGATTGTCATTCCCGCATATCAACTACGAGAACCAGAGGTTGGGAAAATACATTCTATTTAAACATGTCTGCATTATTCAACTGAGTTATTTATTCGTAGAAGCCTTCAAGTTAGAATTCTTTATTCTTCAGTGATGCCTATGACTGATTATTTATTCATGCACACTGAAAAATATTCAAAGAGTAATTTATCTGTTTTGGCGAATGAAAAGTATTTTGACTTCAAATTTTGAAGCTTCTAGTGGAATCTCTGTGGCAAACGAAGCGATAAAAGCCACATTTACAAAATCCTATGCATTGTAGATGCAAATTTACGGCAAAACTTTCAGTTACCACAAAGTGTCATAAAAAATACTGCAGATGCCTTGTGGTTTATGATATTTTTCATACTTGCTTGAATTTTGAATAATTCTTATTTATTCTGTTGCCGAATAAAAAAAGAGAATTATTACTTCTTGTTTCACTCGTGGTCGAGTAATTTATTCCGAAAAGAATTTGTGAACAAAGTTCTAAAGGAATAAGTTATTCCCAACCTCTGACGAGAACCCTCAAGCAGTA
>JAAUYH010006990.1_pt1 | contig 11083 bp, 13 predicted proteins | sample 7278061 | NCBI WGS metagenome assembly JAAUYH01 (sample SAMN14350203, study PRJNA611818) | marine sediment metagenome | isolation source: surface marine sediment (0.6m) | place: French Polynesia: Moorea | collected 2018-08 | reverse complement strand
TGGTTCAATTTATTACATCTTCCTGTAGAGTTATTGACTGGTTCAACCAAAACCAAACAACGCCGAGAAATACATTCTCAACTAGAAACAGGAGAATTACCCCTACTCGTTGGGACTCATGCCTTAATTCAAGATCCTGTAAAATTTAGTAAATTAGGGCTAGTTGTTATTGATGAACAACATCGCTTCGGTGTCCAACAAAGAGCGCGCTTACTAGCTAAGGGAAAATCTCCCCATGTTCTCAATATGACGGCAACCCCGATTCCCCGCACGTTAGCCTTAACTCTCCACGGCGATTTAGACGTTTCCCAGGTAGATGAATTACCTCCAGGTAGACAAGCTATTACTACGGCCGTTAAAGCAGGACGCGATCGCACTAAGGTATATAATGTGATACGAAGGGAAGTGGTGCAAGGTAGACAGGCATATATTATTTTTCCTTTGGTAGAAGAATCGGAAAAACTGGATGTGCGGGCTGCGGTAGAAGAACATCAAAGATTATCGGAAACTATCTTTCCTGAATTTAAGATTGGTTTGTTACATGGAAGAATGAAGTCAGCAGATAAGGATGCGGCACTCACAGCTTTCCGGGACAAGGAAACCCAAATTATTGTCTCGACTACTGTGATTGAAGTGGGAGTAGATGTGCCTAACGCCACAGTAATGGTAATCGAAAATGCCGAACGTTTTGGTTTATCCCAATTACATCAGTTACGAGGGCGCGTCGGTAGAGGAAAACATAAGTCCTATTGTTTCTTGATGAGTAGTAGCAAAAGTCCTGATGCCAAACAAAGGTTGGGAGTATTGGAGCAATCGCAAGATGGTTTTTTCTTATCAGAAATGGATATGCGATTTCGGGGACCAGGAGAAGTTTTAGGTACTCGGCAATCGGGTTTACCAGACTTTGCTCTAGCGAGTTTAGTTGAGGATAAAGAAGTGTTGAATTTAGCTAGAGATGCAGCAGAAAAGATTATCGCTAGCGACCCGAATTTAGAGACTTATCCGAGTTTGAAAAAGGAATTGGAAATACGTTATCGGCGATTGATGGGTGGAGATATCTTAAATTGAAAATTGATAATCTTACTCGTTAAGGATGTGTAGGATGTGTTAGCGCCAGCGTAACGCATCTTCCAATCAAATCAAACATCCCAAGCTTCTATCGGCGAAACAAATTTTCCGTTAGTCCCCCAATCAATCGAGTAAACACCTTGGTTTACATATCGATGAAAACTTGAATACTTCCATTCCGAGGCATGATCGCAGAATCCATGCTTTACAGGATTGTAATGAATGTAATCAAAATGATGTTTAAAATCGGTTTCATCGCGAATCCAATGTTCCCAAAATCTCCGCTGCCAAAGATTCTGTTCTCTACGTTTGATTCTTGATTCACTTAAACTCCCCTGCAACCGTAATTTAGATTTTCCTGGTTTGGTTACTTCGCTTTTAATCAATCGCCAGCGAGTTTCACAATCACTATCATTAGGTGGTAAAGTCCAGATGCAGTGAAGATGATCGGGTAAAAGTATCATCGCGTCAATCGCGAATGGATATTTTTTACGGACTTTGATAATTGCAGATCTGAGTAGGGAGCGAGCAATGTTACAAAAATCTCCAGGATAATATGGGAAGTCTGATTGATGAAGTGATACTGCCAGACCTGACCAATGAAGCCATGGATAGGCAGCAAATCGCGAACCATATAGGAGCGTCGCTAAGACAGAGCTACCCATGGGCGGATATCGTTGTAGTGGTATACGAGCCGTTGAGTGGTCCGAGCCGACACGCAATTATCGGAAAAAATAAGGAGGACCAGGGAGTGCTAAAATATTTAAGGGAAGAGATAGCTGGCAGCAAGCATAATCTGGTGGTTTTATGGACAGAGAAGAGAGTTGCGGTGCCAGGATACCAAGGAAATGGTGTTCGTAGATTAAAAACGCAGCTACTCGTGGAGGGTATAGACCCACGCTTGTGTTGGGGACAAAGCGGAACGATCCACATCCCCACCAGTAAGGCCGGCGAATCAGTACATTACGATTTTCATACACATTCAGATATAGAGATAGTTGGCACAAAAGAAAGTACCAGGAGACCAGGCTCACACAATAGTACAGATCAATTTACTTTTAGGCCAATTTATGAGGAGCATCGACATAATATCTACGCGGAGCAGGGCGAATGGGCCGACTGCAATAGACCACTAGAATATATAGCAGCACAGAACGGCGATGAAGAGATGCTATTAGTGATGATCGATAAAAGAAACGCCGGCAATTATGATTATTCTTATTCAGCTGCGAGAGAAATAGGTTATTCTGGAGAGACGGGCCCCAGAACGAAGGGAGAATATGATGAGAAAGGCGTGAAAGTCATATACGGATTAAACCATCTACCAAGTAATTTGCGCTATGGATCGTAGTAATCAAGGATAGAGCACAGAGACTCGCGAAAGACGCATAGCTTATCTAATAAGGTATAGATGCGGAGGCGGCGAAGGAACGACGGAAAGGGGTAAATAGTAATTGTTTACCCCGGTTCTCACCCACTGCCACCAGCGGCGAAGATATGCCTCAATGCGAACCTGATTCGCACCCTGCTCATAAAGCCGAGACACCTTCTCCAACATACGGTCAACAGTTTTCTTCGCCACACCCAACCCCTGTGGCGAAAACCAATAACCCAAAAAATCAAAGCCCCGGGCAATCCGTCCGATAAACGTCTTATCCGGGTGCTTCTCCACCCGCAACTCCGCCATCACCTCATTTACCGCCTTAATCGCCCGCCGCAACTTCCACCGCGTCGCTGCCAAAATCACCCAATCATCCATAAATCGCACATAAAAGCAGCCCAAATCCGCCATGCGATCATCCAAAGGCTTGAGGAATAAAGCTCCCATCAATGGTGATAGCGGACAACCCAAGGAGATGCCCTGGGTAATATCGATAAACTTGCCTCCATCCGACAAATACCGCCGTAAATAACCCCAAAGCAAGGCCAAAACCGCCTCATCTTGCACATAACGCCCCACAATCTCCATCAAAATCTGATGATTAATACTCGCATAATAGCTCTTAACATCCGTCCGAAACACGAACTCATGCTGAGCCAAATTTGACGACACCTCCCGCACCGCAGCCTTCATTCCTCCAGTTCCCGCCAAATGAAAACACCGCTCACTTAGATGAGGTTTAAGATGTTCGGTTAACACAATGGCGATAGCTTTCAACACCAGAGCATCTAGAGACGACCAATACTCGATCAACCGCTCCTCACCCCAAAACAAACGTAATTCCTGAAACTGATAACTACAGCAATCCGATCGATTAACATCCTCTTATCATATCAGGTCTTGGCGATCGCTCTTGGATGGAGAAATGCGATTCTTAGACAACAAAAGATAAATCCTAGCTCGATTGTCCGAAACAATCTGCCAAAACTTCAATAACAATACCAATTTAAAATAGAAATACAAATATGATGATTCTGTAGGGGCAAACGACCGTTAGCCTCTACCCAAAAATTATCTGTTGTGAACATTGATTAAATTGGTATAAGTGTCATAGTCATTCTTAATTATTTTTTACGAGATTATTAGACAATACAAAAGACCGCGCCGAAAACGATCAAGATTATAAATAACGGATCATACTAATTTTTGAACAGATCTGAATGTGTCCCAGTTCGAGCAAGTGTCAAGATCTTCTCATCTCGATCAATTCTATAAAGTAGTAGCCAATCTGACTCAATATGGCAGTCACGATAGCCAGACCAATCTCCAACAAGACTATGATCGCGGTAACTGTCTGGTAAGAGTTGTTCTTCAACTAGTAACCGTACTACCTTTTTTAGCTTTTCAAGGTCTTTTCCCCGTCTTTTCATTCGTCTTAGATCACGTCGAAAGCGGTTGCTTTCCCTTGGTTTTAGCATTCTTCTTCATCCGTGTCCCAATCCTCGAACATCTCATCAACGCTTTCATAACACTTAAGACGCTCAGGATGCTGTTCAATCTCTTCAATGGCTGCTAGTGTTTCTGTATTGGGAATTTTGACATCAAAGGGAAAACCCTGATGCAATTCAACCTGCTTATAAAAAATGCGGATAGCATCAGAAGGTGTCACGCCAAGCTTCGAAAAAACAGCCTCAGCGGCTTGCTTAAGATCAGATTCGATGCAAGCTTCAATTCGGTCTGTCTTACTCATTTCTTTATCCTTTTTAATGCCAATTAACCCTATCATAAACAATTAGATAAACAGAAAATACTCACTCTTAAATATCAAGTAAAATTGTACAAACAAAATAGCACAAACAAGTATTTTTATTTTTATTGTCATAAACCTGATGATGAGTAATTCAGCTCAAAATACAATTGCCAATTTACTTCAAGCCAAAAGGGAAGAAATCATCTCGATCGCCGCTAAACATGGAGCTTTTAATGTGCGAGTTTTTGGCTCTGTTGCTCGCAATGAAGCTGATACCGAAAGTGATATTGATTTTTTAGTAGATTACTCAGTTGAAGATATTCGTCCCTGGTTTCCTGCGGGCTTGATGTTAGAGCTAGAAGCATTACTCGGACGAAAAGTAGATGTAGCTACTGAAGCAGCTTTAAAAGAAAGAATTAGAGAAAAAGTTTTACAAGAAGCGATCTCATTATGAGGGATGATAGAGAGCGTTTACCAGATATTGTAGAGGCGATTTCGCAAATCGAAAAATATGCGGTTCAAGGAAAAGAAGAGTTTCAGCAAAATGAATTAGTTCAGATTTGGATTATTCATCATCTACAAATTATCGGGGAAGCCTCCAATAATTTATCTCATAAATTAGTTGCTAAATATCAAAAAATCCCTTGGGCAGAAATTATAGCTTTTAGAAATATTCTTGTTCATGAATATTTTAGAATCGATTTGAAAGTTGTATGGAAAATTATTAATCGAGATCTGGTTGATCTCAAAAATCAAGTTGTAACGATTTTAGAAAATGAACAGCAGAATTGAAATTTTATCCATTCTAGATTTTTATCAACAGCGATCGCAAAGATAAACGGGGAAGTACTTTTGAATTGTGTTTTTAGTAAGTGGCGATCGCCTGAAACCATCACTTTTAATAAATACATTGCCAAGTCGTGGTACAGCCCTAATGAATTCCGCTCCACTCTCGCAAGATGGGCAAAACAAAGCTGATGGGAGAGCGCTCCTCTACTGTAACTCTTACGGTTGTTGTGGTTCCTGGGGAAATTTCTAACTCTGGTCCTTCCGATGATGACCAGTTATAACCACTGAAGGTTTTTGAGTCCAGTTGTAATTGAGCGATCGCTTCTATTTTCCCCCCTTCTTCACCCATTAATTGTTTGACTACTTCAGGGTTGCCCACCACAGAAGTCGCACCTTCCGAGGTAACGGGAAAGGGCGAAACTCCAGTAATGTCCCCGACAATCCCCCCAAATCTTGTCCGTTTTACCGTATCCGGTGTAATTAAAATCTCCATTTGAGGTCGAATTTTCTTACCATCTTCGACTGCAAAATAGGCAACACTCATCATTTCGCCAGCTTTGCCTCTGGTGTGCAAAGTAGCTAAACGGGTTCCAGGGTTGAGATATTGTCCCACAGTGGCAGTTATTTCTACGATACATCCAGGGTGGGGACTTTTAATAATACTCTTGTCTGCTACCTCTTTTTCTAAACGAGAGATCGCTTGCTCTAATTCCTGAATTTGATTTTTTTCCCTATTGTTAGCTTCCAGATTATCTTGTTCTAGTTGTTTACTGCGGGTATCCAATCTTTCCAGCTCAGTGTTAATTTGAGTAATATTGTTGAGATTTTCTCGATATCTCTGTTGTAGTTCCGTTTCCTGTAACCGTAATTGTTGCAAATCGGCTTGAATCTCCGAGATCTGCCGACGACTTTGCCGATATTCTTGTTCTGCTTGTAAAACTCGTTCTTGGGAAATTGCTCCTAATTTTTGCAATTCTTGCTGCTTGGTAAGTCTTTGTTGGAGTATGGGGGTTAATTCTCCTGCATCCTTGAGACTTTGATGGACACTGCGGCGTTGTTGAGCAATGCTATTCAACCCATCCTCTTGCAGGCGAGGAGTCAATTTTTGAGCATCTTGTAACTTTTGTTGTAAACTAGTGCGCTCAGCGGTAATCGTTTCTGTTTCTAACTGGGTTTTTTGTTGCCGCAGTAAAGTGGTTTTTTGTATTTGTTGTTGTAATTGGTTTAGTTTATCCCGTTGTTGTTGTAACTGTTGTTTTTTATCTGAAGGATCGATTATTGCTAAGATTTCATCCTTGTTGACACATTGTTTATCCCTAAAGTTTAAAGATTTTAACTGCCCAGATATAGGAGATTGCAACTGCACAACCCGACGGGGATTAATCAGCACTCCCCGCCCTGTAACTGTGATGGGAATATTACCGAAAACACTCCAAATTATACCTAGTACTCCGAAAATTACTAATCCACCCAAAGGTAACCAATCTTTGGGACTAACTACTTGCATTAACCTATCTAGCTGTTCTGGAGAAGATAGGCGATCTAGTGCTTGTTGACGAAAGATACTACGTTTTTTCTCAGACATTCATTGAATCTGTAGGTTGAATTGATGGTCTTAGGAATCCAGTAATTTGTCAAGAGGAAAAATAAGAGATCGCAATCTTGACTTGAAAACCCAATATCAAGCAGAGTACCGAAGGGTGCTGCAATAATACCGTATTGTCTAAATTTTGGGACAGGCAAGCAAGAGATCCGTGATCGAGGGAGAGCTGAAAATGTTGATTTGTTCGTTACCAAATTGGTCAACTTTTATTTTTGATTCGGTGTTATGGTTCCCCACGATTAATTTGAGTGTTGAGCTTAGATGATACCTGAAAAGTTGTTTTGGATAAAAGCAGTCTTTAGTAACTAAATAACTAGGTTATAAGTTCTATCTAAGTCTATCTAAGATCGTTTTTATTTTTCTTCACATAAAGCTATTACTAAAAATATTTTTAAAATTATACTACCCACTCCTATGTAATATTGCTATAGTATATGTAATTACAACTAAATAAATTTAACTAAATATATCTAACTAAGTAAATCCAATGAGCGTTGTCCAAGCTATGAAAAATAAAAACTTACAACTATCAAAATAAATATAAAAGGCTTACCTCTCTTTTTGCCTGAATTAATGAGATTAAAAGCTAATAGTGATAAGTAAATATAACTAAAAAATATTTCAAATTTTATCTATCTTTTTAATCGTATTAATGATATATTACAAAAATAATACAGCTAAATAAATTCAACTAAGTAATTCTAAGGAGCATTTTCCAAATCATGAAAAATAAAAAATTACAATCTAAGCAAAAAGCAAGCAAAACTCCCAAGCTCACCAAACTCTCTGTGAATGAATTGAACCAAGTGAATGGTGGTTGGTGGAGGATGGATACACAGAAAAAGTTATCTAAGTGGGAGAAAATTGGCTTTACCGGTTCTTGGTAGAATGCTCGTTCTCAAGGGTTAGCATTTCCATTGTACGTTTTGATTGGCATTGCATTTGTGAAGGCAGGATTTAGCAGGAGCCAAGTTTTATCTTGGAATTTCCAAAGATGAACAAATCTGACTAGGGCACCTCGAAAAATTCCAATCTTATTGAGAATAGCTTTGTAAAATTAATGCTTTAAAGCTTTTTGCTTCGCAACAAGGTAATTCATCGAAATGCCTACTCTAGTAAATCCAGCGATTCACATTTTTTAGATTTCATGGCCTAAAAACCCTTGTAGGGTAAGAATTTTAGAACATTCTGTTGTTAAATCCATATACAACAGAATTTTTTTAATGGACAATGGAGTCTACTTCGTTAAGTGTCAGTTCTCTAGCCGAAATTACTTATACCATCAGGCTTAGAGAATGATTATCTCAATTGTGGATTTTAGGATAAGCGACAAAGGAAATTAATATTGGGAAATGGTGTTCAATTCATTGCACATTTCATAGTTGCGATCTCGTTTTATCCTAGATCTCTTGAATTTGATATCTCTAAAAATACTGGCTCTTCTAGACTAGCTATGACAGTTTAATAAGAAAAAAGAGATAATTGCCGAAAGTAATTATAAATATAATTTGCCTATAACCCTTGCTTTATATTGACTAACGCGTAATTTTTGTGATATTAAATATTTTACTATTAAGTTGCAAAAATGCATTTTTAATAAAATGCAATCTAACTCTCTGCTCCATTTTATCACTAATATAATTAAATTTGAAGGGTTTAAAGCTACTAATTATCATTTTATTACCGAGAATGAATTAGTTATTGAATTAGAAAATAAAGAAAAGCTATCGGTTTGTCCTCATTGTCATAAAAAAACCGATAAAGTTCATCAATCTCATCGCTATAGGGTTAGAGATATTCCGATAAGTAGTTGGGATGTTCTCCTGCTTGTTAATCGCCGCCAATTCAGATGTAAAAATTGTCGTAAGGTTTTTTCAGAAGAATTAAGTTTTGTCAAAAAAAGAAGAACATACACAAGAAGATTGGCGGAAAAAGTTGTGAAGGAAGCATTAGAAACAGATGTGGTTAATGCAGGAGAAAGAAATAGAATGACTCCCGCAGAAATAGACACAATACTTAAAGATAAGACAGCAGATTGCTTAGAGGAAAAACCCACAGATTTAAAAAAGTTGGGAATTGACGAGATAACTCATTTAAAAGTAGGGAAAAATTAGGCAGCAGTCTTGGTAGATTTAGAGAAGAGAAAACCCATAGCTCTTTTAGAAAAAAGCGCACCGCCCGCACTGTCCTAAAGGATACCGCTTCGCATAAGGTCTCCTCAGCGTAAGGACGGAGCAAGCAGAAATAAACAAGTGATAGCAGAATACTTACTAAGCTTGGGTTCAGATATTTTAAATCAAATAGAAGAAGTCAGTATAGACCTCTGGAAACCATATAAAAATGTAGTAGAAGAACTGATACCAAATGCACAAATAGTAGCTGATTTATTTCATGTAATGTCACAAATAAATAAAGAATTAGATGACAGGAAAAAGTTGGAAAAAAGGCAGGCAAGAAACCTAAAAAATAAACAAGAAAAAAACAGCAAAAGCTACAAGAAATCACCAATAGTAAATATCCATTACTTAAGAAAAAAGCGGTGTGACCCTGCTGACGTTTCGTCAGCTAAGGAACGCGCACCAAGAAGAGAAGCTTAATGATGACGAAAAAGATAAGTTGAAGGAACTAGAAAAAGTTGCTCCTGAATTGATAGCTGTTTATCAAGCAAAAGAGAAACTAAGGGATATATTTGACAGTAAAATAACCTCAGATCAAGCATTTTGGAAACTCGTAGAATGGACTGAGTCATTTTATAAATATTTCCCTAATAGTTGTCAAACAATTAAAAGATGGATCGACGAGGTTGTTGCTTATTTTGACCAGAGAACAACTCAAGGAGCAGTCGAAGGAATTAATCAAAAAATTAAGTTAATTAAGAGGAGAGCTTATGGCTTGACTAACTTCGGCAATTTTAGAAGACGAGTTCTCTTACATTGGTATTTTTGTTAGCAATTTATCATATTTAGTCTAGGAGAGCCATCAAAATTAGAGTTTGAAAATGAATTAAAGAAGGTAGAAGCTATCGCAACTTATTTAGCTTTGGTTTTTGATAGGTGTGCAGATGCTAATTGCAGACTTGTTATTTACAATGCTTCAAGAGCGTGTATCCAAAAAGCTTCGACACAGCACGCATTAAATTTAATGTGGAACTATCCAGAAGTTAATGGCGCATTTGATTTATGGCACGCTTGTCAAGAAGAAGTAGCTAGGGACTATACAAAACTCTGTCAATTATTTGGTACAAAGTCCAACTCATTAACTATCCCAGGATTAAAATTACATAACTCTAAATCTATTCAAATAGAAGCAGCCTCAGCAGATAGTCTCTTTCACATCCCCGACAACTCTGTAGACACAATCGTAACCGCTCCTCCGTACTATTCCACCATTCAATACGCTGAACTTTCAGACTTTTTCTACGTCTGGCAAAAACGCACGTTAGGGGATATTTTCCCCGATTTATTTTGGTCAGAACTTACCGATAAAGATCGAGAAGCGGTTGCTAATCCTTCTCGCTTCCGTAACATGGGCGCATCTCCAGAAGAACTAGCAAAACAAGACTATGAAGCTAAGATGCAACTGGCATTTGGAGAATATTATCGCGTCTTACGAGATGATGGAGTAATGACGGTACAGTTTAATCATAAAGAATCTGGAGCTTGGGATGTTCTGACCAAATCTCTAATTGATGCTGGTTTTGAGATTACTGCATCTTGGTCGGTTAGTACAGAAAACCCACAAAATCTTCATCAAGCTAAGAAACAGTGATAGTCATCAAATTAATCGAGTGATTCAAACCGATATATGTAGTCCCATAGCTACAGATCCGACCTGGACTAAATTATCTGAAGATACTCGCGAGGAACTATTCAATATTGGGTTTCAACTTTGGCAAGATTTAATTAATATTCTAGAGCCAGACATTTTATTAATATCAATTGCTGAACATTGACTTAAGCAATTAAACTTAAAAAATAAAATTAAATTTGCAAGATTTGATAAAACAACTGATGGTAAGGATAGAAGCAAACCTTATATCATTTATCAATACGATCTTTTCTTAAATACGGGCAAAGTCAGTAAAGTCTATTTTGGTCAAGCTGGAAGAAAACCTTTTATAGATTTATCTAATGTTTTAAAACATGAATTAGGAAGAAAAATATTGGCTGAATATTGAAATGAGAACACGTTGCGTTTATTTCACATAGAATATAGACTAAGAGAACAAGCATAGATTTGATCGTCATGGCAATACTAGATAGACAAAGGAAAATACCTATACCAACTGAGGCTGATATCGAATTATCTGCACGGAGTAGTCGCGTCTTAGCTTCACTAACTAATTTTCACAGCCATACTCAAAAAATCACGGTTGAATCAGAAAGCGGAAAAGAAGAATCGCTTATGATTCCTTCTGTAGCTTATGAGCTTTTAATTGATATTCTGTCACAAATATCTCAGGGTAATGCAGTTACTCTAGTGCCAGTCAAAG
>JAAUYH010185551.1_pt1 | contig 11085 bp, 10 predicted proteins | sample 7278061 | NCBI WGS metagenome assembly JAAUYH01 (sample SAMN14350203, study PRJNA611818) | marine sediment metagenome | isolation source: surface marine sediment (0.6m) | place: French Polynesia: Moorea | collected 2018-08 | reverse complement strand
TCCACTCTCTTGGTGCGCATTCCCTTGCGTCTTTCGCCGACGCGGTGAGTTAGTGCGGTCTTGGGGGTTTCCCCCATGAGCAACTAACGAACCCGAAGGGGGTCGCACCGCCAATCGCTTTAGCCATCTCAACAGAATTAGTTAATCGAGCGAGTTCTGATAATATCAGTGGTTCTTGTACGGCATTAAACTTTGATAGAGATAGTCCACCAACGGGAATCTTACCCAGGTCTGTAAAATAATATCCTTGTGATGTCCAATCAAACAGCTTCTTTAACTCCAATTCAAAGGGAACGGTGATAATCGGATAATTCGTGTGTCCATATTCTCGCCATAAGTCTTTGACTAGCTGAAAGTGTTTGGGCTTTAGCTGAAGATGAAAGTTATCGTATAGTGGCAGTGATGGTAGTTTACCTTTTCTGACTCTCAAGCAAGTTTCTCCACTGTGAGCAAAATGATGTTGTTTGATTTTTCCCTTCTTTGCTGTTAATGGTGAATCGCAAAAGGGACAGACAAGATTAGTTTTACCTGAATTTACTTCCCTTATCGTTATTAATTCCCCTTGGGGATTAACTCCAAACTTTAAGTGCCACATTGATTAAGAACAATTCGGGCGGTCAACATCTGGAGGAAACCTCCAGATTACGCCCTCAAAATATACCAAACAGTTATATAGTATATAAGTTCTAAACTTTTAAATCTTGCCAATTTGAATCCAAAGAGAATTTCATACTGGTTAATGGGATAGTCATAATATGAAATGTAATGATTTGTTCGGCTAGAAAATGAAAACTATACGGCTGCGAGGGCAAAAAGAAATACCCATACTCGGACAGGGAACATGGCGCATGGGAGAAAAAGCCAGTCAAAAGCAAATGGAGATAGATGCACTCAAGCTAGGAATAGATTTGGGAATGACTTTGATAGACACCGCAGAGATGTATGGAGAAGGTGGTGCAGAGAAGATCGTGAGTGAAGCGATCGCTCTTCGCCGAGAAGAAATATATTTAGTTAGTAAGTTTTATCCTCACAATGCTAGTTACGATGGGGTAATTGCTGCTTGCGATCGCTCTTTATCCAGACTAAAAACAGACTATCTAGATTTATATTTACTTCATTGGCGTGGCTCTGTACCATTATCGGAAACTTTATCAGGATTACAACATCTCAAACAAGCAGGAAAGATTTTAGACTATGGTGTAAGTAATTTCGATACCGATGATATGGAAGAAGCAGAGTCAAATCCAGGTGGAAAAGAGATAGTAACTAATCAGGTGCTATATAACTTAATGCGTCGCGGTATTGAATGGGATTTATTACCTTGGTGCAAAAAGCGCGGTATTCCCATTATGGCTTATTCTCCTGTCGAACAAAGAGCTTTTGTTAATGATTCTAAGTTAAATAACATTGCAGCCAAACATAATGCTACATCTACCCAAATAGCCCTCAGTTGGTTGCTGCATCAAGATAATGTAATTTCTATTCCCAAAGCAACTAATCCCAATCACGTCAAAGAAAACCGTGCAGCATTAGATATCGAGCTAACAGAAGAAGACTTACAGCAATTAGAGCGAGCATATAAGCCTCCTAGTCGCAAAATGTCTCTGGCGATGAGATAATCGATCATTCATACGTTCGTAAGTAAAAGAAGCGAGCGAGTGCATTTTCTCTCAAATCTTGCTAACTTTTACTTCTGACAACCTCTGTGATTATCCCAAGTTCGTTGTTCACCAACTTGATTAGGATTGTAAGCCACTAACTCGACTATGCCATTTTCATGGAAAATCCAGCCTTGTGCAGGAGGTTTACGAGTGTGACTAGGTTTTATTGCTATTCTTTCCCTGGTTGGTTCTGTAGTTTCTGATGAGGCAATGATGGGTGCAACTAATCCTACTTCGATGACATCTTCTGCTAACCTATCTTTAGCATTTTGAGGTAAACCACCTTTACCAATATCCACAAACTCACTATCAGCAGTTTGGGTGCAAACATTTTGGGCAATTAATTTAGCTGGATCTACTACTTCTTGAGTTAATTCCAGTAAACCACTGGCAGGGTCAACAGTTGGTTGTGTAATGTTTACTGTTCCTGATAAACCAAATTCTGAACTAGCATCAATATCATTAGTCTGATTGGTCGGGGTTGAACTTCTTTCTTCTAAACCAAAGATACCTTCTGTGGTAATATTTATCTCACCACCCTTTCCTTGTTCGGCACTAGCGATGATATCGTTATTTTGATTGGGAAAGGCAATGATAAATTCAGTATCAATATCGATATTTCCACCATCGGCATTATTGTTGGCACGAGCAGAAATTAAGCTGTTATTTCTTAGAGTTAAGTTATCAGCAATTTGTAGTTTAATCTCACCTCCAGTTCCCGATGCTGTAGCAGCAGATATTTTTCCTTGATTCATTTGAAGCTCATCAGCATTCACACCAATATTGCCTCCATTCCCTTCTCCTGCATTATCAGCAATCAGAACTGCGCCATCACTTAAAAAAATAGATGGTGCAAATATTTGGATATCGCTGGCGTTACCTAATGCTTCTACTTCTGTATTACTAAAAATACCTGTATTCTCGCCAGTAAAAGAAATTGAGTCTTCAGCTTTTACAGATACAATACCAGACTTCCCGCTAGCTTGAGAAAAGAATCCTGCTTGTAGTTGTGCTCCATCAGTCAAAGAGATTTTTCTGGCTTCTATAAAAATATTGCCCACTTTGCCTACTGCCTGTACTTCTTGAGGACTGCCTATATTGCTGAGGACAAAGCTACGAGCAGCAACAAAACTATCAGTAGCTGAGATAAAGATATTACCTGCATCTCCTTGCCCTAAACTAGAAGTAGTTAATCCAGACCCATTAGTCAAAGAAAATTGCTCTGTAGTTATCTCAATATTGCCTCCATTGCCTTCTCCTGCATTACTAGCAGCGAGAACTACCCCATCACTTAAAAAGATAAATGGTGCAAATAGTTGGATATCGCTCCCATTACCTACTGCTCCCGCTTCTATATTACTAGCAATCCCAGTATTTCTCCCAGTAAAAGAAATTGATTCGGTAGCATTTAAGAAAACTATTCCTGGCTGTTCTACTGTTGCGCCAGGGAAACTTCCTGCTTGTATTTGTGCTGTATCAGTGAAAGAAATTTCCCTCGCTTCTATAAAAATATTGCCTACTTTCCCTGCTGCTGGTATTTCTTGAGGACTGCCTATATTGCTGGCAATTAAGCTATCATCAGCAAAAAAAGTATCAGTGACTGAGATCGAGATCTGACCAGCATTTCCTTGACCTGCACTAGAGGTACTTAATAAAGCTCCATTAGTTAGAGAAAATGTATCTGTAGCTATCTCAATATTGCCTCCATTACCTATTCCACTAACTAAGACACTGCCATCAATTGCACTTGCAGTATTACTGCCTCGTCCATCAACAGAAATATTGTTGGTAGTTAAATTAATGTTTCCTGCTCTACCTTGTCCCACAATTGAAGCAAATATATTTCCACCTTTGGTAAGTGTCAGATTTTGAGTAGTTAGATTAATATCTCCTGAATTACCTGAACCACTCACATCACTTCTAATACTGCTAGTCAAAATTCCCACAGTTCCATTTGAGAATTCTATTTCTTCTGTTTCTCCATCAATAGTTACAGAATCTCTAACGTTAATATTAATATTGCCACTATTTCCAGACCCTGCAACTTGAGTAGCTACAGAAGCCCCATTAGTTAGGGAGAGATTTTTGGCCTCTATGGTGATATTGCCACTAACTCCTTCTCCTGTTTCTGTAACTAAACTTTGAATACCACTTAATGAACTATTTCTATTTCCGTCAAAAGCAATATTCTCTGTTGCCTTAAAAATAATATCGCCACTATTTCCCAGTCCATTACTAAAACTGATAACATTACCACCATTAACAAAAGAAATATTCCTTGCTGAGATTTCTATATTTCCTGCATTGCCCATGCCAACATTGTTGTTAACGATCGAAGTTAGGTCTTCACCATCTAATCCATCTAAAATTAGATCTTCTGTGAGATTAATTACCACATTTCCCGAGCGAGCGTCAGCAAAACCTGAATCTATATCAATGCCAGCTAAAAAAGCACTATCATTTATCAGAGATAAATTTTTAGCTGAAATATTAATCGAACCACCTTCTGAGCCAGTTACCAAAATACTAGAATCATTAGTAAAAGAAATATTATCGCTCGCACTAATAGTTACATTTCCTCCTTTTCCTTGACCAGAATTACGAGCAAATAAGCCTACTCCATTACTAACAATCAAAGAATTGGCAGTAATATCAATATCTCCTGCGTCACCTTCTGAAGCACTTACAAAAATATCAGAATTGTTAGTAAAAGCAATATTATTGGTAGCACTAATAGTTATATTTCCTCCTTTTCCTTGACCAAAATTACTAGTTGATAATATTGCTTCATTATCGAGAGTTAAAGAACCAGTATTAAGCTCGATATTTCCTGAGTTCCCTTCTGAAGCACGGGCAACAATACCAGAATCATTAGCAAAAAAGATATTATCAGTAGCATTAATAATTACCTTTCCTCCTTTTCCTTGACCGAAGTTACTAGTATTTAATGTTGCTTCATTATTGAGAGTCAAAGAACTAGTATTAATCTCAATTTTTCCTGAGTTATCTGCTGAAGCACCGACAAAAATACCAGAACTATTAGTCAAAGAAACATCATTACTAGCATTAATAGTGACATTTCCTCCTTTTCCTTGACCGAGAAGATTACCTGTTAATAATATTGCTCCATTATTGAAAGTCAAAGAACTAGTATTAATCTCAATTTTTCCTGAGTTACCGTCTAAAGTGGTTACAAAAATACCAGAACTATTAGTCAAGGAAACATCATCAGTAGCATTAATCCTTACATTCCCTGCATTGCCTTGATTCAAATTCCTAGCATTGAATTCTACTCCATTATCGAGAGTTAAAGAACCAGTATTAACCTCAATATTTCCTGCATTACCTTCTGAACCATTGACCAAAATATCAGCATTATTCAAGGAAATATCATCAGTAGCATTAATCCTTACATTCCCTGCATTGCCTTGATTCAAATTACTGGCATTTAATACTGCTCCATTATTAAAAGTTAAAGAACTAGTATTAAGCTCAATATTGCCTGCATTACCTTCTTCTGTCTCAGGTACATTTCCTAAAATCCCAGTGCTTTGACCATCTATTAATATTGATTCTGTAGCATTAACGATGATATCTCCTGCTTGAGCATCTACCGAACTTTGAGTGGCAAGAATACCACCGAAAAACACACTACCATTAGTTAAGTTGAAGTTTCTAGCGTTAACCCCAATTGAACCTCCTCCTCCTGAAAATACAGCAATGATCGAAGAATCAGTTACAGATACATTTCCTCTTGCTACACCATCAGGAAAACTCAAACTGCTATCATTAGCTATTCCGATTATCCCTGTCTCCACTAACCCCCCTAACTCAACTCTTCCTCCTGGTGCAAAAAGAATTCCTCCATCGTTGATATTTATATTACCGCCAATGAAAGCAATAGTTTCTCCTTCATTAACTAATAAACCAGCACTATTAGAAATATCCCCTGGATTATCCCGAAATCTCAAGCCGATAGGAATCTCAATAGTTAATAATGGTGGTGCATCAGGATTAGCAGCACTAAATTCAAAGTCATTACCAAACAAAATACTATCTGCGGTGGTGGCAAAAAATGAACCATTGACATCTAATCTGGCATTTTCACCAAACAGAATTCCATTAGGATTAATCAGATACAAATTGGCGTTACCTAATACTCCTAATACGCCCTGAATATCAGAAATATTATTCCCCGTAACTCGACTGAAAATATTAGCAATACCATCAGGGTTATTAAAATAAGCGGATCTTAATGCTTCGACATTAAATTCAGTGAAACTGTGAAACAGATTAGCATCCCGAATCGCACCACCTTTGATAGTATCTCTATTCCCACTACTTTCGACTAGTGAGTTTTCTGCTCCTAAACTAGAATCAGGAATAATTTGAGCGAAAGCAGCACCAGGTATTAATGCCCAGAAGACTAGAGAAGATATTAACTTGCTCATGAATTAATGACCTCTCTGATTATCTCAAGTCGGTGATTTTTTATACTTGCTAGGATTGTAAGACATTAACTTCATCTATACTTACTTGTTATTTTTTCTTCACTTTTCTCTCAACTGAATCACGCGAATTGTTATTTCCTATTCGTTGAACATGGCTGTCGCTAAGTTAACTCCTAATTAACTATGACTATTTTTGTTTATGAGCGTACGCCCCAACAAAAAAACCCAGTCACCACATGAGTAACTGGGCTTGACTATTAATCTAGATAATTAGATTCGTTATCCTTGGTCAAACTTAAGCATTCGCTTCATCAAGATTTACTTTGACTACTTTATTTCTTTCTTCTTCTGCTTTGGGTAGAGTTAGATTGAGAATACCGTCTTTATATTCTGCGGTAACGTTGGTGTTTTGAATTTTGATAGGTAGAGGAATGACTCTAGAGAATTTGCCATAACTAAATTCAGAGCGAGTTACACCTTTATCTTCAGTTTTGGTTTCCGATTTACGTTCGCCAGCGATCGATACTCTATCTGCCATTACTTGAATATCTAAGTCTTTGGCTTCCATACCTGGAACTTCTAGTTTGAGATGAACTGCATCTTCAGTTTCGGTTAGTTCAGCAGCAGGGATTTTAGCTAAATTATTAAAGTCATCCCAATTAGCAGGAACTAAAGCATCATCAAACAAGCGATTTAATTGACGTTGTAGAGAATTCATTTCTTGCCAAGGATTGTATCTTACTAATGCCATTGTTGTCTCTCCTTTGCTTAATCTTACTGTTGAATAATTGATTAATTTAGTAATTCATTTTTAACTTCAATTACTATGTTATTAAGAGAAACAATAAAGAGTAAGTGTGGCTTGTATCCCATGTAGATTAGGGTTTTCTGCCCGAACTTATATCAGTAGTGAAAGCTGTAATTAATTAGGTTCGGTTGTGGTTATGTGTTTCTATATGAGAATTAGAATAGCGATCGACTATCAATAAATGTTGCTATTAGGGGTAAAAAAATGAAATGGATAGTACAGCAAATAAAACCGCTATATCAATTAGTTAATACTCTTACCAGACGAAAAATCGAGCAATTAATACGGTCAGGCAATAATCACTAACAAATAAGCTGTAACCTAGTTTAAATAACTATGCCCAAAATTCCTGACTGCGATCGCTTCGGACGAGTGAACCTCTCACTCTCCTTGATACTTACTATTGCTTTCCACTAGAATGATAAGCCCTCAGTAATCAGTACTTCCATTGTTAAAAATTTCAGAGCAAGTTATTATTCCCAGCAGTGAAATCGACATAAAAGCTGTTCGTTCAACTGGAGCAGGTGGTCAAAATGTGAATAAAGTAGCCACTGCCATACATCTGCGTTTTGATATTAAAGCATCATCACTTCCCAATCGTTATAAAGAAAAGCTGTTAAATAAGAGTGATTCTAGAATCTCTACTGGTGGTATTATTACCATCAAAGCCCAACAGTTCCGCACTCAGCATCAGAATAAAGAAGATGCTCTGGAGCGACTCAAAAACTTGATAAAAAGCGTGTTAATCCCACAGAAAAAGAGATTTGTAACTAAACCAACTAAAGGAGCAAAAAGAAGGCGGTTAGATAATAAAGCTAAACGAAGTCAATTGAAAGCATCGAGAAGAAAGGTTGATTATGATTAGATGAGTCAGAAAAAATCAATGTATGAAAATTCCCGATGGCGCTCACGAGGAACGAGTGAACCTCTCGCTGTCTGTTCTATGCCCATAACCCACATCTAGTTTGTGCCGTTCATCCTAATGGCATTGATAGCGATCGATGCCCAGATTTCAGACTAGACCCTAACGCAGAGGTAGAAGAACAATGGTGTCCTGAAGGATATTCGTGGTATGGTGATGAACTAATTGCTAACAGACCATCTCGTTATACTCCAGAAGAACAGTTACAGATATTAGATAGTCATCCTTTTTTCACTGGTGTCTGTCCGAACTGTGGACATGAATTTGATAAGAATAATCCCCCCAAGGTGCATTGGGATTGTCCGAATCCAGACTGTGACTGGGTGGATGATTCTGTGTGAAGTTAATCGTTATCTTTGAGACGAGAACTAGAATACTTTTGTTTTAAAGAGTATCCTTCAAAACCATTAGCCATCACTTTTGAGCCAATAATCATGATAATAGTACCTGCTATCATGAAAGGAAGTTTAGCCCCGAAATTTTGAATTGAGTTATTACCAACATAAGTGGCAGCTACTAAAATAGCTCCAGCTAACATTTCAATCGCGCCACCTATAACAATAGCTTCAGGAAATAATCGATTCATAGTAGTTTTTAATCAAGCTTCTACTTTGTTTGAATTATTTTCTAATATTCTGAGCTAGTTGCTCTTAGAGTTTCAAGTACAAATAGAAAAGAAATTTAACTATATTTAAATAAATTATGTATTGTGAAGTAAGTTTTCTTGTTAAAAACTATTTCAAAGTTTTAGGATTATTTACTATTGGCGATCGATCCTATAAGTGGATAGCTTCCGTCTAGCGACCGAAGCTAGTTTTTTGTTGGATTTTTATTACTCCGTCGTTCCGACCGAGTTGAATTAATAAGTATCTAAGGTAAGTTAGCGCGGTATTCTAGTTATCCTTGTGAGCTTAAAGTCCTTGCCCTTAAGTGGTTCTCCCTACGGTCGGTTTTTACGTTCGCTCCGCACCAGAGAAGATTTTAGCATCTCCACTGCGTTCCGATGCTTATCTTACTCTTGGGTGCTGCGCTCACTAGTTGAATTAGGAGAGAGAGAAGGGAGGGAAAGGGGTAGGGGTGTTTCTGCTTTTTTGGCTGGCTGGTTGGTTCTGCTATTTCTAGGTTCGGGCGTGGGGTTCGGTGCGTTCTTCCCGTCTACCTTGCCCCTGCTGTTTTTCCCGTTCCTGCCCGTTGGGTTGCGCCCCTGGCTGCGGTGTTCACTTCACGGGCTTATGTGGGGTTTTCGTGTTCTACGCTTGCTCGGCTGCTGGTCGCGCCAGGTCGTCCTCTCACCTTTCCTCGCGGTCTGTTTCTTTCCCTTTATTATTTACTATAATAGCATGTATCCACGCTATTATTAAATATATTCAGAGGTATTTTTCGATTCTTTTGCAAGTATCCATACTATAAGGAATAACCTTATTTAGTCTTCTTCTTGTCCCTCTCTTTCTGCTTTCTCATCTTGACAAGTTTTTCTGAAAGCACTTCCCTAACAATTTCCTGCCAGTCCTTATATTCCTTTAATTCAGCAAGCATTGAAGGAGGTACACGTACTTGTAGTTTGGCAGTGCAGGGTTCTTCTCTATCAGTTTTAAATTGATGTTCCGCCAAAGCTGGATTACCGCCAGGTCTAGACATATGAGTGATCGGTTACTAGCTATCAATTAACAATATAGCAGGTATCCTTGCTATAAATTTTTATGAACTAACTATTTTATAGCGTGTATCCATGCTAATATAGTCTTATTTAAGAAAAAAACTTTTTCTTAAATCAAAGCCGAGGTAGAAACCGTCCAAAGTATCAAACCTCGGCTCAACCCCTATCAAAGAGGTAATTATTAATGATAAACGATTCAGTTTTAAAAGTTTCCCCAAAAGGAAGCTTCAAAGTCACGCAACTATGCCAGAATGTAGCAATTTGTGAAGCCACCAAAGAAGATCGTCATAATTGGGGCAATGCTACCGAAACCGAACCAGCCTTTTTGGTTTACCTCGGCTGTAGCGAAGCTAAAATATCTGGATATTTGAAAACCATCAATACCTTCTATCGCTGTTCTTGGAGCGAGATTAGAAAACCTAAATATCTCAAAAACTTTGAAGCAGAAATCAAAATTCGCGGGATGCAACGCTACGCAGACACCCATGCTTTTGGTTTGGATTATTTAGTCGAATCTGAATCAGCTAAACATATCGGCTGTAATTCCGACGAATACGACTATTACGCTACGGGCTACCAAACACGCTGGTAAGCATCCAAGAGTAACCAGTGAATAACGCTGGTTACTTCCTTTCAACCTTCACAAATTCTAGAAAATAATTCATTATGACTCAGAAAACAGACCGATACACCATTTCTCTATCTGATTGTTTAGAAGACATCGCCGAAAACTTTATCTATGCAGAGAGCGAATACAGTCATATTCCCTCGTTTGTCTTAGTTCCCTTTATGTTTTCGGCTATTAATGAATGGATTGAAGAATTTTCAACCAATCCAGAGAAATATATTAGCGATCGCTTGAGAGAAAAAATAGATGAAGCTGTGAAGGAATACCTAGCAGCGTAAACCAAATATTTCGAGCCATCGCAAACATTTAACCGAAATTAAGCGGTGGCTGAACCAATCATTTTCATGATGTCAAAGAATGCAAATCCAGAATAAAAATCTAACACCACCGAATTATCCTGGTGAATGGTCGTTATCTCAAATACAGGAAGCCTTGAAGCGTGAGCTACCTAAGAGTTATCTAAAGAGATTAAAAGATAAGGGTAATGCCGATTATATTCCCTGGTATCGAGTTAACAAAATTCTTGATAAGTACTGTCCTGGCTGGACTTGGGAAATTAGAGAAACCATAATTAGTAGCGATCGTATTTTCATGATCGGTCGTCTAACTATTCCCACATCAGAGGGTAATATTTACCGTGAAGCTAGCGGAACGGAAGAACTCAAAAGGGAAAAGTACAACAAGGATACTAGAGAGTATGAGTCTTTAGAGTTAGCCTACGGCGATCCTTCTTCTAATGCTGAGAGTATGGCATTTCGTCGCTGTGCTGCACGCTTTGGTTTGGGTTTATACCTTTACGAAAAATAACTATTAACTTCTTCTTTGTTCAAATAGCGATCGTGCTTACCCTGGGCGATCGTCTTAATTAAAAAAACAACAACTATTTCAACACTATGACGACTTCAACTAGACTCTGGGAATTATCCGACGAAATTCAACAATTAGAAACAGCGATCGC
>JAAUYH010157836.1_pt1 | contig 11085 bp, 11 predicted proteins | sample 7278061 | NCBI WGS metagenome assembly JAAUYH01 (sample SAMN14350203, study PRJNA611818) | marine sediment metagenome | isolation source: surface marine sediment (0.6m) | place: French Polynesia: Moorea | collected 2018-08 | reverse complement strand
CTCTGACTTCAGGTCCAGGGTGACGCTTTTCTTATTGAGGTTGAAGGCCTGAAAGTAGGCGCTGTCATCCTCGCTCAGCAGGTGGCTGCCGGTCTGGCGGGCGGGATCACCGCCGAACTGCCGATTCTCAATCTTGATCACCTCGGCACCGAGATCGGCCAGGAACATGGAGCCGTAGGGCCCGGCGCCGAACTGCTCAACCGCGAGAACTCGAATGCCCTTGAGTGGTTGATGGGGCTGGGGCATGGATCAGTGCTTTTCCAGGAAGGGAAACAACAGATCGCAGAACGCGATCTTTTCTTCCTTGCCCGCCACCACGTGGGCCACCTGTTCCATGGTGACACCCACGGCGTTAGGCAGGCCATGCTCCAGCGGCAGGGTGGTGCGCGGCCCGGTGATCACATCCTGGCCGGCATGAATGACCAGCGTTGGGCACTTGATGTTTTCCAGGTCGCCCCGGACGTCGTGACCGTTGCAGGCCTCGACAAACCGCAGGTGCGCCTGCAGCCGGCCGTTGAGGTTTCCCCAGACGCCGTCAGGGCCCAGCAGCTTGTCCCGGTTCTCGATGTAGTAATCCGGCCGGAAGGAGTACACCGCGACCAGTTCCTGGAACGCCAGAAAGCCGGCGTGCTCGTGCATGTTGGCAAGCGCATTCAGCATGTCCTTGAGGCAGGGATCGGAGTAAATCCAGCAGCCCATGTTGACCATGCAGCGAACCAGGTCGGGCCGCTTCAGCGCCACTTTCTGACCGATGCAGGCACCGATTCCCACCAGGCCGACAAAGCGGACGTTGGTCCAGCCCAGGTGATCCATCAGCGCGATCATGTCGTCTGCATAGAGGTCCGTGCTGGGGGTAAGCGACAGGTCGTCGTCGGATTCACCGATACCGCGATAATCAACCAGCAGCACGGAGTACTGCTCGGTGATCCCCCGGGCCAGGTAGTGGTGTCTGCCGTGGCAGAAAGTATCCCAGCCCCCAATGTAGACCACGGGCGGCCCCTCCCCGTGGATCTCGTAGTACATCTGGTGATTGTTGATCTGGGCAACGGGCATCAGGCGGTCTCCTCAGGCGATGTTGGCCGACGGTCGGCTGTCGGCGACAGTGTTTTGAAATGAGCCAGAACATCCTGCAGGGTCACCACGTCGGCATAGCGGCGGCCCACGTCGCGCAAGTTGTCCAGGTGCGGTCCTTCATCCTGATCGCCGCAGCAGTCTTCCGGCACAATGGTGCGGTAGCCGTGGGAGAAGCTGTCCACGATGGACGCCCGCACGCAGCCGCTGGTGGTGCAGCCGGTGATGATGGTGGTGTCGATGCAGTGCTTGGTCAGCCACGTCAGCAGCGGGGTCAGGAAAAAAATCGACGGCGCGGTCTTGGTGAATTCAAAGATGTAGTCCGGGTCCGAAATGCGCGGATCGAACTCGGTACATGGGTGTCCGTGGTAGAAGCTGCCGTCGTACAGCGAACCGATTTTCCAGTAGGCCATGTCGTCCCGGCTGTTCCAGGCAACGCGGCAGGACGCCACGGGAATGCCATGGGCCTTTGCTGCCTCGAGCAATACCGCCGTGTTGTTCACTGCACGCTGAACATGGTCGGATCGACCCAGCGGACTGGTGCCGTCAGTAAAGCCCTTCTGGAAATCCACCATCAGCACCGCGCAGCGGTTTCCGAAGCCTATGCTTTCCTGGCTGTAGCCGGCTTTTTCAAACTGGTCCATGGCGCTTACCCCGTGTTCTGCGGCGCTGGTGTGACGTGCGTAGATCGGCTATTTGAGCTAAATTGTCCGAACATTTCAAATTTAAGGCAAAATTGAACGGCCATGACCAACCCAACATTTGTCGACCAGTTTTCCCAGCCCGTCACCCTGGACCCCGGCACTACCGCCCTGGTGGTCGTGGACATGCAGAACGCCACCGGCAATCGGTCGATGGGGCTCGGTAAGCTGCTGGCCGAACGCGACGGTGGGGCCTCGTCGCGCTATCGCTTCGACCGGATCGAGCAAACGCTGATTCCCAATATCAGCAGGCTGCTGGACGCTTTTCGCAGTCTCGGGTCACGGGTCATCTACATCACTTACGGCGCCAACCTGCCGGACTGCAGCGACGTGCCCGGCAACATTCGGGGCATTGTCCGGGCCACCAATAACATCGAGGGCCAGCCTGAACATGAAATCGTCGAGGGGCTGAAGCCGCTCCCGGGGGAACTGGTGTTGAACAAAACCACCATGGGTGCGTTCCGGTCCACGTCCATCGATACCCATCTGCGGGCCATGGGGATCACAACTGTGGTCTGCGTGGGTGTTTCCACCAACAACTGTGTGGCCATGACTGCAATGGAGGCCTGTGATTCCCAGTACGGTGTGGTCATGGTCAGCGACGGTACCGGCACCGACAGCGAGGAAATGCAGCAGGCCACCCTCAACATGCTGCGGCGGCTGTGGTCCCGGGTGATGAGCACTGACCAGGTTATCGCTGAGCTTGAAGCACGAAGCCGCGCCGCCTGACCCCGGAACCAGACGCTGAACTCAGACTCAACCAGCCCTGGCCTGGTGGGGACCCTGCTGGTCGTGACCGGCTCAGTGCTGCTGGCCTCCAAGGGCATATTCGCCAAGGCCCTGTACGCCCGGGGGCTGGAGTTCGAGACCGTGGTGGCCCTGCGCTCAGTGCTGGCGATTCCGGGGTTTTTGCTGATCGCCGCGCTGCTGGGCGGCCTGGGGCCGCTACGCGACTGCAGCCGGCGTGACCTGACACTGGCAGCCCTGGCCGGACTGGTTTGCTACTACCTGGGCGCCGGCGTGAATTTCTACGCACTCACCTTGATCGATGCCAGCGTAGAGCGGGCCCTGCTGTTCAGCTACCCGGCGCTGGTGGTGATTGCCGGCTGGCTCCTGCACGGCAGCCGGCCCTCTGCCGCCGTGGTTGTCGCCGTCATCGCCACCTACCTGGGCATCGTGCTGGTGGTGGAACTGTTCAGCCCGGACCTGACCCGCCAGACACTGATCGGTGCCGCCTGGGTGCTGGTCTGCTCGGCCACCATTGCCTTCTACTTCATGATCAGCGCATCACTGACCCGGCGCATGGGCAGCGCCCGGTTTACCGTGGTGGCCATGTCCGCCGCGGGTACCGGCCTGGCCGCCCACTACCAGGCGGCCATCGGCTGGCAGTCCCTGGCGCTGGACCAGTCCAGCTGGCTGCTGATGATGGCCCTGGTGGCCCTGGCCACGGTACTACCGCTCTACCTGGTCGCCGAGGGTGTGCGTCGCGTCGGCGCCCAGCGCGGCGCCGTCGCCAGCACGGTCGGGCCTCCGGCGACTGCGATCATGGCCATCGTTCTGCTGGGCGAGTCCCTGTCCGTGGGACAGCTGATCGGTATGCTGTTGATCATCGGCGGCATCCTGCTGCTGGAACTTCGCCATATGCGATAGTTGTCCGGACAATTGACTTATTGGCGGCTGTTCAATACATTCGGGTTCCGGCACGGTTAGAGGAAGAACAGATGGCTATTCAGGTCACTCGACAGCTTGCCCCCAGCTTCGGCGCTCAACTGGATGGGGTGCAGATCAGCAGCAACAGCGACGATAGCATCATCGACGCCGTGCGTTCCCTGTGGGGTGAGCACAAACTGCTGCTGTTCCGCGGCCAGCAGGTCAGCGAGCAGGACCTGGTGGACTTCAGCCGCCGATTCGGCGAACTGGAAATCCATGTGCGCACGGAATACCTGTCCCCGAAGCATCCGGAGATTCTTTACGTCTCCAACATTAAGGATGGTGACAAATCCATCGGCATCCTGGCAGACACGGAGGTGGGCTGGCACTACGACCAGATCTACCTGGCTCGCCCCGCAGTAGGCTCACTGCTTTGCGCGGTGCAGCTACCCGACGAAGGCGGTAACACCTACTTCGCCGACATGGCAGCCGCCTACGACGCCCTGGATTCCGAGATAAAGCAGAAACTGGACGGCAGGCGCGCCACCCAGTCGTACGAGGCATTCAACCGGGCCTACAGCGTGCCCACCAACGATGCGCAGAAGAAACGCTCACCCGACATCGACCACCCCATCATCCGCACCCACCCGGTGACCGGCGTCAAGGCCCTTTACCTCTGCCCGGGCATGACCACCCGCATCGTCGGTCTGGACGAAGCCGAGAGTCGCGACCTGCTGGATTTCCTGTTCGAGTGGACCGTACGGCCAGAGTTTGTCTACGTGCACCGGTGGCAGCCCGGTGACTGCCTGATGTGGGACAACGCCTGCACCATGCATCGAAGGGATCCGTTTGATCAGCGCTTTACGCGCCTGATGAAACGGACCACTATCCTTCCCCCGCCGGAACTTGCGACGCCTTTCTAGACAACAGCAATAGTGGGGTCAGAGTAAAGGGACAGAGTAAACCCGGGTTTACTTTGTCCCTTTACTCTGACCCTGGCAGCATGACCCCGGCAGCATCAACCCGCTTTCTTCTCCCTCGGAAGATCCGGCGCCTGACAGCCCACCGGGCAACACTGCCCGGGCTGTTTGCCACGGGGCGGCGCGCCGCTCTGGCCGGTGTCTGCCACGCCGCGGTCCAGCAGCCTTTCAACCAGCGCCTTGCGCTCCTCCACCGGGTAGCGGCGGAAGATTTCGCGTTTCATGGCCTGGGGGGAGCCGCCGCCGTGAAGGCTGATGACTGAGTACCAGCCGCCGGTATCAGACGCGGTCAGATCTTCGATGAAACGGGATACGTCGATGCGCTGCTGATAAGGGATGTCTTCCCGGGCTCGCAGCAGGGTCGCCAGATCACCCGCGGTTTCCGGATTGTGGTCCTCGTCAGGGCCAGGTAGAGCCACCACCAGGCCACCGGACACCTCGTGCGCCGTGCGGTGCATATCGTAGATCTGGGTCGCCAGCAGCAGCTTGCCCACGTTGGCGAACACCGGTTCCGGCATCCACGCGCCCGAGGGATCCTCGATTCCGTAGACCGAGGCCGCCACGCCGCAGGCAAAAAATCCCTCGACGATCTTGATCAGCTCCACCATGGATTCCCGGATGTGCTGATATTTCTCGGGATCCAGGCCGTTTGCTTCGCTCATCAGGGCGCCGGCCCCGATCAACAGGTCGCCGAATCCGGCCCGGGCGGCAATGCAGCTGTGGCGATGGTGATTGGCGTAGTTGGTCACCAGGTATTCGCTGTGCTGCCACTCGCCGGACATGAAGACCCGTTCCCAGGGAACAAATACGTCTTCGAACTGGCACACCGCCGTGGCCTGGCCGTACTGGCCGCTGAACCGCGCTGCCGGCTGCCCAGGACGCCCCGCCGGCCTGGAAATGATGGTGAGACCATCGGCATCCAGCGGCACCGCGCAGCACACGGCAAAGTCTGCCGAATCCTCGGTGTGGGTGCGGCAGGGCATGACCAGCAGTTCGTGCATATAGGGACCGCCGGTAACGATGGCCTTGGTTCCGCGGATGACGATGCCATCCGGGCGTCGCTGGGTGATGTGGACATAGCTGTCCGGATTGGGCTGCTGCTGTGGCCGCAGGCTGCGATCACCCTTGGCGTCGGTCATGGCCACACCCAGCGTCAGATCGCGGTCCTGTACCTGGTGCAGGTACTGCATGAACCGGGGATGGTAGTCGCTGCCGTCCTCGGCGTCAGCCCGATATGTCGCCTGGTGAATGGCGTTGAGCGCATCGTGGGTCAGGTAGCGCTGAGCGCAGCCGCTTTCCCGGCAAACCAGCCGCACCGCCTCCAGCTTGGACAGCAAGTCCTCGGTGTGCCGATTGATGTGCAGCATTCGATTGACGTCTCGACCCGAGGAGGCCTGGGTTTCCACCATCAGGTCCCGATAGTCATCCCTCAGGGCGAAGTCATAGGTGACGCCCACTGCGCGAATTCCGGGCATGAAACGCGGCTCATCAGCCACGGACTCAACCGCTTCACCATTGAGGAAGACCCGCGGGGAGTATTCCCGCAGGCTTTCGCGGTACTGCTCGGCAGACATCAGCATCAGGCTATCTCCTGGCCGCGATGGCCTGGTTCAGCTCGGTCAGATCTGGCGCATCCGCCAGGCCGATCACTGCGTTCCAGACGCGCTCGGCCTGGGGTTCGGTCAGGTGCCGACTGACGTTGCCGTCGAACTTGCGCTTCACATCCTCGTAGCTGAGGGCGCGGGAATCAGCGCCGCGGTTGATGGGCTCACGATGCTCCAGGGTCCGGCCGTCGGTGGTCTCCACCACCAGTCCGCCGGAGTAATACTGGGGGTAGCGGGACTCGGGATCGTGACGGAAGGTTATGCGATCGCACAGGGTCAGGATCTCCGGATCCTGGCGCGCGTCATCTTCCAGTTCCGCCAGGGTGAATCGCCCCCGCACGGCGGCAGCCGCCACCGCGAAGTGAACGCTGAACTTGGCTTCGTAATCGTTCTGGGGACGGCGTTTGGCCTGTTCCGGCCGGCACACCACATCCGCCTGTTTTTCGTGAATGAGGACCGTGGCCGACTTGATGTCGTCGGGCTTCAGGTGATGGGTCTTGATCAACTCCAGCATGGAGTCGATGGAGCTGTGATTGAAGTGGCACACCGGGTAGGGCTTGATGGCCACCCTGGGCACTTCCCAGTTGCGGCCCAGATCCTCGGCAATGCCGCTGGCGTCCAGGTCCTGTCCCTGCAGGTACAGCTTGTACAGCCCGTAGCGGCCCTCGTAAGCATTCAGCGGGGCGACAAAGCCGCCGCCGGCCATGGCGGCCGCCGTGATGGCGCTGGACGCGGCCCAGCCGGGATGCATGCGCTTGGTCCAGGAACCATCCTCCAGGAACTCCAGGCTGCCGCTCGCCATGCTCAGGGCAATACCCTGGGCCCGGGCGAGCTGCAACTCGTCCAGGCCTCCCAGGTAGCCGGCCGCCACGGCACAGCCGAAAATGCCCACCATGCCGGTGGGGTGAAATCCGATCTTCTGCAGCATGCCCTGAGCGACCTGGCCAATGCGGGCATCAATTTCCAGGGCCAGGATGTAGGCCGCCAGGGCACGTTTTCCGCTGGCCCCGAACCGGGTTGCTTCCACCAGCACCAGCGGCACAGCGCTGGTGGATGCGTGGATCACGGCGCCGACGTGGGTATCGTCAAAGTCCAGGCCGTGAATCAGCAGGCCGTTGGTCAGTGCGGCGTCCCGCGGCGGCAGTTTCAGCCTGGTGCCGATGACCGGGTATTCCCCCTGGCCAGCCAGCCCGGCCAGCGCCTTGACGCTGACCGGCGCAAAATCGTAGCTGTGGGAGGCGAAGCCAATGCCGATAGCGTCGGCCATGCACAGGGCCGCGTATTCACGAACCTCGCCGGGCACCTGGTCCAGGTCAAAGCCGGTGGCATATTGGCCAAACTGTTGTGACAGGCTTGTTGCTGCCTGGAAGGAAGATTCGGGAACTGCGCTCATTCGAGTTACTCCTCTCCTGTTCAGAGATTCAATCGAGTTGTCCGGACAAACCCAATGCCGGATCAGTCCTGCTGTACCCGCTCATGCAGGGCCAGCACCCGCTGGGCCTTATACACGATAGGGTAGTCAATGAAATAGCCATCCAGCTGGATGGAAGCTGAGCCCTCGGCCTCGGCCTGTTCAAACGCGCGGACCACCGCCCGGGCGTGCTCCACCTCCTCAGCGGAAGGGCTGAAAACCGCGTTACATAACGACACCTGGTCCGGATGGATACACAGCTTGCCGGTAAAGCCGAACTTCCGGCCGCGCTCAGCGGATTCCCGGAAACGCTGCTGGTCCCGGATCTGCAGCACCACCGTGTCGATGGGGGGTTCAATGCCCGCCAGCCGGGACGCATGGGACAGCCGGGCGCGAGCGTAAGACAGCACCTCCTCATCCCGGCTCCAGATGTAGTCCAGGTCCAGCGTGTAATCACCGCCGCCGAACGAGAGCCGCCGGACCCGCGCGCTGGCCGAGGCAATAGCATTGGCATGCTCCACGCCAGCAGCGGTTTCAATGATGGGCATCAGGTCCAGGGACCCCGGCTCCAGGCCAACAGACTGCTCGGCCCGGGAAATCCACGCGTCCACCTGCCGCAACTGTCCGGGCTCTTCCACCTTGGGCAGGACTATGCCGTCCAGTCGCGAACTGACCACGGCGGCAACGTCGTCCTCGCAGTAGCCGGTGTCCAGGGAGTTGACCCGGATGTAGCCCAGGCAGGCCCGGTCTGCCTCCATGGCCGCCCGGACCACGCTCCGGGTGGCTTCCTTTTCCGCCAGGGCCACGGCGTCCTCCAGGTCGAGGATGACCGCGTCGGCCCCGCTTGAAAACACTTTTTCCACCTTGCGCGGGTGGTTTCCCGGTGCAAACAGGAAGCTGCGCAGACCTGAAAAGGAAGATCGACCCATGTCAGCCCTGGGACCAGCCGCCGCCGGATTGCCAGCCTCGGGTCAGCTTGAGTGAATAGTTGAACCGCTCCGCCGGGTGTTCGGACAGGGAAACTTCGAACTGCCGATTGCCTTTGCCCAGGTAGCGGCGGATCAGGGTAAGCGAGGGCGAACCCGGCTCAACTTCCAGGATGCCGGCCACCTCCTCGCTGACCAGCCCAGCCTGAATGTCGATCTCCACGCTGCTGATCTGCTCGTCAAAGGATCGCTCGATGATTTCGTAAACCGGCCTGCGGCTGCGTCCGATTTTGCTGGCAACGGCGGCATACTCCGGCAGCACAAAAATATTGGACCAGCAGATGGGAAGCCCGCTGTCTTTCAGCTTGCGCACCGCGCCGATGCGGGTCCACAGGCTGCCCGAGCGGCACTGCAGCTGTCGAGCGAGCTGCCGGGAAGCTTTTATGTCCTCGGTTTCAACGACGCTCAGGCGGCTGTCGGCCGGATACTGCATCAGTTCGCCGGGGGATTTGACCACCTGCACATAAGACGGACTTGAATTGCGCGACCGCACTACGGTTCCCAGGCCCTGGTGACGGTCGATCAATCCCAGTTCCTCCAACACCCGCAGGGACTCTCTCACGGTATGACGGCTGACACCGTGGCGCTCTACCAGCTCCAGCTCACCCGGCATGCGCTCGCCCACGGCAAGCCGGCCCGAGCGAATTTCGCCCATGAGCGCCTCCGCCAGCTGGCGGTATCTTGGTTTGGCCGGGGGTTTTGCCGGGGATCTGGCCGGTTTTGTTTTCTTGACGGACACGCTGCTGGCAACCTGCTCATTGCATTACGCTTCGGGCAAAGATAGCATTTGTACGGACAAATCCCAAAAACTCATTTTGGCTGCACAGCCTCCAGGAAGACTGTCCATGACGGCAAGAACGGACCAGGAGATCGCTCCCCAGCGCTACCGTGCGGTGGCCGGTCGGTACTATGAGGAATTCACTACCGGCGACGTTTACGAACACCGGCCCGGGCGCACCATCAGCCAGCAGGACAATGTGTGGTTCACGCTGCTGACCATGAACACCCATCCGCTGCACTTCGACGAAGAGTACGCCGCCGGCACCGAGTTCGGCCGCCCCCTGGTCGCCAGCCCCCTGACCGTTGCCATGCTGGTGGGCATGAGCGTGTCCGATGTCAGCCAGCGCGCCATTGCCAACCTGGGCTGGAAGGAGATCAGACTCACGGCGCCGGTGTTTCCCGGCGACACCCTGTATGGGGAATCCGAAGTGATTGAAAAACGTGAATCCCGATCCCGGCCGGATGCAGGCATTGTCACGGTAAAGACCACCGGCAAGAACCAGGACGGCGTGGTGGTCTGTGTGTTTGAGCGGTCCATGCTGATACCGAAGCAGCCCGACCCGACCCCCCACCAAAGCGGAGACTGACCATGGCAGTACCAGAACAGAACGCGATCAGCCAGCAGGACCGGGCCGAAATGGAGGCTGACATGCTCGAAGCCATTGGCCGCTGGGTGGAAAAAGAGGTGCGTCCTATTGCACGCGAATTCGACCAGGCCGATGAGTATCCCGCGGAACTGGTCGAGCAGATGAAAGAGCTGGGGCTGTTCGGTGCCACCATCAGCCCCGAGTACGGCGGGCTGGGATTGAGCGCCACGGGCTATGCACGCATCGTGTCCCGGATCTGCGAGGTGTGGATGGCGCCCACGGGTATCTTCAACTCTCACCTGATCATGGCCAGCTGCGTGGAGCGGGCCGGCACCGAGGCCCAGAAACAGAAATACCTGCCGCGCTTTGCCAGCGGCGAGCTGCGCGGCGGCATCGGCCTGACCGAACCTAACGCTGGCACCGACCTGCAGCGCATCCGCACCGTGGCCCGCCGCGACGGCGACGACTACGTCATCAACGGCACCAAGACCTGGATCTCCAACGGCATCAAGGGCAACTGCCTGGCGGTGCTGGTCAAGACCGACCCGGAAGCGGATCCGCCCCACAAAGGAATGAGCCTGTTCCTGTGTGAAAAGGGACCCGGTTTTTCCGTGGGCAAGAAGCTGAAGAAGCTGGGCTATCGCTCCATCGACAGCGCGGAACTGGTGTTCGAGGATTTCCGGATCTCGTCGGATCAGCTGATCGGTGGCGTGGAAGGCCGGGGCTTTCAGCAGACCGCCGGCGGGCTGGAACTGGGCCGCATCAACGTCGCTGCCCGGGGCGTGGGCATGGCCCGGGGCTCCCTGGCCCTGGCCCTGGCCTATGCAAAAGAACGACAGACCTTCGGCAAACCCATCTGCCAGCACCAGGCGATTCAGCTCAAGCTGGCCGATATGTCGACCAGGGCCGAAGCGGCCGCGCTGCTGGTGGAAGAGGCGGCCCGACGCTATGACACCGGGCAGCGCTGCGACCTGGAGGCCGGACGTGCCAAGCTGTTCGCCTCGGAGGCAGCGCTGGAGAACAGTACCGAGGCCATGCGTATTTTCGGCGGCTACAGCTATTCCACCGAGTACGAAATCGAGCGCTTCTACCGGGATGCACCGCTGATGTGTATCGGCGAGGGGACCAACGAGATCCAGCGGATCATTATTGCGAAGCAGTTGATTGAGCGATGCTGAATCAGGAAACGCGCACTGGCGTGCGCTGGGGAACGGTCGCTGGCGCGACCTGGGGAACGCCCGCTGGGCGGGCTGGGGAACGCGCTTCGCGCTGGGGGTCCCGGACGGGGTCCGGGACCGTGTTCAGCAAATCACAT
>JAAUYH010049850.1_pt1 | contig 11085 bp, 12 predicted proteins | sample 7278061 | NCBI WGS metagenome assembly JAAUYH01 (sample SAMN14350203, study PRJNA611818) | marine sediment metagenome | isolation source: surface marine sediment (0.6m) | place: French Polynesia: Moorea | collected 2018-08 | reverse complement strand
CACAGTGGGAAATGTGGAAATGGTTGCTGGCATTGGTTAGTGTTTGGGCGGGAGCAATGTGGTGGTGCAAAGTCCAACTGGATCCACACAAGCTCTATTCCGATATGCCCCCTGTTTATGAGATAACTGCCAACGATTACTTGTTGATGAAAATGGGAATGACAGCGGCGACCGTATTCGCGTCGCTTCTACTAGTCGTAGTGCTATGGCACATTCAAACAATACGACGACGGCAAGCTTTGTTCACTAATGGTATCGTCGCGTCAGCTACAGTCACTTTCGTCGGGGCTATTCGCGCACCATCGTCCAGCTCTTTCTGTGTCGTACAATGGACGTACGTTTTTGATGGGACTGAGTGTACTGGAGTAACGCCACGTAATGAACTACCCAATGCAGCCGTAGGTGACGAATTTTGGGTACTGTACGAGGAAACCAATCCGTGGTTTGTGCGTCGATGGGCACTGTTTGACAAGGATGGGAATCTGCGCAGTGACGATGCATTACCGTGGGAGTTGGAGACCGGTTTAGGCATGGAATACTACAACACACGGCCTCAATTTGAAGTATGAAGCAGCACCCGCTTGTGTCACATCCTTTACAAAACTCCGCAGTCCGCTATAACTATCTTCTGCAATGGCTACGAAAATGTTAGTAAACAGTTCTTCAAACTTCCATTTTCCATGGTTTTGCACGTACCTTTTCTTCGAGCTGCAAATGCATTCCATGCGCGTTGCAAACCCGGAACAAGTCAGTAATCTACAATCTTCATGATAGTAACATCGCATCACGTACATCCACCTTCGCTCTCGCGTCGCCAATGGCCTTGCCCACGTTCCTAAACCCATCGCGAACAGTTTTCTTGTTTGTGGGAACATTGCCCAATCGTTCCAAGACCTCATCGCCCTCTAACAATCTACCCACGACGATATTGTTATTGTCAAGCTCGGGCACCTTTGCTAACGTGATATTGAATTCGAAAGCACCGCCACCACGTTTTAAGCTCACCACGCCACGGTCATCATGCGACAAATTATTAGTTTCACGATTTTCCGGCGGTAACACTTGGCGGATTTGGCGTTGCGGTGTACCAGCGCTCTGATTCAACGCATCGATTTGCTTCACTCTTCCCATCTCCACGTATTTTCCCGCGGAAACTCGCGAGCCGACGCTATACTTGTATCCCACCACGCGCCCCGCTCGTCCCCGTATTCCTGGGCCTGCCGCGGCGAGGAAAGATGACACGCTCGTGGGTGCGTCATCGCCAAAAAGACCGAGTGTTATTCGACCCACATCCGACCCCGCTATCTTGACGTCTATATAGACACGGTCCGTAATTTTCGCATCCGCTGTTGGCATAACTTCATTGGTATCGGTTTCTGCGAATGCCATAGTATTGGGTGCGAAAAGTGCGAGTGCGGCTGTTTGCAAAATAACTCGTCGCGGCACGGACGAAGGCGCCTTCGACGTCATGCGGGTGGATGTATACTGCAGATTTTCATGGCGTCTTCTGCATCGCACTGGGTCTTCCGAATGTCTTACCAAAAGTACGTTGGGTGAAACAAACGCCATCGACAATGTACGAAAACGGTTGATTCGTATTGTACCAGTGACTCGACCACTGATCCATTTCAGGTTGACCTCACGAACTGCCAGCGAGGTCAAGAACTCGGTGTTGAAAAAAAGATAAAAAACAGAGGGACGTAGACTAACCAATCATCAGCCACAAAAGTTACACGTGGACAGTATGACAGCATTCGAATCAAGGTGTCGTCGTCGGCGCAACCTATCATAGCTTTGGTCAACCGCATCAACGCGCCCTGCACAGTCGCTCTACTAACTTGAACACAAGCACGATGACCGCCTCAGGGATTGCTGTCGGCCTTAACAAGGGCCACATCGTGACGAAGCGTGTGCCGGCGCCGAGGTACTCGAGCGCGTCGAAGAAGGGGCAGCTCACCGAGCGCTCGATCTTGGTAAAGCAAGTTGTGCGCGAGGTGGCCGGCTTCTCGCCGTACGAAAAGCGTATCATGGAATTGCTGCGAATCGGCCGCGATAAGCGCGCCCTCAAGTTCGCAAAGCGTCGTCTCGGCACCCACTTGCGTGCCAAGAAGAAGCGCGAGGAGATGCAGGATGCTCTCCGTACCAAGCGCTCCTAAGCCGTCGCTCCCGTAGTTAGCGCGGTCGTTATTGTTGTTGAGTAAAAGCGCTTTTGTGCAATCTTGGCTACCACTTCTCACGCTTTATGCTTGCGCGGTTCTAGATTGGTGTGGTAGATGTTTTCGTTTCGATACCAGCCGCGCAGGAATTGCGAATCGAGTCGTGTAGCCCGCTTCGGTTAACTTTTACATACGTGCCTTCGACGCCAATACTGTACAACATAGCAAATGAGGGCGAGTCGTAGAAGACAAGAGTCGGTCCCCGATGTTAACGAAGAACAAGCTCACTTAACAGGATATTTCATTTTCGAAAGCGCATCCTCGCTATACCGTCCTACACGCCACCGATTCTTTGTTTCCGCGACACTTTCGCTGTTTGCGCCTACATCCTTCACGAGATGAACCTCACCGAAAACCTCCAGTTTTCGCAGCAAGGAGAAGCCAAGGCCTTCGAACAAACGCACGCTCGGCACATTGTCTTGCAAAATCTTCGCGACGAATACGCGCGCGCCGATTTGCTGATTCGCGTAACACATCATGAGTTGAAGCGCGTCGCGCGCCAGACCCTTCCTGCGACTCGCTTTCTCAGCCACCATCACTTCAATTTCCGCGTCGTCGTCGTGCAGGTACAGGTTGACGTCGCCCGCCATTTCGCCGTTGTCGAGAAGGATGAAGGTCAACTTCTTCTCATCCTCGCGCCAACTAACCTGGTTCGCGTATCTACGGTCAGGTTAGGAGAATCTGGCGAAACAGTCGATTCGCACGTACTCTTCGCTCAAATCCAGGCGCTCACTGCATGTCAACCGGCGTAATTCCTCGTCGCCCATCCATGCGTGGTATCGAAGCACATGTTCCTTCGTGTACGGCACAAGAGCAATCGTGCTACCGGATAATCGCAGTACCACATCCTCGTTTTCGCGCATCGCGACGGAAGTGTTAGTCAGTAACGCCGACGGGTACAACACTACGTTTTCCTACTTGCACAATGCGCATAGAATGGATCAACCCATTGGCGAATTTCGGTGTCGGTTTAATTGGAGCAAACCGCCCAATCGCTTACAGATACATCTCAAGAATCTCGACCCTGCTCGCAGCGCTTCCCAACACACAATGGAAGTGGGATTTGTTTCAGCAACACTGCCAAAAAGCGCTCCGCGGCGCGCACGCGGGCCGTGTATGTGCGCGAAGACGAAGAACCCGAACTCGACGCGGCGCACGACGCTGCAGTTGATAGCGGCGTCGATGCTACTGCCGTCGATACGGGCGCGGTGCGACGAGCTGGACGTGCGGCCGTCGCTGAAGGTGTCGGGCGGTAGCGCGTCGACTTCGGCGACGGGGCGCAAGTCGGTGGTGAAGACGGTGACGCGCGGCGTGAACCTGGAGGGCGCCGACTTCTCGGGCGGCGCGTTCGAGGGCGTGTCGTTCCAGCAGAGCATCCTGCGGCAGGCCAACTTCGACGGCTGCCAGCTGCGCGACGCCTCCTTCTTCGACGCCGACCTCTCCGGCGCGTCCTTCAAGGGCGCCGACCTCCGCGGCGCCAACTTCGAGCTCGCCAACATCCGCGACGCCGACTTCACCAACGCCGACCTCAGCGGCGCCTACATCGGAAGCACCACCAAAATGGCCGGCATCTCCATCCAGGGCAGCGACTGGTCCGACACCCTCCTCCGCAAGGACCAGCAGTCGTTTTTGTGCAAGATTGCGTCGGGCACCAACGAGAGCACTGGCGTGGGGACGAAAGATAGCCTCATGTGCCCATAGGTTGGCCGTGATGTTGCAATTGTTGGTGTCCGCGTTTCTCGTATCAGAACCTGCAGAATCGTGCGGCGTGGTCGTCCAAAACCAATCCACTGAAATTCGTTCTTCCCGTCGTGCTCGCCGCTTTTCGTGACATGGTCCGCCTGGCATTTAGGTTTGTATTACATAGTGAGTGTTAAATCAGGTTCGCCTTTCAATGCTACCAGGTGCTGGCTAAGAAGATTTTGGTTTCTGTTGTACGGCATGGGTGAGATTACTTTTGTATCAAGTTGAGTGGAATGTGGAAGTTGATGTGATGTGGCAGTTCAACACCGAGACCAACAATGAGCGTATATAGTGGGTGGATCTTGAACATTGGAAGAGAAGGGGTCCCGAAAACACATCGCGTTTCACCGCCCATTCCACACTTTTCGAACAATTCTTCACTGACTCTTTTTTTGGAAAGAGCCAGAACAGCGAAACAGATTAGGTTCTCCGCCGAAGTGCTTGCTGATTCTCATTTGTTCTTGCTGCGGAATGAGCACAGTTGTTCTCTGAGTTCAACTACTGATGACCTACCGGTACACAACCCTACTAGTGTAAGTAACCAAGAAACATTATCCAAGACAATGAGTGAAGTTTCTCATTTTCCTATCCAATCAAGAACTCTGGAATCGATGGAAATTCTAATCACTTGCAACTAATCAACTCAGTCTATTGTTTTATTGGCTGATGATAATTGCAAGACTCCTTGTATCATTCTCTGTTACAGTGATTTATTTGCGATAGTGCAATATTGAATAGGTCGTTATATTCACACTCAGAGAACCATCATATGTATTGTGCGCCAGGAGCCAATGAAAATCAGCACGCCCCTCGATGTGTGAACTTGAACTTTTTCGCTGTTCTGGCTCTGAACCATACCAAAACGGTATTCAGAATTGGTTTTCAATTCGTTTATTCCCTGCTATCCTCTTGCTATTGTTTTTCAGCAAACGTTGTACAGTAGATCCGATTTTCAAGTTGATGAAAAAGGCAACACTTTCACGTGTTTACGCCGCCTCACAGGAACAAGGCAAAAAGGCAGCGAATTTCGTAGAAACCTACTACCACACGTAAATTCGCGTCCAGGGCCCCGGCAAGGGCCAAATTAAGTGATGGTACCGAGGAATGCAGCACATGAGAGGAAAAGCGCCTACGCCACAGCGCATACCGTACGATGGGACGTGTCGAGTTTGCGGGTGAGTTCGAGATCGACGCGAACTACATCTGGATAGCACTGAGCGACTTCTCGAAGGTGGAGCAAATCTTGTTTCAGGTGTCGGCGACCGAGTTGCTAAGCGAGCGCGATCACGGGGTCGGCGCGGAGCGTGTGTGTACACGGTATGACGGGTATACGTCGCGCGAGCGCGTGGTGGAGTGGGACGAGACCGGCTACTCGTTCCGTATCGACATCGTTGGCGGTAACATGCCGTTCGACAAGGCGTCATGCCGTGTCAAGGTCACGCCGCACGCCGAAGACGATGAGCGCTCGTTCGTTTCTGGCGATTTCGAGTATGTTATGAAGTGGGGGCCAGTCGGTCATTTGTTGGACAGATGGTACGTGCGAAGCACGCTGGAGCACGTGTTCGAACTGTATCTTGCGGGCATCGAGTATCACTTGAAAACTGGGAAGAATACTCCGAAGGATTTCACTATTGAAATGGCGAAGAATGTGGATTAAATTGTGATTTAGTGTGGTGGAATTGTGTTGCGTGTTTGTGTGACGACAAACGGTGCGAGTTACCGGTAATAATTATAAAGCTAAGACAATTTAGAAGAAATGATACGAATTCATTTGAGTAAAACATAGAATAGACAATCTCCTGTGCTCATCTAGTTCTAGTCTAATGCTCCAAGATGACATGCAAGTGGTGGGCCATTTTGTACTGTATCGCACAGCATAAGAGTTGTACGTACTACTGCACAACAAGTGTTTGTAATACATACACACCGGAAACACTGGTGCACAATCTCAGAAAAAGGGTAAATGTGTTTGCACACAATGCACGAAATGAATAACCCAGAAATTATGGTTTCTATGTATGACTTATCCCATTTATACTAGACAAATGAAACGCCTTTTCCTTCATTTCTCCATTTATTTGTTCCTTTCCATTTCTTTCTTTCATTTTCTTCGATCTGTTCCTCTTTTCAATCCAAAGCTATTCCTTTTCTTTTGTTTCCTTGCAATAGTAATGGAAGTTCTCCGTTCCATACATATGTAACGAAAAATGGGACTACGTGTCAGAAAATTGAAGAACAGTTGAAACATATGTGTGATCTGAGTGACCGATTTGTCTGTGAGTGGGCTATTTTGTAGTAGCTGATTAATTTAATTTGATGAGAAGTTTACCCTTTAATCAGATCATGCTAAGATTATATAGACTACTAGTAACCAATCAAATACAACCTTAATGACAGAACAACACTAATTGTTTTGATGTATTGTAAACAAATTTTTGTTGATACTACTGAATAATGACACCAATCTCAAATGAATCATGCATGATTACATTCTATTGTCATTGTAGTAATTTCAGTGCTGCTCAGTGATTGTGAAATGTTCATGAGAGAAAAATGACGTGACGTTTTGCAGTATTTACAGTCGTACCTTTTTCTTTAGTTTTCTCATTGTAATATTTCTCGTATGAATTATTTTGAGAATTCAGTTGCCTTGAGTTCTTAAATATGGGTATGTAAGGTGCAGCTTACGAATAGAAAAGCATATCTTTCATCAAACATGCCGAACAATCTTTCTTCGTTCTATTGTTTTTCTCAAGCAATTAATTCTCTTGATTGTGACGTTGCAAACGTTTTTGAATTTTTATTGAGAGTGTATCCGTTTTCGACACCGAATGAAAGCGTTCAAAAAAAGATAAAACTTGCATTTCGAGAGTGTTAAGAAGAAATTGGATATTGTAAGTTCGACCTTCTTTGAACTATACAAAAAATTCAAAGAAAAGAACAAGCAATTGTAAAAAATGAAATTTTTTGGTTGAACCAAATTATTACTGGATTATTTGAATCTGTCACTTTGGGATAGGAGATGAGAAAGCACTTGCTTAGTGCAAATCAAAATATGACGATAAGCATTGATGATTTCCAGTCGAGTGTGAAGAACATTGAAAAATCAGACAGTAAAACCTTCAATTTTATTCATGATAAGGTGAATGAAGTGGGCAAAATAATTATCGAATGTGATAGTTACAAAAAATAAGGTTAGAGATAATTAGCGTTGTTTAGCTCATAGAAATGCAAGGTAATAAATTCTAGAAAATCTCAGCCGTGGTTTTTTGCTTCTCTTTCATAGCTTCACTTCAAAATCATATTTTGAGTTTTGAATTAAATAATTCGGGGCATTATTTTTTCGTTCTAGTCAAACCATCGGCTGAATTATCTTGGCTCCTTAGAGATCCTACGTTTGATATTTCATAATTGGCATAACTGTCACGGACTGTTTGTCAATCAATCATTACCCTTTTCGCTTTGTTCTGACTAGAAAGTTGGCGAAATCCGGTCAGCAATTCAACATTTTAGACCAGGTCAATTAACAGAAAAAAACTTAATTTTCATTGTCTTCACGGCCTGGCTTACCGATTACTCGGCCCGTCAGAGGAGAAAAACCGAATAGCTAAAGTCATCTGTCTCATTAGAACGATACAAGCTTCATAATCGTAGGAAGGCATGCAGAACTTTCTTCGAGCCGAAGGCTATGGAATTCCGCCAGTATTTGGAAGTTCGACTTGGTTGCCGACAAATGTTCTGTTAGCGTACCGATTAATTGCATTCTTCACAACTATTATTGTGTTTACGGTGTACACGTGGAAGGAGCGATTCGTTTTGTATGTCTTGACAGTATGGACACTGTATCTATCGGGGATAACGTACGGTATTGGGGTTATAGGATGCGGCTCATCTCTTCCCTGGCTCGCAAAGTTAGGCACGGCTTGTTACCATGTGTTTTTCACCTTTTCCGTGATTGTCACTCCAGTTTACTGGGTGTTGGAATTCCCTAATACTATGTCGAGACCTGGAGTAGTAACGTTTGCGAAATTGTACCCGCACGGAATGACGATGATACTATTTCTAATAGACCTCTTGTTGGGTGGTCAAATGGAATTCCGATTTTTCGACGTGATCTGGTCAATTTTGTATGGTGTGATTTACATTGCTTTCTTATTTATTAGGTTTGGTATCACCGGGGATATCCCGTACGATTTTGTGGACTTTCGAGAAGTCGGAGTTGGCCGAGCAGTGCTGAATTTTATTCTGATTATCGTCGGTGGAGTGATAATAAGTGCTATCATGGTGGTTGTATCTCGCGTCACACGGCTTTATCGTAAGAGGGAAGAAGTCTTGCCTGACGAAGAGCGCCAATAAATAATGTCGTTTGTGTGAAAACCGTCAAAGAAGCATGCAGTCGTTTTAGGTCATCAGAGGCACCTCCGCAGGCGTGTACAAATAGTTGAGATATTTTTCATCATGCAAGCAACCCTCACTCGTATTTTCGTAGACTGGACGCATGCGACGATAAAAGAGGACCTGTAAGTTGCGATACTGGCTGTGTTGCTCACTGTACTTCTTCTAGAGGAGAGCGAATCACACGGTATAACCGCATAGTTTCTGTTTGCAGAACCTGGCCTGCACTGTCCATCGATAGCTGCATATTTGATCACGTCGATATCCCACTATAGCATTGTACTCCAAATTCGGTACTAGGTATTCGCGGCACAGCCGTAGTGCGAACAACCTAGATAGTAAAGTAATCTGCAGTCCCGTCACCGTGGTCAAAAAACGGGCAGCTACCGCACTACGCTACCTTTAGCTTGTTTCGTGATGACATGAAAGGAATCGAGACGACAAAGATGGATCTATTACCAGAGTTCATACGATCGAAAGCTTCGCGAGGTGCATGAGACCTGCACCACATTGCGACAGAACTACAACGAACGAAAGGGTATGACAATGCACCGCTATATCTTAGGATTTTAAATTCTATCACCATTGGTCGACGATTGTTCTAATCCCGTACAATATGAAATCGCCGTGCGTACCACGAACACACAAGGCTTCATGGCCGTGATTTATAAATCGAGCAAAAATTCGCCGGTCCTAACGCTTAGGTGGCGACCGAAAAACAATACGCGTAATAATTCAAATGAGGATTGAATGAAGACGATTTACGCATCTAAATTTGTCGTTCTGCCCTGTTTTTCTTGTTCGTAGTGCGAGTAACAATTTCTATTATTTGGACTAAGGTGAAGAATGTGGACTAAACCGAGCTTCCCTATGGTAGAGTTTCTGTTAGTGTTTGTGTGACAAGAAATGCTGCGAGTTAATTATTTGTGAAGGTTGACAATTGATAAGAAATGATTCAAATTCGTTCGGGTAAAATATAGAATACACAATCTCATACAGTATACTGTTTCACTGTACGGAGGTGACATGCAAGTGGAGTGCAATTTTTGCAGTATCATACAGCATAAGAGTTGTACAATCAGTGATCTTAAAACGTTGAGTGGTAGTTCACTGGGATATTTTGAGTTACTGTTGTGCAATAATGTAAGGGAATACTGTAAATTTAGTACGACAAGAAATTGATTCGCTCTAGCGAATTTTTACGCTTCATCAAATCACTGACATCGTCAATGCTGGATCAATCGCGACACAGCTGTACTCCGCCGGAACGCTCCAGGCGTTGCTCGCCCCGCCAACGTGAGTCGGCGCTGGAATACCAAGCAATGATACTAACGCCGCCTAAGTTGTACACAGATCCACACACACAGATCCAACTGACCGAGGGCAATGTGAAGAAATTTGAGACAAATCATAAAGCGCAGTGCAAACGGGTACTATACAGTGTTTGCACCAACGTCTTCTGTACCGCTTCAGTGCATCCAAATCGGATCGAGTCCCTAGTTTCCATTTCACCGCGGCACGTTGTAGGGTACAGACTTGGAACGCCGAACCACCGGCTGGCGAAGCAAGTAGGGCGGGATAGCGCGAGTGGCGAGCTGCGGCATCATGGGCGGCAAGCCCACGCGCACCTTCTCCGGCGTCACCATTTGCAGTTTCCTGCGGCTCGAAGCGGATGAACTGCGTGAGCTATGTGAACTGTACGAGCTGCTCGCGGAGCTGCCACTGTGGCGACGATGGGCGGGGGCCTGAGATTCGGCGGTCATCGCGCACAGCTCGACGTGGCGCTTGAGCGTGGCCAAGCGGCGCACAATCGATTCTAACTGTTCGGCGCTGGCCGGTGCCCTGATGAAGCGTTTTAAGCAGCTATCGTTGGCCAGCTTGCGGCGCAGTTGCGCTAGCTCGGCTTTGATGAGCTCGAACTCCTGCAGGCTCGTCTTGAACACGTGCGCGAACGACACCGTGGTGTTGCTGGTGTCGAACAACAGACTCACCGTGTTCTCCATGTCGCGCACGAGCGCTATCGCCTCGCTCACCAGCCCCTTCAGCCGCTTGTTCGCGTCCACACGCCGCTTCACCGACTTCAGGATCTGCACCGCCGCGTCCGCGCAGGCGAGGAACAGCCCCACCGCCTCCATGTCGCGCGGTACAGTGGGGGTGGGTGCCACGGCAACGCTGGGGATAACGCGACTTTTGTACGTTGGGCGCATAGTCAGGTGCACCACAGGTATACTGTACAGAATCAGACAAAATTTAGGGTTTTGTGGCATGTGAGTGACGAATCGCCGCACTTCGTGTGGATTCTTATCGATCCTGCAACGCTCCAGATTGAGTCGGCAACTAGGGTACCTTCTTTGACATGTGTACTTGATCTAAAACTCTCTTTTGTAGAGTTCCAACGCTGTGTTCTTTGGCTTTCTTAGAAAATTTACTCAGATCTTATGTTATAATCTTAAATTCCCACCGTACGTAATGAGCGAATGATACCGTGTAGTTACATGCCTCTTTCTCTCGAAGAGAGCAATCTATCAGAGGATCAGCTACCGTAGTATAAATTTATCTTCCGAAATTCGATCTACAGTACTGTGCAGTATGGTACCGGACAGCTCTGCTGTATTTCTGAATGACTGTGAGTATACGGCCACATTGATAAATACAGAATACGAGATTGAATGTCCATCATTTATAATACGTGTTGCCTCTGTACGGTATATCATGGCAGTGCCTTCGTGCT
>JAAUYH010043289.1_pt1 | contig 11085 bp, 9 predicted proteins | sample 7278061 | NCBI WGS metagenome assembly JAAUYH01 (sample SAMN14350203, study PRJNA611818) | marine sediment metagenome | isolation source: surface marine sediment (0.6m) | place: French Polynesia: Moorea | collected 2018-08 | reverse complement strand
ATAAGTTTTAATTGATTTTTTTCTGACCCTGAATCCAACTGGGAACTAAGACTGCTGATATCTTGCATACAATCGAACTTTACTTTATTAGCAGGAATGATTTTAGAAATTTTCATACTTTACGCAAATATGCTTATAAATCGTATCACGAAGGAAGGAAAGGATGAATTATGAAAAATGAATTATCAGGGAAAAACATAATCTCAAAAAAAGCATCCGAACAAGTAGTAGCGAAAGAGGCATTTCTTGAAGTTAAAGTTGCCAGTTAACTGTAAACAGTTTTTAAAATTTTGCAAGTTTCTGTACAAAACCCATCAAACTTTGATATATAAATAAAATAATTGAGTAAAACTATGCTGTCTAAATTATTTAAGTGAGACGTCGAAAATTTTTTAATTGGGCTGGAATTGGATTGCTAGCAAGTTATTTTCCCATAGCTCTTGCTGCTTGTTCTCAAGAAGCAAGGGAAGAAACCTCTGGTACCGAAGCTACTACTAAACCGACTACTCAAATACCCGATGCTGATGGCTATACTACCGTAGGGACTGCACAAGAGCTAACGGAGAATGGATATTTAATTGATAGCAAATCTAATCTTATTGTATTTCGCAATAGCAATAATAATCTTACTGCTGTTAGTACAGTTTGTACTCATCAAGGCTGCAAGCTGGATTGGAAAAATACCTCAAATAGTCTTTTTTGCTCCTGCCATGGTTCAGAATTTGCCTCCGATGGCAAAGTTTTAAATGGCCCAGCACAATCTCCTTTATCCAGTTTTGAGGTCAAGGAAGAACAAGAATCTATACTAGTTAAGGTTAGTTAGCAAATACCTGTAAAGCCTCGGTGGCCAAATTTTAGGGAAGAGAGATCTAATAAATAAAAACCTTTTAATTGCTTCTCAGAAAAAAAAGTTAAATCTTAAATTAGAGTAACAGAAATTACTTTTTTAGATCTTCCTTAGGTATTAAAGTAAGAAGTAATAAATAATAATTAAAAAAAAAATCTAATAAATATCTATTTTCGTAAGCTGCAAAGGTTTACTTGATTCTAAACAGTTTTTATGACAACAAGAGAACTATTCCAAAAAAAATTAAGTAAAATATTTGTTTTAGGATTACTTTTTAGTCTCGCCATACTTGCTGTCTGGGGAATTCAGCAACTGAAGCAACAAAGCTTTAGCCAAACAACAGATTTAATTAATAATAGAGAAATCGCGCTGGCTACTGAACCAATTTTGCCCATTCCTATTAACCTTGAATTAGATGAGGCAAAAGTGCAATTGGGTAACCAACTATTTCACGACCCCAAACTATCTAGCAACGATACTATCTCTTGTGCAACTTGTCACTTACTAGATAAAGGCGGAACAGACCGCATACCCACATCCGTAGGTATGCTCGGTAGCAACACTGGGGTAAATTCCCCTACTGTTTATAACAGTGGGTTTCTCTTTCGCTACTTTTGGGACGGCAGAGCTAAATCGCTAGAAGAACAAATAGAGGGGCCAATATCAGCCGCAAAAGAAATGGGTGGATTAGGTTGGTCAGAAATTATCGAAAAGCTTAATGACTCTCCTGAATACGTTAAGGCATTCAAGAAACTATACAATCAAGAAATTAACCAAGATAATATTAAGGATGCAATAGCTACTTTTGAGCGTTCTTTATATACTCCCAATGCCCAATTTGATTATTATTTAAAAGGCAATAAAAACGCTATTTCCCAGCAAGCAAAAGAAGGGTATAGCTTATTCAAATCCTATGGCTGTATCACTTGTCATCAAGGGATGCTAGTAGGTGGCAATATGTTTCAATCTTTGGGACTCTTTGGTGATTATTTTGCTGATCGTGGTAATGTCATTAAATCAGATTATGGAAGATACAACATTACTGGGAAAGAAGAAGACCGTTATGTATTTAAAGTTCCTAGTCTCAGAAATATCGAGTTGACCGCACCTTATTTTCATGATGGCAATCCTCAAACTTTGGATGAAGCAATTAAGCTGATGGGTAAATATCAGTTAGGGGTAGATATTCCGCAACAAGATGTCGATCTGATCATTAGCTTTTTGAGAAGTTTAACAGGAGAATATCAAGGTGAGCCACTATCTTAACTTTTTTAGTAAATTAGATTAAAAAAAATTCAAATATAAAATGTTTAGATTAAATCAGCATCCTCTGGCTAGAAGGCTATCTAAGTTAAGAAAAGCCCTCAAACCACTGATAAGAATAATTAGTGTGATTATTATTTTACTAATATCATTCTTTTTAATTAGTAAAAGCTTTGATACGAGCACTAAACCGTATCAAGAGTATCAAGATAATCTGATTAAATTACAACAGTTAGATGCTGATTTTAATCAAGAAATACTGAAATCACGCTATGAATTATTTACTTCTTATGATCCTCTAGTTAAGAATTTAATTGATCAACAGTCTCTTCAAGTAAACTTAAAAAATATACCTATGTTTATTGATACTAAATCTCAAAAAGAATTAGAGATTATTCTGGAAGATATCAATAATTTACTTGACAAAAAAGCAAATCTTAACGAAAGTTTTAAATCTAAGAATGCCCAATTAAAAAATTCTTTGCGTTACTTACCTCTCCTTACTAATCAGTTAGAAACAAAATTTGCAGCTCAAGAAAAAGCAGAAAGTCTTACTCCATCTCAATTGGCTAATTTAAGAAGTAATCTTAGTAAATTAATACGTAATTTATTATTATATAACATTGCCGTTGATGAGAAAATTCAGTCAGAAATAGAGTCTTTGATGGCTCAGTTATCTCAACTATCAATTGAATACGGATTAACAGAAGACGAATTCCCATCTCGTTTAGTAGAATCTCATACCAGTATTATTCTCAATACCAAGCCTCAAGTTGAACAATTAACTACACAGTTGATTACTCCACTTAAAGAGGAAACAAAAGCTTTAGAAATACTATTAGAAAATAGTTACAAATGGGCAAATATCCTTACTAATATATATCGCTTTCTGACTGTATGCTGGCTGTTAGGTCTATTATTTTTACTTAATTACATCCTGTTGAAAAAATTACAGAATACAAATCCTAAGTTTTTGCAGTACCAACAAAAAGTAAAGAGGATTGCAGTAGCACTAACTCAGGTATTAGCAGCTAAAGATAATTTAGCCGATGCAGAAAATATACCTCAAATAACTGATTTAACATCTTGCCGATATGATTTAGGAGTTTTAGCAAGAGGAGTTGTTCAAGTCAGTGAACAAATTAGACAAGAACAAACAATTAATCTTCAAGAAGAGTATTTCGCTTTTCTCGCTACTCGGATAACCCTATTAACCAAGAATGGTCAAAAAATTATCGATTCAGAAATAGTAACACGGTTAAAAACAATTTTTGAAGATACTTTAGCCAGCTACGATTGCCAATTAATTGATGTTCGAGGTGAAGCTGAACAAATTCAACTATTACTTCGCTTTCCACCAAAAACCAAACTCTCTCAATTGGTGAAGCAAATAAAAACTGTATCATCTTCTTATTTAAAACAAGAGTTATCTTTTAATGGAGATAACACAGCAAAAGATGGTGAATTTTGGAGCCATGCTTATTTCATTACTAGTTGTGATGGTGAGTTTTTAAATATCAGTGATCCCTTAGCACTATCTTCTGCAGACTAGATTTTACGAACAAGAATTAAATTTCTTAGTTTAAGTATTTATCTTATCCTTGCTCTATTGTTTAATTCCCATAACTTGTAACCATTTAATCTTTGATTTATTTAACTCTTCTAAAGCAATAGGAAACAGTTCTGCGTTTTCAATTTCTTCATTAACATTAGTTAAATAAAAATTAACAAAAGAACTGAGTTGAGAATTTTGTTTTATTTGATTGCGATCAACATAAATATATAAAGACCTTTCTAAAGGATAAGTTTTATGGTTGAAATTTATTGATTCTGGTGTAGTACCATCGATAACAAGACTTTTTAAAGATTTAGAAGCTTTTTTAAATACAGAATTACTTAAAAAACTAATACCATAAATATTAGTGCTGAGTTGTTGAATTATTTGATCTTCATATAAATAAAGATTTGTATTAGATGTATTAACTAAAGACGATGCATCTCCGGCTAAAACTTTTTCCGCAACCAGATCAAAAGATGCACCAGAGTCAATCAGGAAGCGCTCGATAGATTTATTAGGCCAACTAGAATTTATATCAGACCATTTTTCCTTAGTAAAAATTGCAGCTAGCATTGATAAATTGACTTTATTAACAAAATTATTTTGACTACTAACTACAATTACAACAGCATCTTTTCCAATAAGAAAATTGATTGGTTCAATCCCATTATCTCGACAAGCAAGGATTTCTGATTCTTGCATTGGTCGCGCAAGGGTAAGTAGGTCGAATTTTTTTTCTTCACAGAAAATTTTAATCGATTCATTAGTGCCGATCATACTAAAGTTAATTAGATCTGAATAACCTTGACGCACAAAGCGATCATAAATCAACTGATTGAGCAGCATAGTTCCTGTAGTCCCAGCAATATTTATATTGCCTTCAATATCAAGGGGTCGAACTAGAGGAAGATTAATTTCAGAATCTTTAGTAGCTTGTTTTTTAGTTTTAGATTTGGCAACGATTGAAGATGTTTCCGTTAAAGGCTCTAAAGATGCAGTTTCTTGTTTGAATCGAAGATAGGGATTATCTTTAATCGCATTAACTTCCGAGTCATTATTTGATGACTGTAATGGATTACTACAAGCTGCTAACAGTATGACTAAAAAAAAACAAATTTTTTTCTGATCGAGAAATCCCATATTAAAACTTATAAACTAGACAAAATAAACAATAATTAAACGTAGACTTGAGTTTTTATAATTCTTCTTTCTCTATAGTTAAAGATAAGTTTTGACTATATTTTGTAGATTTAGCAGCATCTCGCATTACCAAACTCAATAAAGTATATACATAAATCCAACCTTGCTTTACTTCTGGGGTAAAATCTTCACCAAGTTTCTGTTCCAATGTCCAAATTAAAACTTCACCTACAGATTTATATTCTTCTTCTATAACTTCATAATTTGCATATCTGCGACCTAAATCTTGAACAGTAGAGAAAAGTTCTGGTAAATTACTTAAACCATTAACTGCAACTTGCAATGTATCCATAAGTTTTGTTGGCTGGCTGTTTAAATTACTTTGGAACACCAAACAAACTTGAGGTGCTATTGCCAACAGTCGTTCGGAGAATAGTTTAGCTGTAGCATCAGCTTGAGACATTAATTTCGTACAAGATTTCTGCACTAATTGTATTTGTTGAGAGAAAGAGCTAGTAGTAGAGATCAGCATCCAAGTAGCGATTGTTTCTGCATCTTCAACTTTAATCGCCTCGGATGGCACGAATAAATAACTGTCTGACAAACGATTTTTAATTGATTCAGTAACTATAATGCTATTGTAAAATCCTTGAGCATTGAGATTGGTAACAATATCTGCAGTTGTCCCCCAGAGCTTATAGGAGAATTTCTCATCTCCCACAATTCCTGACATTAATTTACCCGAGTGAATAGCAATTCGCCAACCTAGGTAAACTTGGTACTCTCGATTAATTTGTTCGATTGCTTCGATCATTTTAAAGGTAAAATTAACAGTCCTCTCTTGTTGGTCTAAATGACTTTCAGATAAACCACAAACAGCGACATAGTTACCCCAAATCGTATTTTGTTTTTCTAAACCATATTCCCCTGCATAGCGATCGCAAGTAACTACTAACTGGTTTAAAATGACACTCACTTCTGTGGCCGACTTTTCCTGAGACAGGCTGTTAATACCAACTATTTTGGCATATAAAATAGTAACCTTCGCAAGAGAATCAGCAATTTGCTTTTCCCCATTTTGGAATTGAGTGATCGCGTTTGGCGGTAAAATATTGGCCAGAAAAGTTTCATTTTCTTGCTTCTTTTTTGCTAAAAGTTGTTGCTGAGTATTCATTTCCTCGGCAATGTCACTAAATATATTTCCTAATTCACCTAATTCATCTTGGCGATCTAATGCAACTTTGATATTTTTCCCTTCCTTAATTTGTTGTGCAGCATCAATTAAAGTTTGGATCGGTTTAACAAAGTTATGAGATGTCAAATCAGCTAACCAAGTTATTAAGAGCAACAGAATAACAACCAAGATACTAAAGTATATTTGAAAAGCAAGTATTGGCTGAAAAGCCTCTGAACGCTCAATTTCAGCAATCAAGCTCCATTTTAAACCTTCAATTCTAAGGGGTGCATAGGCACTAATTACAGGAACACCTCGATAATCATCGATAATTTCTATTCCTGAAACACCATTAATTGCTGATTTTGCAGCTGTAGTTTCTACCGACTGCAATAAAATTGAAGTCTTTAATTGTTTAATTAAATTAATAATTTGACTAGGAATTTTTGTTTGATTCAAGTTTTTGAAATATTTTTCAGCATCTTCTAACAGCAAGCGAGAATCAGAACGCATTAGCAAATCTGAGCCTACTATATAAACTTGTCCTGTTTTCCCTAAACCTTCCTCTTGCCAATTTTTATTGCCAGACAAAATAGAATTAATCTTATCAATTGGTAATTGAACTGCTAGAATTCCTACCAAATGGGGGCCATTATAAATAGGGGCGGCGAAGAAAGCTGCTGATGTGCCATAAGCAGGAGCATAAGGTTCAAAATCTACTATTTGAACAAAACCCTTTCCCGGATTATCTCGCACTGCTTCCACGACTTCAGCTAGACCACTACGACGATAGGCACCACGGTCTAAACTAGTAGCGTAGTCAGTTTTTTTTTCTACAGAGTAGACAATTTCTCCACTGCCAAAATCAATCAAATATAAATCATAGTAACCAAACTTTTGTAGTAAATTACGAAAAAGAGGATGGTATTTATTGTGAAACTTAGTGTAGTCGCTATCATCTCTAGATTTGGTTAGTTTTGATTTTTCTCCCACAGGAAAAGAATTATTCGCAATGTAGTAATACTGCAAATATTGACTTACTTGAGTTGGCGGATTATAGTTGGCAAAAATTGGCTCTCCTTGGATGTTTTCTGAGAGTTGAGGGAGAAATTTGGTTTTGTAATAATATTCAATAGCTTCTGACCACTCAGCAGGAATAATCTCATTTTCAAGAGATCCATAGGCATAGTTAAATTCTACCATTGAAGAGACTACCATGGGATCTTCACTCAAAGTTTCCACATGACTCCGCAAGTTTTGCATATACATCTCAATCTTATTCTTTTTAGTAGCCCTCAACCCTACTAGTTTCTCAAAAACTTGTTTTTGAATGGCACTTCTAAATTGTAAATAACTTAATATTCCTGCAATTAAAAGTGAGCTCAAACTCACTCCTAAAAGCAAGCTTACCAGTCGAGATTTGATCGTGAATTTATTTAACAGCGACATACATTCAATAATTTGGACATTTTTATACAGTTGTAATCCCTCTGTTATTAACTTGGAAAATTAAAATAGAGAAATTTCCCTGAGTAATCTTCGTTTAATTATGCAACCTACCATTCATTGTGGGGGATTTCGTCTTAATTAGACATTTTCAATAATCATTATTTATTGCTGAGAGTTTCATGATTTAATTCATGTCATAAGTTAATTTCAACCTTATTTTTGATAGATAATTTAGTTTTTTATTACTTGGTTACTGGAAAAGGTAACAAAAAAGAGAGCATTATGGATAAAACTTTTATTTCGTGGCTGCTAACTCTAGGAATTGGATTTCCTTTCCTCAGTATTTTATTAGGAGAATTAGCTGAACAATTAAAACGACAACAACATCCACTGGCAAATGCGATTAGAAAACTCAAGCAATATGTATTACCACCCCTAGCAGTACTATTGGTCATGCGAGAACTCTTGGCAATTGCCAAGACGGAGGACTCGGTGCGGATAGTGGAATCTATTACTTGGGTGACAATTATTTTGGTGGGTATTGCCTTCATCAATGCCATCTTAACTACCAAAAAACCTGAAAAACAATTTCAAGTACAAGTTCCTAATCTTTTTTTTCAAGTAGCAAGAGCATTGGTAATTCTAGGAATTGGCTATTACTTGATCTCAGGAATCTGGGGAGTTGACATTAGTAGCTTGACTACTGCTTTGGGGGTTGGTTCTTTAGCAGTAGGTCTGGCATTGCAAGATACTTTAAGCAATTTGGTATCGGGATTTCTTTTACTGTTTTCTAAGCCGTTTAAAATAGGTGATTGGATCGAGTTTGATGGTTCGGGAGGGCATGTAATAGATCAGAATTGGTGGGCAGTTACTTTGGATAGTGGTTTTGTGAAAATTATTGTACCGAACGCTGCTTTATCAAAGGTAGCCATTAATAATGAAGGTTCAAAAGCCAGATTGGAAAAAATTTCTGTGAGCTTATCATACGATGACTCTCCTAATAAGGTTATTCCTGCTCTCCATAGCTTGACCGATGGAGTCTCAGAGATTAAACCCGGTAGTGGGTATGCCGTTATTAGTTCCTACGGAGATTATGCCATTAATTATGACCTGTGGTATTTGACAGTGCCAGGCTTAAACGGTCTGGTTGCGGGCTCTACCCTATTAGCTAAATTTTATTATTTGGTTAAACGCGAAGGTTTTACCATTGCTTATCCCCAGGCTGTAAGATACGAAGTTCCAGTCCATAATCAATTTCCTGGCGCAGTACCTCAGATCATGAAAAATCGTCAGTCAGAAATGTTTGCTTATTTGCGCTCCCTATCCTATTTCTTTAATCTCGATGATACTCAAATCGAACAACTAGCAAGCACATCCCAATTTAAAGTTTATGGCTCTGGAGAGTTAATTACCAAAGAAGGTCTACCAGATGCAGGACTTTATTCTATTTACAAAGGTCGAGTTCAATCACTGGTAACAGATCATCAAGGGTCAATTCGTACAGATAAACAGTTTGGAGTAGGCGATGTGTTTGGACAAATGGCGCTCTACCCTGGTGAAGTTAGCCCTATTACAGCAATTGCTGATAATGATGTTGAATTAGCGGTTATTCCGGCTGAAGTAATTGTCAATCTCATCCAAATAAATCCTAAATTCGCTTCAGAAATAATTCAGTTTATTGAAGAACGCAAAAAAGCTATTCGTTTAGTCAAAAGTATTACTGATACTATGACTTCTATTGATGGGAATACTCATCAAGCATTAACCAGGAATACCGTTTATCCAAAGTGGCTAGATAAAAAATATTAAAATCACACCACTTGAAATGGGCAGATACTGGAAAATTTCACATTTCTATCTCTCATTCTTTAATTGCCAAGTCGCACTAAATAAGCGAGGATATAAAATTGCAAGTGAAATTTGTATTAATATTCTAGATACTTATAGACTCTATGGCTGCTGAAAGAACTGTCCCTAAATTTGACTACTCTTCAATCAAAATTACTAAAGAAGAAGGTTTAATGCTCTATGAAGATATGGTATTGGGGCGCTTATTTGAGGATAAATGTGCCGAGATGTACTATAGAGGCAGAATGTTTGGTTTTGTCCATCTCTACAATGGTCAAGAAGCAGTATCTACAGGAGTCATTCGAGCCATGCGTCGTGATGAAGACTTTGTCAGTAGTACCTATCGCGATCACGTTCATGCCTTGAGTGCAGGGGTTCCTGCTAGAGAAGTGATGGCAGAATTATTTGGTAAAGCCACGGGCTGTAGTAAAGGGCGTGGTGGATCGATGCATATGTTTTCCGCTGAACATAAACTTTTAGGTGGTTATGCCTTTGTGGCTGAAGGAATTCCCGTCGCCATGGGAGCAGCTTTTCAGAGTAAATATCGCAAAGATGCTCTAGGAGATGCCAATGCAGATCAAGTCACCGCTTGTTTCTTTGGGGATGGTGCCAGTAATAATGGTCAATTTTTTGAATGTTTAAACATGTCCGCCTTATGGAAATTACCAATTATTTATGTAGTAGAAAATAATAAATGGGCGATTGGCATGGCTCACGATCGCGCTACTTCTCAACCAGAAATCTATAAAAAAGCTAGCGTCTTTAATATGGCGGGCTGTGAAGTTGATGGGATGGATGTTTTAGCAGTGAGATCTGCAGCTCAAGAAGCAGTTGAACGTGCTCGTGCTGGAGAAGGACCAACTCTCATTGAAGCTCTTACGTACCGTTTTCGAGGTCATTCTCTAGCTGATCCTGATGAATTACGCTCTGCTGAAGAAAAAGAATTTTGGGCGGCGCGAGATCCCATTACTAGGTTTGCTGATTATCTAACTAAGAAAAAATTAGCCACAGCCCAAGAGCTGAAAGATATCGATCAGAAAATACAAGCTGTTATTGATGATGCAGTAGAGTTTGCAGAAAATAGCCCCGAACCCGATCCTTCTGAGTTACGTCGTTATATTTTTGCGGAAGACTAAATGAAGCATCAGGGATGAACTTACAGGGTTAGGTTATTTAGTTTTCAGTTGAGAAAGTTGGAATAGTGAGCCCGAAAAAGCGATCGCGTTTTGCTAGAATAGGCAATAGGCGATCGCCATATTTGGCTTTCTTGTATCAGTGATTTTGCCAAAAGGAACAGGGAATTGAGATAATTGAAGATTAGCAAATTGGAATAGGTAGACGGAAAAGGCGATCGCTGATTTCCTTGAGCGCAACTTCAATACATTAATACAATAGTAGAATAATTGCCCGTTACGTAATTCAGTATCCAGCGATGAAAACCCTAGCTAAATGGTCAGTTGTTCAATATCATCAAATGATTAAAGCTCAGATATTGAATGACCAATCTGTAGAGTTGCTAGCGGGAGAAATAGTTGAGATGAGTACAGAATCACCGCTACATTACAATACAGCAAAGCGGGGAGTGAGATATTTAGAAGATTTATTGAAGGGAAAAGCTGAAGTGAGATTTAATGGCGCAATAACTTTAGCCGATTCTGAGCCTGAACCAGATATTGCAATCGTTAGGCTTCCCGAATCTAGTGGACTTGGGCGTAAATACAACACCCATTTAAAAAGCTTGAAACCTTTGTGCTAAAAGACTTTTGACTTTTGACTTTTGACTCTTGACTTCCGCGCAGCGGTACT
>JAAUYH010191031.1_pt1 | contig 11091 bp, 8 predicted proteins | sample 7278061 | NCBI WGS metagenome assembly JAAUYH01 (sample SAMN14350203, study PRJNA611818) | marine sediment metagenome | isolation source: surface marine sediment (0.6m) | place: French Polynesia: Moorea | collected 2018-08 | reverse complement strand
TCCATAGTAAGTTTGTTTTTGTTTTTGATTAGTCATGGGAACTTCTATTCGCTCACTGGTTTTGCCCCAAATATAGCCACAAATATCTCCCCAGAGCAGATGACATTCATCGCTTACTTTTTGAAGATGTATCTATCTTGAATAATCTTTATACGACTTTCAATAAAAAAATTACCCTCAAAAACGATACACCTGCTGAATTAGCGATGAATTATCTCAAAAATTGGGATAGTTAATCTAACTTGACCTGAGTTCGGGATAAGCTAAAAGTCACCGTTACACCGCCACGGGGCTTATAAAGGGCGGACGCAGGTTCCGCCCACAGCCCCTTGTAAAACGACGGTGCCTGCGGTGACCGGCGTTCCCCGGTCAAAAATTCTGAACTTCCCGAACTTCTTGAACTCCTGAATTCTTGTTTAACTAGATAACTTCCTCACATCATAAACTTCCCCTTTAACTGCTGCTGCTACTACCATGGCTGGACTCATCAACAAGGTTCTCCCTGTAGATGAACCCTGACGACCTTTAAAGTTACGGTTAGAAGAAGAGGCACTAATCTGATCCCCTTGTAATTTATCGGGATTCATTGCCAAACACATAGAACAACCAGGTTCGCGCCATTCAAAACCAGATTGTACAAAAATTTTATCTAGTCCTTCTGCTTCTGCTTCTTTTTTTACTCTTTCTGAACCAGGCACTACAAAAGCTTTAACTCCTTTTGCTACGTGTTTTCCTCGTGCTACTTTAGCTGCTTCTCTAAGATCGCTTATTCTGCCATTAGTACAGCTACCGATAAAACAAACATCTACTTTAGTGCCCACAATGGGTTTACCTGGAGTTAGCTGCATATATTCGTAAGCTTCAGATGCGATCGCGCGATCGCTTTCGGATAAAGTTTCGGTAGTGGGGATAGTTTCACTTACTCCTATTCCCTGTCCTGGTGTAATTCCCCAAGTTACTGTCGGTTCGATCTCGGCAGCATCAAAAGTCACCACATCATCGTAGACTGCATCTGCATCGCTGCGAATACTTTTCCACCATTTTACTGCTCGCTCCCAATCTGCACCTTTAGGAGCAAAGTCTCTACCTTTAAGATAGGCAAAAGTAGTTTCATCGGGATTAATATAACCGCACCTAGCACCCCCTTCGATCGACATATTACAAACAGTCATTCTTTCTTCCATATTCATGGCAGAAAAGGTGCTACCTGCATATTCGTAGGCGTAGCCTACACCACCTTTCACCCCAAGCTTACGAATTATATGAAGAATCACATCTTTGGCATATACACCAGGGGGTAATTCGCCGTTAACTTCGATTTTGCGTACTTTTAGTTTAGATAACGCCAGAGTTTGAGAAGCCAGCACATCTCTTACTTGCGAAGTACCGATCCCAAAAGCGATCGCGCCAAAAGCACCGTGGGTAGAAGTATGGGAGTCACCACAAGCCACTGTCATACCTGGTTGAGTTAAACCTTGTTCGGGAGCGATAACATGAACGATTCCCTGACTACCAGAACCCACATTATAAAATCCGATCCCATAATCCCGGGCATTTTTCTCTATCTCTTGCATCATCTCTTCTGCCAAAACATCAGCAAAAGGACGTGCCTGATTCTCTGTAGGAACAATATGATCTACCGTAGCGACAGTACGTTCGGGAAATAATACTTTTAGTCCTCTTTCTCGTAGCATGGCAAAAGCCTGGGGACTAGTAACTTCATGAATTAAATGTAAACCAATAAATAGTTGAGTTTGACCAGAAGGTAATGTACCAACTGTATGTAAATCCCAAACTTTATCAAATAACGTTCCCTTGCTCATCAAATTTAGTGTATCGCTGCTAATTAAACCTTCAAATATCTGTCATTTATTTTACTTGGTTTTCAGCTTTCAGCTTTTAATTTCTGGTTTAAAAGAATAAAGTTACCTGCTTTGATGACAGGCAACTTACTAATTTACTAAGGAGGAATGAAAATGGATACGACAACCCTTTAACTGGGATTACATATCTAATCTAAGGAGTAGAGATCCTCTAGAGTTTGAGAACCGATCTCAATGATAGTATTTTATCAATTTTTTTGTCAACTAATATAGATTTTTGTCTATATTGGCTATAGCATTACTTCTTTTTAAAGGCACAATTTGTTAGTAGTGATGTAAACATGGTCGAAAATTATATAGTGTCCATAGCTAATAAAACAACGTTACGTCGATCGCTTCTACAAAAAAGACGTTCTCTTTCTCCAACACAATGGCGGGCAAAAAGCGATCGCATTTGTAAGCAACTTCAGTCTTTTCCTCTCTACACAGAAGCTAAAACTATTTTGGCTTACTTCAGTTTTCGTCAAGAACCAGATTTAAGTCTTTTATTTAAAAGTAAGCAGGAGCGACAAAGATGGGGTTTTCCTCGCTGTGTTGGTAAATCCTTGGTGTGGCATTTCTGGCAACCAGGAGAAAAACTGGTTCGGGGTAAGTTCGGTATTTTAGAACCTCTATTAGATTCACCCACTATTTCAGTTTCAGAAGTAGATCTAATTTTAGTTCCTGCTGTAGCTGGCGATCGTCAAGGATATCGTTTAGGCTATGGTGGGGGGTTTTATGACCGTCTGTTAACTTCACCTCAATGGCAAAACATACCCACAATTGGTATTGTTTTTGAGTTTGCTTATTTATTTACCTTGCCTATCGATCCTTGGGATACTAGGTTAAAGTACATTTGCACCGAAGAAGATGTCCATTTCGGCTCTGCTAGAAAATAGTCAAACAACCCTGCCAGTACCAGCCAAAACATCATTGTACAATGATGTGTCACTTAAACAGAGAAAAACCAGGGCTAAGTTTAAGCTTTATTACACAAATTTCATATTAGGTTTAAGCTTTATTACACAAATTTCACATACTATTCCCTAAGTATGAGAATTTTGGTAAATTATACAAATATTACTACTAGATGCAATATCGGCATAGTAGAAATATCAAAATATTAGCAGTTTCTATTATCTAACAACAAATGAGACATTTTCAGGACGAATGGATTCAAGAATGGTGTGAAAATAACGGTTGGACAGAGTTATTTAGGGAGCGCTACAATTTTTATTGGGCATTTCCTCCTGGAGCAGTAATGCCAGAACCCATTCCTCAAAAAGCTTTGAGAGTAATTAAGACAGAAAAAGGAATGTGTTCGGAAGAGAAGATGTGGTTCACAATAGGAACAGTCGCCACTTTATTAGCAGCCATATTAGCTTATTTTTTAGTTTCTCCCATGCCAGTCGTTTTAGCTTTTGCTTTTGATGCTATTCTTGTTGCCCAATTGGAAGTAGAGGAAATATAGCGTTTCTTTTAGCGACAAGCTATACAAAAATTTTGATTAGGCTTTTTGCCCCCCCTAGACCCAAAATCTTGTTATTAGCGCCATGGAACGTCGGTACAGTGGCGAGCTAAGGGGTTTAAGACAACATCTACTTATGCAAGAAGTCTATTGTTAAAAAGAAATAGTTTTGATAGTTTCTTGGGCAGTACTGACTGTAGAGGGATCGAACACAGGGAATTGTCGAAGACGCAGATTCTGAGGTTTTCTTAGAATCGCCAGTTCTCTGTCCTTGTACTTCATTCTCTGGATAACAGTTGAAAACATCAATTGTGATAGCTTGTGGGAGTAAGTCTCGCACTAAGTTTTGATTTGTTGCGCAGCAGCTCATCTAGTTCAGCATAAATTTGGGATAAATTTCGGCTCATAACTAAATTTTGCCGAGAATCGTACTATATTTACGTTGCAGCTTTGTTAGTGAATGTGGAAAACTAAAACTATACAGTCATTCCAGTCCAAAGCTCTTAAAAAATGAAACTGCTGGCAACAACTCGCTTAAAATTCACCGAAAATATTAATACCGATCTGATTTGGAATAGTGTGGGTCAAATGTCTAGCGATCGCGGACGTGTCAACCCCAAGCAAGCCATTCAAGATACATTTGAATATATTAATACAGGCTATCCAAATGAAAATTTAGCCAATCATCCTAGATCGGCAGAAGATTCAATTGGCAAGTTTTATTGTCAATTGATTAATCAGTGTGGCAACGAGACTTTAGCTCATCTACAAGCCTTTACCACATGGGTACTCAGATTAACTCAAACGACTAAACATTTGGTAGAAAAAAATATCGATATTTCTCTAGAGAAAATGAATGTAGATAGTCTAGAGTTACGACAGTTCCCTTGGCGGGAATATAAAAACAATATATACAACAATATATACTGTTGTCAACAAATCGCCAGATTCATATCAGGAAATTGGTGATTGTTATTATGAAGATAAAAGACAAATTTTAATAGTTTTTTAAATAGTCTCAAGATTTATTTCTTTCAGTTATTTTTTATTTACTTTGCTCCACAAAAAGTTAATAAATACCATAACTAATGTAACAATCCTAAAGCCTTTAAGTGAATAATTTTCAGACTATTAGGAGATTATCATACAATAACTTTAGTTAGCAGATAACCAGGTATCAAGTAATTGATATATCAAAAATCATAATAATAATATCTCATATTAGCTCAATAAAAAAATGAATGAAACCACCTCTCTTAGTTTTCAGCAACAGTTAGAAAGTCTATCGCTAATTTTGGAACATTGGCTTCCCGTTTTGGAGGAAATGGAATTAATCGAAAGAAATATTCAAGACTTACCGGATGAATTAGAAACTATTAGACAATATATTCAGAGTTACAATCAAAGTCAAGCCAAAAACGATGAGCATAGCTGGTTGGGGTCGATTTCTTTCCAGCAATCAACTAATAAAGAAAAAGTTTTATATCTAAAGCTACAACACATATTAGCAAGTTTAGATGAAGAGATTCCTCATTTGCTGTTTTTAGAAGAGAAAATCAAAAATTTAATCTGCTTGCGGGAAGTAACAGAAGCTTTGCAAGAACACATTAGAAATCAAGCTAATACTAGCTATCATCTTAATGTTTCAGATGTAAAAAATACCAAGCAAATTAAAGAACACAACAATAAGCCTAATAATATATTTAGCTTTATTCGTTCTTTTTGGCAAAATATTATCAATAGCAAACGTTTCAATAAAAGAATGAAGTTTATTTTGTTTTTTGGTTTGATACTAGTTTGGAATATATTTTCTAACTTTATGTATGCCCATGTAGTAGATAAAAGTTTTGATACTCAAGTAACAAATATGGAACATCGTTTAGAAAATATCGAAATCCATAGTTTTCCCGATCGAATTGATGAATAATAGCAAATAATTTAAATTTATATACACTATTTTCATAAAGTAATAAGAGAGATATAAAGATTTTAATTGATTAGCAGAAAACTCGAAAATATAGAGAGAATATCAATCGCCAATCCTCAATCTCTAATTGCTATCACAAACAAAATCTCTCGTTACTCAAGATGAATGGTATTAAATAATTTGCGATAAGAACTTTTGAGTTCGTTCTTCTTGAGGATTATTAAAAAACTCTTCTGGAGGAGCTATTTCCACGATTACCCCTTCATCCATTAACACAACTCGATCTGCTACTTCACGGGCGAAACCAACTTCGTGGGTAACACATACCATTGTCATTCCCGAATCAGCTAAACTCCGCATGGTATCTAATACTTCTCTAACCATTTCTGGATCGAGGGCAGAAGTAGGTTCGTCAAATAACATAATTTTAGGTTGCATCGCCAAAGCACGAGCGATCGCTACTCGTTGTTGTTGTCCTCCCGACAATTGACCGGGATATTTATAAGCTTGTTCGAGAATACCTACTCTTTCTAATAGCTGCATGGCAGTTTCTTCTGCTTTCTTTTTCGACCAATGACGTACCCAAATTGGTGCTAGAGTGACGTTTTTTAAAACAGTTAGATGAGGAAAAAGATTAAACTGTTGAAAAACCATCCCCACTTCCCTTCTAATTGCCTCAATGTTTTTCAGATCGTGAGATAATTTAATGCCATCGATGACGATCGAGCCTTTTTGATAAGGTTCGAGAGCATTAAAAGTGCGAATAAAAGTAGACTTACCGCTACCGGAAGGTCCCATGATTACGACTACTTCCTGTTTATGAACTTTGAGATCGACCCCTCGTAATACATGAAAGTTGTCCTCGTACCACTTTTCTACATTTTGAGCAATAATAATAGGTTCAGAGGGGAAAGATGAATTTGGAGTCATGAAATTTTTGAATATTAGTCCACAAATAAACGTAGATAAACGCAGCTATTGATGACAGTCTTGAGAAATTTTTAAGTTTTTTTCTACTTTACAGAGATATTGTATATCATCGGACTGGGATTCTATGTCCATCAAAGAAACAACAACCATCCCATTAATACAATAGTAATACACAGTAATCGTAAAGGATATTAATATGATCGCAACTGCATCATCTTCTGAGAACTTAGCAGTCAGTAGAGATAATTTACCTAATATCTGTGGTTGGGAAGCAGAGATTAAAAATGTAGTTAATCACAACGAACCAATATTTTTACCCAAAACTAACCTTAAATTAGATAATATTCGGGCTGGATTTGCATGTGCTTTGCACATGCACCAACCTACTATTCCCGCAGGTGCTAATGGGGAATTAATTTGTAACCTCCAGTATATGTTTGAACACCAAGATGAAGGAGATAACCACAATGCAGGGGTTTTCGCTTGGTGTTATAGTCGGATGGGAGATTGGATACCTGAATTAGTCAGTAATGGTTGTAGTCCTCGGATTATGTTGGATTATTCTGGTAATTTGCTGTGGGGTTTGCAGCAGATGGGACGCAACGATGTAATTGACAACCTGAAAAAAATTACTTGTGAACCCCAGTACCAACCCTACGTAGAATGGTTGGGAACAATGTGGTCTCATGCTGTAGTTCCTTCTACTCCCATTCCCGATCTCAAACTACATATTCAGGCTTGGCAACAGTACTTTGCTGCTATCTTTGGTTACGATGCTCTAAAACGGGTTAAAGGCTTTTCTCCTCCAGAAATGCATTTACCTAACCATCCTGACACTCTCTATGAATATATTAAAGCTTTAAAAGAGTGTGGTTATCGTTGGTTATTGGTACAAGAACATTCTGTAGAAAGGTTAGATGGTTCGGGAATACCCCAAGATGATAAATATCTTCCTAATCGTTTAATCGCCCGTAATTCTCAAGGAGAAACTATTAGTATTACGGCCTTAATTAAAACCCAAGGTTCAGACACTAAATTAGTTGCGCAAATGCAACCCTATCATGAAGCTAAAGGCAGAGGTAAACAGCAAATTGGCAATGTATCTGTACCTTCCTGTGTCTCTCAAATTGCTGATGGGGAAAACGGTGGAGTCATGATGAATGAATTTGCTCGCGATTTCCAACCTGTATGGTATGAGATTAAAGATAACAGTGGTGTAGCTGGGTTTAACGGCACAGAATACATCGAACTTCTAGAAGCAGCAGGAGTAAAACCTGAAGATTATCCTACTTGTCAAGCAGTAGGACAACACAAAATTTGGCAAAAAGTAGACCCCGATAAAGCAACACCAGAAGCAGTAGCCAAAGCTATTCAGGACTTAAATGAAAACGATCATCAATTCCACATGGATGGTGCATCTTGGACAAACGATTTAAGTTGGGTTAAAGGGTATGAAAATGTTCTCGAACCCATGAATCAACTTAGTGCCATGTTCCATGCTAAATATGATGATGCGGTAGCCAAAGATCCTGCTGTTACTAAGAGTACTGAGTATTTAGAAGCACTGTTGTATGTATTATTGGTGGAAACTAGTTGTTTCCGTTACTGGGGACAGGGTACTTGGACAGATTATGCCAGGGAATTGTATCGAAGAGGTGAAGAGTTGTTGAAATAATTAATTAAAAAGCGATCGCTCTTCGGGGCGATCGATAATACAAATTACCGATTCATTGACAATTAGACTCAGACTTACTAGTATTTATTTAATTTGAGGGTAAGATATAGCGAGCGCTATATTTTAGATTAGAGGCGATCGGCTCGTAGCTGTTCATCAAATATTTAGGCAAATTTAGTTAAAGCTAGACAAAGCCATCTATTTGCTAGGCAAAACTTTATATTGCCTAGGTTTCGCTCGTTTTAAAATAGAGTATGCCTACTTATCAAACATTATTGCCTACAAATATTTTTCCTTTCCTAAACTCAATGACTGCGCTTTATAGCCAGATAGAGCGGGATATGCACTCTTGTTTGATGCGTGGCGAAAAGATTGGCATTATTGAAAAATTACTTCAGTCTAAATATCAAGTTGATAGCACTACGGTTAGAAACGTCTATCACGATCTTAAGGGAAAGCATAAAAGTATTAAAGAGCTAAGAAAAATTCAGTCTTTAGACCTAAAAAGTACAATTCGCAGTATTCAAAACTCGATTAACAAAAAGCTCAAGAAAAAGGAAATCAATTCATATGATAGATTTTTTATCCATCAAAAGAAGCGAAGATTGGCTATCAAACAAAATAAGCTCAAGAGATTAGAAGACGAAAAAATTAGTTTGTGTTTTGGCACTAAAAAGCTATTTCTCGCTCAATACCATTTAGAAGAAAACGGTTATTCGTCTCATCAAGAATGGTTAGCTGACTGGAGAGAGGCAAGATCTTCTAACTTTATGATGGTGGGCGCAAAAACTTACACAAGTGGTAATCAATTATGTAGATTAGATTTTTTATTGCGCCTCTAATTGCCCTAGGTTACTCCCACAGCAAAATAGAAGGAAGGTCATCATCAGCTAAACGCAGCAACTCATAGCCAATCCCAGCCGTACCCTGGAAGAAGGCAGGATTAAACACAGAATTGGGCAAGTTGGCAAACAGTTGATAAGCTCCCGTTTGTTTTGCTCTAGCAATGATATTGGTTGCTTGTTGTAGAGCAACCTGACGTAAATCTCGACGAGAGAGTCTCCGGGCTCCAACCAACAAAACTTCTACTCGACCTAAGTTTCCACAGCACAGATGATCGATCTTCTGCAATCCCTGCTTCTGAGTGGTTTGCAGGGCAATTTCAATTTCCCGCTTGATTTCGGGCGTTTCCACAATTCCTAAGCTGCCTAAACGCCCCAAACCGATGCCGGCAGCACCGTGGCACCACTGAACCGGAAAGCCAGAGTCTTTGTCTTGCAAGCCACGGAGATCGGGCCAATTGGCGTGTTTCTCTGAGAAGAGACTACGTTCATACTCAATGCCTTCTAGAGCAGCTTCTAAGTAATTTTGCTCCTGGGTGGCACTGTAGAGTCGCAACAAGGCGTAGGCAATTCCGGCAGCACCGTGGGAGAAGCCAGTGAGCAGTCGTTTGGCAACCGTATTCCAAGCTTTAGGAGCACCGTCGATTCTTACTTGCTGGCCGAGCAGATGTTGTCCGCAGGCGCTCGCCTTCTCTATAATCGTAGTTTCAGCCGTCGCTTCATAGAGAGACAATAACCCTAAAATAGTTCCGGCTGCCCCGCCCATAATATCCAACTGTCGATCGGCGGCAATCAGTTCTGGGGTAATCCAACTCGCAAACCGAAGTGCATCAGTTAACAAGGTCCCATCTTCGAGAAATTGACTCACCTTCACTAGGGCATAAACGATCGACCCTAAACCAGTTGCACCGCCTATCCCCGTGAGCCGAGCAAAGCGTTGCTGGGCATCTGGTTCCAATATTTTCAGTTGTCGCCGTAGAGGCTGTAACACGCGCAATGCCAACTCACTGAATCGAGGCTCCTGGGTTACCTGGTAAAGTCCGGCAAAGAATAAGGCAATCCCACAGCGTCCATCATAGAGGCTATCATCCAGCACTTGTAATTGGAATCGCTCGGCTTCAGGGACAAAGCCCATGCCAATCCAATTGAGACTGCTATCGGCATCTTGAAGCGCCCTGGCTTCAAGTTCAGTCGCAATATTCCGTGCTTCTTGAATCAGTTGTTCTGAACTGAGGGGCGGTAGAGACTTTTCCTGCTGTTGTTGAGGCTTCTCGGCAGTGGTTTGTGCGACTCTGGCATAGAAGGCTCCTTGAATAATGGCGACTTGTCGGGCTAGATCTGTTTCATCTAGGGCTTGCCATTGCTCTATCACCTGTTGATAGCTGGCTTGCTTGAAATACTGGGGACTTGCTGAGATCCCCTTCAGAGCTAGGGTATCGCTATTCGCGCTAGCCGTAAAAAAGGGAATATCCAACTGCTCCATTGCTCGGAGTTCTGCCTGGAGGATAGGCCAAGCATTGGGTTGTTCCTGGGAAACTAGATAGCCATAACTGAGACGATCGAGCTCAATGCTGTAGTCTACGCCATTCTTGAGATAATCCGGTGACCACACCTGTTGCAAAATGGTAAAGTAGATGCGGGTAGCCCGAAAAACAAATCGGACCTGCTGATGCTCAAATACGGCTAAAGGACTCTCTGGTGCCAGTAAGCTTTCCTTGTGAGCCATCAAAAAGCGGTACATCTGCTCAAACCCTTCACAGATTTGCCCTTGATAATCGTTGGGAGACAGGGCAGTATCCCCTAAAAGAGGCACATTTTTCTCGATCTGCCAGGTGAGTGTTTCGTTACGCAGGTGCATATCATCGGTGTTGATAGCTTGCCACTGTGGTACTTTTCGAGGGGCTTGCTGAGAATGGGTACTACCCAAGCCACTGATATCGTAAGCAATGCGCTTATCGTCACTGAAGTCCCAACGAGGCAGCAGTCCCGTACGTAATACAGAGTCCCAAAACAGTTGCAGGGAATCTGTTTCCCCTGCTTGGGCCATCGGTGAATTTTCGATGGGATTGGCTTCATGGTGCAGCAATGTTTCCGTATCGATTAACATCAAGTGTTCGCCACTGGCAATCAGGTTCTCATGGTGACAGTCGGTTCCCCGTAGGGCATAGATCAGGCACAGCAACATACCCGCCCGCTGATAAAAGCGCTCCACCGCTGCTTGGTCTGTACAGGGTTGATGTTCGACATATTCAACCCAGCCGTAATCCTGCTGGTTGAGTACTTGAATCACCTTAAGCTCTAATAGTTGGCTTTGGTGATTACACCAGTCGAGAAACTGGTTCCAGGCTACTTCCAGACCCAAATCCTTGGGTTTGTAGACCAGCTTG
>JAAUYH010003605.1_pt1 | contig 11092 bp, 9 predicted proteins | sample 7278061 | NCBI WGS metagenome assembly JAAUYH01 (sample SAMN14350203, study PRJNA611818) | marine sediment metagenome | isolation source: surface marine sediment (0.6m) | place: French Polynesia: Moorea | collected 2018-08 | reverse complement strand
TGTACGAGCGGCTCTTCATTACGCAGTCCATACATAGCTAAAACACCGGGGTCATCATTTTGTAGATAGTCTGGTTCACGACACGCAGCCCGAAATTCAAGTCTAGACTCTGTGCAGTTTTCACTTTCGACATACATGCATGCAGTAGCCACGATTCGTTCATTCCGCATCCCTTCAACGTGCCAACTGCCGCCTGAATACTTTGGCTTCTCTGGAGTCAACTCAATGCTAGCAATCTTCACAATCACCTGAAGCGGCCTGCCTGCTAAAGATTCTTTTTGTAAAATCTGTGGCGGCTTAAACTCGGTTGGTACCTTAGGTAGGTTCAATTCGTGACGCGCCCAATACTCATTGCTAGGGTAGTCGTCTTCATCATCATCATCATCATCGAAATTGTCATCGTTCACCACTCGCCATTCATATTTATCGGAAACTCGTAGAGGCTTTTCATGTTTCAATTCAGTGAGAACTTGTTCTAGCAAAGGAACGCAATGGACAAATGCATCGGCAATAATTGGATACATTTCCGAGTGAATTTCGGGATGCAGTGAGTTGATGTAGGAATTTATCTTGCACGTCATTTCCTCTGTCCCATCTTTTCTGCTTACCCAAAACTCGGCGGGCAACCATTGCAGTCCAAACTTACTGGACAATCGGGTTGCAGAGGCTAGGTCAGGTTTCTCTTCTGGTTGTGCAGTCTTATTCATGACAAATGATTTCCAAGGCGGCATCTCTACAACCGTAGCATCACCCATCACTGGCGTCACTCCTTGTTCATAAGCGTACATGCTCGGATGAACAATATCAATCACAATCCCATCGGAGCCAGGGTGTTCATCTCGGGGTTCATGTTTCCGAATCTCTTCAATGCCGTTCAAAATGCGCTGTGATAAACTTGTGGGCATATCATCTCTGGCAAACACACCATCTGCCGCAGCTGGGCGAGCAGGTCCCTTGTAATTTTGCGCCTGCCATTTACACTCAGAGAGTGCGTAGTTGAACTTATCCACATTTTCTGTACCACATGCCTCTTCACGCCACTTGGCGACAATATTCTCATCAAACATTTTCACCCACCACGAGCGTCGGTCACGAATGGCCCCAGCAATTTTACACAATTCCAGTTCGAGCATAGTTCGTGGCGGCTCACCATCCCCAAATTCGGCGCAATAATGAAGGTCGATAGCGGATGGATAGCCACCATCTTTATCAAGCGGGAAGAACTTTGTCGAATCATCGAGAGCCATGTTTTCATTAGACACACCTTAAGCGGCCTGATTGAATCAATTTGCTCGATTCAGTAGTGTCACAGTAACTGCTTGCAAACAGTGGGTGTAGCGGTAGCGGTTTCAACGCGACGGATCTAACGGATGAATTCTTGTCAGACTGAACTCTGGCACGAGTAGGGGGGCAGGTCTAGGGATTCCGAGTCCAAGTACAGTAATCTACGGGTACCTGCAGTGCACAGCAATGCTCGATTGCAACTAGAAAAAAATATCCTCTGTAGCAATCTCAAAAAAGCAGCAAGGGTCAATTGCGCATAGATGGCCAGTGGGTCCGGGAAGGATCGATGGTGTACTTCGACAGCGGGGTCCTCAAAGCAATTGCCGAGCAACCAAACAGATACACTCACAATGTACTGTATCAAGTACTATCCCGACAATAATCGACAAATAATAAGACACTAAATCATTTCTACAATTGGCACCTACGAGAAATGAGTATAAGTGTGGATGAAAGCGTATCAACGAAGAACGTCACTACAAAAACGATACTGATTGATTTTCATGTTGCGTGGAAAGCATCAACAATCCCAACGATGGTCTTGGTTGCTGTCTGCACTGCATCGCTTATATCACACGCCAGTTTCAATCTGCCAGAGTCGATAATGTTTTCTAAAACTATCAATAACCAGCACCGTCTGCCCTCCACAATGACATCAGACTTATTATTCACATAAAAAAGACTGTCGCTCGAAAAACTTGCCATCATAATCTTCTCTCTATCTCCTCCTTTCTCACACTCATCAGTCGAACACGTCTTTTACATGCATCTTCATAGCTCATTCCGAAGTGCATCGTCAGTAATTTGTTTTATCTGCCAACTCGAACGAACTAGCACGTTGTCGTAGCGTATTCGGCCAGGCCAGCACATAACCTTGAAAGGTACTGTGCGGCACACACCGCGCGGTTCCACGAGCGACTCTTCATCACCCAATCTGTGCACATCCTGAAATCTACGGCCACCATTCTGATTGCAGTCTGGTTCATGAAACGCTGCCTCAACTCTAATTCTGACACACATGCACACCGTAGCCACGATTCGTTCATTCCGCATCCCTTTGACATTCCAACTGCCGCCCGAATACTTTGGCTTCTCCGGAGTCAATTCAATGCTAGCAATCTCCACAAGCACCTGACAAGGCTAGTCCACAAATGATTCTTTTTGCAAAATCTGTGGTGGTCTAAACTCAGTTGGCACTTCAGGTAGGTTCAATTCATGACAGACCCAATACTCACTATGGCTAAGATTCTCGTCCTCATCATCAATGAAACCAACATAGTTCTCAACTCGCCATTCATATTTATCATCAACTCGCTTATTTTGTTTTAATTCAATTTGAACCTGTTGCTGCAATAAAACACACACTGAGCGAATGCATGAGCAATAAATGAGTATATTTCCAAGTGAATCTCTAGATGCGTTGAGTTGATGTATTAATTCATCATGCCCATTATTTCCTTTGTTCATCATTCTGCTTACTCAAAACTTGGAAAAAAACCATCGCAGCCCTAACTCACTGAATAATTGTAATGGAGAGTTTGAGTTAGGTTACTCTTCAGTTTCTGCAGCCTTATTAATAGCAAATATAACTGTAGCATTAACTAACACTGGCGTAATTCGTTGTTGGTAAGCGTACATATTTGGATTAACAATACGAATCACAATCTCATCGGAACCAAGTGCATATCTTGAAGTACACGCTTACGAATCTCATTAACGCATTTCAAAATGCGTTGTGATAAACCGACTGGTATATCGTCTCTAGCAAATACACTACCTTCTGTGTATAGGCACACAAACCCATTGCAATTTTGTGTCTGACATTTACATTCAGATAGAGCATAGATGAACTTATTCATATTCTTTCCACTACTAGCTGATTTACACTAATTCGCGACAATCCTGTCTTCAAGCAATTTTTTCTGTCACTAGCGTCAATTCTGAGTAGTCCGAGCAATTTTGCACAGTCCCAATTTGCAGAATGGTTCGCAACGTTTCACGATCTCCATATTTGGCGCATTGATTAAGGTCAATAGCTGTGTATATTCACCATCTTTGTCGAGAGGGAAATACTTTGTCGAATGAATGAGAGTCGTGTTTTCGATCGACATAGCTCGAGCTGTCAAATCAAATCAATTTACTTGATTCAGGAGTGTACCAATTAGCGGCAGCGGTTTCAACGCGATGGATTGAACGAACGAGTCCTCGTCGGACTGAATTCTGGCACGAGTACGACAGCAGTGTGCGTGATAGCGAGTCAAAGTAATGTGAGAGGCACAACAAGGCTCTGAGGTACAGTATTGCAGTCAGAAAGTAAACCAAATGCTATTTGGCAATCTCAGAGAAGAAACGCAAGTCAATACAGAGTAACGTAGATTTGACATATAACACTTTTTACACGTCCGTGCACTGTCTCCATCATCACCATATTTCTGATGGCTCTGGATTGTAATACAAAGCACAGGTTCTGAATTGCTAGTTTCCTAAGTTATAGTCCTTGATTCACAGTTAGTTCAGAGATATTACGGCTACATGTTTCTTGTATCCATGTACACATGTAAAAACAAGTACAAGTTGTTACACGTGTAAATCGTCCTTCCACTTGTTTTGTCTATCTTACCAATAGAATAGTCAACATCTATCGTAATGAAGGTTAATTACTGTATGCCCTATTCTGCTGTTCTGCCCCATCTTCCAGCGGGGTCTTCAAAGCAATAGCAAAGCAGCCGCATAGATACGCGCACAACGAATGAAAATACTTTACCCGTAATAATCGAGAAATGATCTACACGAAATCATTTCCAGAGTGGGCGTCTGGGAGAATTGGGCGATGGCGGGGGTAAAGGCGTATCCACGATGGTGGTCGCCGCAGAAGTGGCGTTGACTAACCTCATAGTCGCGTAGAGGGCGTCGGCAATCCCAACGATGGTTGCGGTGGCTGTTGGTACTGCATCTCTCGTGTCACCCGCCGACGCGGTGCGAACCTTTGCCGACTTCATCAAGCGCCTTAATTTCGGCTCATCTTCCTCAGCAATCGGCAGTACACACTCCCCATCTGCCAGCACGCTCGACCCGAATCTTTTCACAGGCTCAGCCGAATGGTAGCCCAAAATCGCCAATCCGCCTGCGGGCGACACCCCAACTCTTCCTGGTGCCGCCACGTCATTGCCCAACACCACGACATCCACATCTGCGATAAGACGTTCGGTGCCTTGCGCCAAGGCGGCGGCTCTTTCCGCGCGTTTCTTCGCCCTCCTCGCTCTGCGCGCTCGCGCATGCAACTCATCGATGGAGAGTCGCAACGCGGAAAGCTCTGTTTTAGCCGCCAACAGCGCGGTCTCGGTTTTCTGCACGCCCTCGGTGGCATCAGCGTCGGCGAAAATCGTGTCCGAGTCGTCGATTCCAGAATACGCCCGCGCAAGCCGATCATTTCCGCATCGCCGACGAGAAGTTTCGTCGCGTGTCAAGTCGCATACATATTCAAGCGCGCGCACTTCCGAAGCTGCGTTATCGCGCGCGGTCGCGGCAGCCTCCACCGAACTGCGTAGAGACGCAATTTGCGCGAGTTGAGCCTTTCTCGCTGCGCGAAGAGCCTCAATCGGAGGCACATCAGTGGATTCCAGAGCGCGAGCAGCCATTGTCTGTTTATTGCTCTGTGCCAGATAGCGTACCGTTGGTGGTGGCGAGAGACGACGCGGCGCAGAATCCATACAGTGTAGGATGCAACAAATCAGATGCCTGGCTTACACCACTGTACGTGTACTGTACCGCCTCGATTCGGAATTAATCCAAATTGAACTTGAACTGGAATGAACAAGCCGCTTGCGTTTACATGAACAACTTCCTATCTGAACAGTAACAACGCATTGATCGATTGATTACTACTGCACCCGTAGTGAACTGAATCGTATTGCTGACATTACCTCGTTGTACAGTAATCATTTTACCACATATTACTGTACAAGTGCCGTGCCCATTGAAATAGGTTTACCGTATCCAAATCTCCAGCCCAGATAGAATCTTGTACAGTACGCACCGCTAATGATGTACTGTACCCGTCATGACATCAGCACTCCACCTCGTTTCATCACACGTTCACATTCGCACCATGACTTGGCACTACAATACAGCGAACAGAACGAAATGCTGTGCTGTGGCATTCACACATTCCAGCGCGGCGCATTCAACAATTTACAAACAGACACATCAACAAGAGAGAGATACACAAAGAAACAGAGGAGAGATAGACAGTAATGTAACAACACACCCAACCCGGCGAACCACGTAGTAGGTCAGAACAGTGAGGCGCCCACCTTTCGACAAGCACGATTTCTATGGCGCCGGTAACGCATCGAATGGTTCAAATGGCTTGAAGTCCTCGGGCAAGGACTTCTTCAAGTGTGGGTACATCAGCTTGTATGTCGACCTGATGGTGACTTCGGCGACGCCGGTGACGGTGGCAATCTCCGCGGGCGTTCGCTTCAGCTCACTGCGACACAACTGGGTGATGACGTAAATACTGGCGGCGGCGACGGTGGTGTAGGTTTTGCCGTAGAGGACGTCGTCGTTGACCTTCTTGGAGAGCTTGTCGGTGGCGTTGATGACTTCGCGGGGGAGGTTGAGCTTGGTGCAGAAGCGCGTGACAAAATCGTCGGTGGAGCGGACGAGCGCGGTCTTGGCGGCGGGGATGGCCAGCTCGATCTTCTTGACGGTCGCGCCAATCACCTTGCGCGACACGCCGGTGAGCGCGCACACCTCCTTGTACGTGCGCGCGGCGCCGAGGTTGCGGCACGCGATGAATATCGCGGCGGCCACGATCTCCCCCGTCTCCTCCTCCCTCAACGACCGCGTCCTCGACCCGTCCACGCGCAGCGTCAGGTGGTCCTGGTAACTCTTGAACAGTTCCTTCGCGCGTTTCGACGCCGCGCCGAACGACAGCCGCTCGCACAGCCGGTCGATTTTCCCGATGACCGAGATCATCAGCTTGTCCGCCGCGCTCGACGCGTTGCGCTGATGCGCGCGGTGCAGTGCGGCACTCATGCGGTTCCCGCCCTTCCCTCCAGACCCGATGTCCGTCCCGTAATCACGCTCCAGCAGCGGGTTCGCGGGGCCGCCCACGCGGTTCGGGTCGTCGCCCTCCTCCTGTGTGAACGTGCGCCATTCGGATCCCAAGTCCAGCAACCGCTCGGCTAACACAAGTCCGCACCCACGACACTCCGCATTTCCCTGCTGCCAGTTCTCCACGATGTCGTCCCCGCCGCATTCGGGACATGTTTCAGGCATGTCACGTTCCATCGCGGGCGCTAGCGATGGCATCGCTGGTCGGTGGCCTGCAGCCGCCATATTGCGGTAGTGTGGCGAAACAAACGCACGAAACTGAGCGAGCACGCGTAGGCTAGTTGGCGCGCAAGTGTGAGCGGTTCGAACAGAGGACACAAACGCAGTCACACCCCGCCCCCGCACGGCAGTGGCAAGCGCAGAGGTGCGGTGAAAAGAGAAAGGAAACCGCAGGCAGTGAGAAACAAGGATAAGTAGCAGTCCAGTACAGTTCGCAGCGTGGAAAGTATTGGTGTGGAGCGAATAACCGTAAAGTACAGTACAGCACACTGTCTGTACTGTACGGTAGTGGTGAGTGATTAGAGGGAGGTGTGTGAGTACAGTACAGCGATGAAACGTTTCAGACGGCTCTACTTGCCCAAAAAACGGAGTGTTTCTATTACTAAGGTGTGTGCGTGTTCCACTTCGCCAACCGCTTTTCCCCCAAAATCTAGGGCCACCGCGCGATGACATCCCGCGATGTTGGGTACAGTTCAGTAGTAATACTTCTCTGCATGCGTCGTGTCTTCGCGTTCTCCTAGCATGTTACACGAAATGTTTCCTGTGAAACGTAATACCTCATCTCACATGTTGGCCCGATTGAACACCTGTATGCTATAAATAGCATACAAAGTGTTAGGCGCTCGGACCTCGAAATTTCACAGGCACCTTGAGTCCTTCCTCTCCACAACAAACAGCAGTCGGTTGGGTGTTATTGTGTAGCTTGTGACATTTGTACTGTACAAACTAATGTAGAAGTAAAAATTTATTATACCGCACTGCACTGTAGCACTACAAAGTGCAAGTACAGTATCAGTACATACGGGAGGCAAAACGCGGTACAATGTCTTAGTGAGAAGTCAAAGTGTAGTAACAGGACAAGAAAGAATAGAAAGATAAGCAAATACCGTACATTGTAGAAATTACGTAGTCTAATCGTCTTCGCTCTCGTCCTCCTCTTCCTCGTCATCGGAGTCGCCCACAATTTTGCGCCGGCCGGCCTTCTTCGTTTTGAACGACCAGTCGTTGAGACGCTGCCGTTTGATTTGGCGTTCCTTCTCCTCCGCGTATCGCTCCGCCTCCTCCTCGTCTTCCTCACTCTCCTCGTACCGCGGCGAAGGCACCTCGCTCCGCCGATGCGACGCCATGCTCGCCCGCCTCTTGTTCTCCATCCTCGCGCGATCCCGTTCCTTGCGCTCCGCCTCCTCCCTCGCCAACTTCTCCTCCTGTTCGCCGCCTTCCTTCATCGTCAGCAACACCCTGCGCTGCTGCAGCTTCCCGTTCGACGCCTTCATGCCCGACGTCGACACCGACTTCTTCAGCGACGCCATCCCACCACCACCAAACAGTTGCAATCTCCCCACCTTGCTCACTTCCGCCTCCACGGTCTGCACATCCTCGCCCTTCCGAAACAAGAAGTAGTCCGACGCCAGCTTATCCGTAATCATCGTATAATGCTCATCACCCACCATAATCGTATGTGATCCGTCGGACCACTCCACCAGTCTCGCGTTCGATTCGAGTAGGTCCGCCAGCCCCATCGGGCCTCGCTGCATCGCCGAGCGAATCGCACGCTCATTCACCCCACGTTTCGGCCGAAACGAGATTGGATATGTCTCACCTTCCGGCACCATTCTATCCTTCGCCACGTTCTCCTCCATCTGCAGGACCGCAGGGAAGTGCAGCAGCTCGACGGTGTCGATTTCCGGCTTCATCGACAACACGCGGCGTTCGTGCGCATCAATGATTTTCGCGGAAGCCGCCCCCATCTCGCCGTCCGACGAGCGCGCCCGGTCGTCGTCCGAGTCGCTGCGCTGCGCCTTGATGTCGTCGTCGTCGTCATCGTCGTCGCCGCCACGCGTCGGCGACGGCGTTCGCGGCATGGGTAAACGCCCGTCGTCCGATTCATCGTCCGAAATGTCGTCCATTATCACCCGGCGCGTTTCGTTCGTGGGCCGCGCGGGCGCTTGCATACCATCCTCGTCCGACGACATCGTGTTCGCTCCGAGGGTTGAAGAGCAAAGGTTGTAGCCAGTGGCAGTCCAGTTAGGAACGGTGAATAAGTAGTTCGGTGGGTAGAACAAATGACTGAGCTTGAGTGGGTATCCGTCGAGGTAGAGGCTATCCACAGCGACTACGACTGCGTGAAACAAATCGGATGGATTAGAAAAATTACATAACTTTTTCTAATACTCTTTTTAACGTGTCACAACATAGTGCTTAATTACAAACCTCATTCAGGAGAAAACCTTTACAGTGTTCTATTCACCACCAAAATCGAATGGCTTTGGTAACGCGGCAGGTTATGTAAGAAATGTAACAGTGCAGGATCAGTGCGGTATCATCGAGCACCATTCTGCGCCCATCTTCCCACTAAGAACAACTTGAACTTACCACGGGTAAGATAGAAGATTAGCTGTTACCAACAGAGCGCAGTGAGGCATTACGAGCCTATTCCACATCTGCTGGCTTTTATGTCTGCCGCAATCTACGTTCATCAGATCTAATCGACCTGTTCCTCTACGATAGTTACGACCAGATTCTATGCCGTCCTCGACGAGGCTCGCATCTCCATTGACAGTTGCGCCGCTCTTTCCGAGCTGATGTCCGCCAGCTTCGCGATCTGCGCTTCGTTCTGCGCCAAAACAAGACGTGGCCGAACTGCGTACCGATTTTTCCTTCGCACGCTCGGCTGCCTAATGCGACTCGACAATGTTCTGCTGCCCATGTGAAATTGCTGTTCCTCATCTCCATCTTGTCTGCGGAACAGAGATGCTTCTATACCGTTCAGCGCCGATAGACCTGTTTTCATCGTGCTCTCGATTTGGTTCAGTCGAGACAACAGCCTGCTTCTGCGTTGCGCTTTGCTCGTCTCATTCACTGCACTTCCTCTGAACACGACATCTTCTATTGTTGATTCCGCTGTTGGCATTTTCATCAATAAATTGTCACAGACGTCTGCAAATTTGCGCCGCTTTGTTGTTTCAACGGTGTCTTCCATTTCTTCTCTAGCACGTTTCTTAGATTCCACCTTTGCTGTCACATCTATACTTTGGTTCGGCATGTCGTGCAACCCCGGATCAGAGACATCAGAGGGGGCCTGCGCGGAAGGCGAGTCGACCAGGTTGCTGTCAATCGCCGCGTCAGCACTGCTCACCGCAAAGGTGTTCGCAGCAAACTTCGCAAACGGGTTATACGAAGGTGCCTCGACAGGTGCAGATGGTTCCCTCACCGGATAAGCTCCGAACAAGGGGGCAGCCTCAGTTGCTCCTTGTTTCGCACCTAATGGCGCACCATCAAACGGGTTTGTTGCAAAATTCAACGGGGTTTCGAAAGGATTGGACGACGCAGCCAATTGCGACGAAGTTTCTGCAACTTCATGGGCCGCAACTCCGTCCCCAACCGACTGCAATTCGTCCAACGTTGCCGTCGGACCCGCGGACGTCAATGGTGCCTCAATAGACGGTTCGGAAGGGAGATTCACAGGGTCATTGTCGTCTTCCACAACTTCAACTGACGGCGAAGCGGGGATAGGTGATGGGTCCCGTTGTTCTTCGGAAGATACCAAAGACGAGGGAGTCGACTGCTGTTCAATTGACATTTCCGACCTGGGAGCTTCGGAATCATTCGGCGTGCTGGAACGCTGTTCTTCGACTACACTCGAAGACAGGCTCTGTGACGCTTCTTGAGAACCTTCACGTTCCTCTGAAGGTGACTCAGACCGGTCCGACGTCGACATTGCAACGCCATCGGACGGTCTTTGGTCCAACGACCCGGACGTATCCAGTGTAGACGATGAACTCTCTTTGGTTTCAGGCGCAGGGGCAGTCTGACCGTTAGACAACGGCCTATCCACGTCAATTGAAGAAGTCGGCTGTCCTAGAGAAGACCTAGATTGTTGCTCTGGTGACGAATGCTCCCTCTCTTCAGCTACCATCACAGAATTCATTGGCATCTGGGAACGCGGCACATTTGTGGGCTGCTCTTCGCCGTCATCTTCGGGTGACAAATGAGGCGACACGGGCGCCGACTGTCTATCAGGCGCCTGAAGCGCTGGCGACGGAGAGTGCGCCTCCACATCAACCAACATCGTGGTGGGCGGAGCAGCTTCGGTACTTGACAGATTAGCAGGCTCCTCGTCTACTGCAACAGGCAGTGCACTGTCTTTCGGTGAGGAATCTAGCACAGCCGTACTAGGTATTTCGGGAACAGTTATTTCCATTGCCATGGTTGTGTCAGCGACAGGTAGCTGTGCTTGTTCTTCAACCTCCACCGGAGGTGCAGACTGCGGAGTTGAAGGTTGCGGTTCTTCTTCGACAGTCAATGCCTTCGCTGCATCCAGGGTGATCTGCGCTGTTCCAGTTGGTTGAGCCGATTCGTCAGGTTTAGGGGAGACATCTGGCGGCGATTCTACAACCTGTCCCGGTTCGCTTACAGGATCGGCATTCTCTTATTCGAATTCGTTAGACGCGTGAGGCTCACTTGTTTCTAG
>JAAUYH010156170.1_pt1 | contig 11093 bp, 6 predicted proteins | sample 7278061 | NCBI WGS metagenome assembly JAAUYH01 (sample SAMN14350203, study PRJNA611818) | marine sediment metagenome | isolation source: surface marine sediment (0.6m) | place: French Polynesia: Moorea | collected 2018-08 | reverse complement strand
CCCCAAGCTGCTCATCCTCGCCGGCGTCGACCGCCTCGACCGCGCGCTCACCATCGCGCAGATGCAGGGCCGCTTCCAGAACATCCTCATCCCCGACGCCGGTCACACCGTCCACGAGGACCAGCCCGACAAGACCGCCGCCGCCATCCTCGACTTTTTGCGCCGCAACCTTATCGTCCCCAATGGCCTCAAGCAGGACTTTGTACTTCCCCCCGTGTTTCAACAACGTAACCCTGTACTTTAACGTTCCATCGCTTTACGCTGGCCTCGGTTTTGTAAATTTCGCAACCTGCGTTATCGGAAACTTCTTGTGCTGTCTCACAAGAGTTGTGTATTCTTCGATTGTGTCTGTGTTCCCTGCCGAGTCCAAGCGAAAACAGACTCGTGTTAATCGTGACACGAAGGTGCACTCGGCGCACTAAAATCAAAAAATGTCGTCGACTTGGACATGGCCCACTCCTCCTCCTCCGCATTTTCGTCTTACTTTCAAAATTCGCCACCGTCCCCACTCCAATTTTCCAATCATCTGACATAACGATGATGACAGCCCGTCACCATAACTTCAAAACTTTGCAACATCCGCTCTCTATCTGCCCCTGGTCGAAGTTGGCGAGGCGCGGTTTCACCAAGTTTCGGGATTACACAAGAGGAGTGCGATAGCGAGTGCCACAATTATAAGAACACCAAGCCCTCGTATTTCTTGTATCCCACACGCGTCTCCTTCAGTAACACCTGCCCCGTGACGATATTGAACGCGGAAATGAACGTTTCCGTGTATCGCTTCGCGTAGCCATGATTGCCAGCGTCCACCTCGATGGTGCGCAGGGCGACAACGATTTCATCGTTCGACCCCGGCAAGAACTTTGCGCTAGAGAAGCCGCGCAAGCCGGTGCTGTCGTAGAGGTCGGGGATGAACCTCGTGCGCACGTCACCGAACGACTCCGACGCGATGAGGGCGCAGTTCCAGCCGCGCTTCTCGTTGGCCACCGGGTCAAACGGCTGCTCGCTGCGGCGGCGCGGGAGGAACACCCACTCGCGACGCAGCGCCGACCACAGCACCGCCTCATGCATCAGGTACGAGGGGAAGCGCACGCCGGCAGCGGCGTCCAGCTTCGCGTATGTGGCCGTCCAGTTGTGATGACGCACATTGAAGTCGGGCGTCACGTGCTTCACCCACAACGGGCCGCGACTGCGGATGTTCATGGCGCCGTCGGTGACGGGGCGACCGTGCCCGCCGATGACGAGCACACCGTCCTTGTTCACCGCCCACTCGCCCTTGAACGCGCCCCCGTCGCCCGCGCCGTCGCGCAGCACGGCGCGCTTCAGGATCGACGGCGTGATGGTGGCGCTGTGCGTGGGCGCGAACGCGGTGGCGATCGTGGGCAGCGCGCCGCGCGGCGAGAGGATCTCGTAGAGCACGCCTGTGCGGTCGTCGGGCGCGACCAGGTGGTCCCCGAGAAACACCAACTCGCTGAGCTCCATGCCGCGTGCACCTGTGATGCTGCGCGTCTCAAGCCGTGTCTTGTCCACCCATTGCAGCGGCACGGTGGTCAGCCGCCCGGGTGCCAGTGGTGGCAGGATGGCGCGCTTGTAGTAGGACACCCACACGTTCGCAGAGGCGCACGTGGTGGGGCGGTAGTGGTTGCGCGTGTCACGGCATGACTCGCGGTCCAGGTCGGTGATGAACGCGATGAGGTGGCGGCGCGGGCGGTGCGACGTGGAGAACAGGCGTGTGCGGAGGCGCTGCGCATGCGTGCGCAGCACGGACATGAACATCGTCCCGCACACGAGCAGGATGAACAGCAGCAGGAGCAGGAGGGCGCCGACGGCGCGCTGCTGCGTCCGCCGCCGTGGCGCACGTGGCAGCCGTGCGCGTGGCTTCGCGGTGGCGCCGTTCTCCTCGCCTTTCGTGCTCAGCGCCGCCATGCCCGACGCAACCGATAGCGAACGCGCGGGCGGTCGCACTTGCGGTCGCGTGTACCGCATTCCGACGCGACTTGCCCGGCTTTCTTGTCGGACCCGTTCGCAATCAACTTGCTACGCATGCAATTGTATGTGCATTGGTGGTGCCGGGTGTAAGCGGGCCATTCTGTGCCACGTTTAACGACGTGGCACACGAGGCGCCCGAACAGAGGTACTGAGCTCTTGCAGCTTGTTTGTTGTGGTAAGACACTACAGAAGGCAGCAGAGCGGTAGAACTTGGTTCTTCTACGTTGCTATGCAAAACACGCTTTCACCAACACAGAGAACCGATAAACCACATCACTTAGCTGTAGGTTGAATGAATAGGAGTTTCGTCTAGAAAATCAACGCAAGTAACCTGGTCTTCATAGCCACCACTCAAACTGCATAACTGCGACGCGCCGAGACTTGCAAATTTGCAAAATGATGCGAATCGCAACGCTTCACCGATGGGTGTCCGTCAACGAAGCAAGGTGTGGCTGTTGTGCGACGCCAATGCAAATAAGACCTGAGCCGATTTCGGGGCGTGCTGGATGAATCGGAACACTGCACCACACAAGTATGGATGCATTCGTCGTCTCGCTGCTGCCATGCGCGTTTCACGGCGCGCCGCTGAGGGCGGCGTCGCCGTGCCGCAAGCCGCACACCCACCGCTACGCCATGACCGCTGACCGCGCCGTGGTGTGGATACGCCGCGGCGACCGCCGCACCGTCGACCACCCCGGCCTCGACGCCGCGCGCGGCAGCGCCGCCGCCACAGCCCTGTCGTTCTCGCGCGACGAGGCCGACGTGGGGGTGAACGCCGCGCTCGAGGCCGCCCTGCGCAAGAGGGGCCTGCCCCTGTCGGTGACTGTCGACGAAAACGAGCCCAAGGCCGTGACCGCGTTCGCGAAACGCTTCGGTGCCACCGCCGTGCATGTGCGGTTGGACGAGACGGAGGAGTCACGTGCCATGGTCGGCGAGCTTGCTAGACTTGTGCCGAGCGGCGTTGCAGTGCGTACCTGGCAAGATGAATATCGTACCTGGGGCAATGAGAGGATGACTGATATTCCGTATGAATATCCCAAGTATCAACAGTGGATGAAGAAAAAATCCCTGCCATTTCAAGCTGTTGCGGCTGAGGACACGGTGCAACTCCTCTCGGAGAATAATGCCGCACCGTCGTTACGACATGCGAATGAATTGGGTGTACTGGAGAAGAAAAATACTCGGCAATACGATGAATTTTTGAAACGGTATGCAGCGGACTCTGCTCTATCTAACACGTTGACCGTGGAAGCGCGAAACCGCGATGTGGATGAGTACGGCGAGCTTGTAGTACGAAAATATCTTGAGGCTGCCGACCGGTACGAGAATCCGGACATGGCTCGGTCGCTGGCACCCGTGCTTTCCGAAGGCCTTGTGTCCGCCAGACGGATACGTGAAATCGTCGAGGCCCATGAGTCGGAGAACGGTCGTATATGGCGTTTCGCATACCGTGAAGGCGCGAAACAGTTGCTGAACTACTTGGATTCGCGAGAATTCGCGCAATTACTCGCTCGACGCGACCTTGCGACCACCGCCACCGTAGATGGGGAGCACATGGCACGCTTTTGGCGGTGGCAGGGACTGCTCGTGCGCTACGTCGCGGAAGGGCCGGTCAGTGACAAACCGCCGCTGTTGTTGGTACACGGCTTCGGTGCCTCGAGCCAGCACATGGCGAGAAGTGTACAGTTGCTGAAGAAAAACTATCGGGTCTATGCTATTGACCTCGTTGGGTACGGCCGCAGCGAGAAGGCGCCTACCGCGTTCACACCGGACCTAACGGAAAAGGTTTTGTACGACTTTGTACGTGAGGTTGTGCAACGACCGGTGTACGTGGCTGGTAACAGCATCGGCGGATATTTCAGTGCCTCGTTCGCAGCGGATGCGTATCCCGAGCTCTGTGCCGGTGTTTGCTTGCTGAACTCCGCTGGAAAACTAGAACCTAGTCCAGAAGAGGCGGCGAAGGCGGTGGCACCGTCACGAGGCTTCAGCCCGTTATCGGGAATTTTCGGACTTGGCAAGAGTGTGCTGGAGTCGTGGAAACCGGCGCGCATGGTGGCTGCGAACATCCTGCTGAACAATCTTCGTGGCCGTATCCAGAAGACACTGGTCATGGTCTATCCGACGAATCCGGAGTGCGCGGATGAGGCGCTAGCGAAGGAGATTTATCGTAATTCGCTCGATTTTGGGGCAGACGAAGTGTTGGCGTCTGGACTTGTGCTGCCAACGCCGAGGTCATTATCGGAGTTGTTGCGGAAGTATGAGGGGCCGTTGTTGGTGTACCAGGGAACATTGGATCCGTTGAATTCGTCGACTGATAGGGCAGAAAAGATCAAGGCGGAGTATCCGGCGGCTACGATTGAGAAGCGACAGTTGGGTCACTGCCCGCACGACGAGGATGCGCCCGACTTTTCGAAGACCATCTCGAGATGGATGGACACGCACAACGAGAAGATGGGCGTGCGCGTCGAGGACGCCGTGGAAGTGAAGGAGGAGGTCACAGTCCGTGTATAGAATTGGGGAGAAGACAAAATTCGCATTAACTAAAGATGACTTGGGGGCTTAACGTGGTTTATTGCTTGTGTATAGCTTGCGAGAAGACGTCTGTTTCTTGCCACAAACAGGATATTTTGCTTGCACGCTAGACCACACCATCAGTCTGCGAGACTGCCGTTCTACAGGTTCAAGATATTTTTGAGTGATTGAAATGGTCGATTCGGCAAATTTCTTATCTCAACTTTTACGGCGCATACGAGATGGGGTGCTGGAACACGACGTGGTGTTCATAGTTGATGGCGTGCGTTTTCCAAATCATCGGCTAGTTGCGGCTGCCGCGTCGCCAGTACTGCGAGCCATGTTCACCACAGGTATGAGGGGAGCGAATGAACGCGACATCACTCTCCGTGATCTCGACACAGTTACTTGGAAAAAAGTTAACAAGTTCATCTACACAGGCACGATTCTATTCGGCAATATCAATGATGCATTGGACATCCTCGAATGTTCGATTCGACTTCAAATCGACGCATTGAAAGACAGAACAGTGGCATTCCTTCGTCTACAAATGCTCTTTAGTAATATTCGATTTAACAGCATCGACGACGCGGTGAACATCCTTGAATACTCGCCTCGATTTCAAATCGAACAATTGAAACAACAAACAGCGTTATTTCTTAACGAACATTTAAAAAGCGACAGTCGTTTTCGATTTAGCAATTATGATGATGTGTTTAGCATCCTCGAATGTTCCATTAGATTTCGAATCGACACATTGAAAGACCGTACAGTGGTTCTCCTTCGTAACAATTGGCTAATGACAATTGCGTTCTAATTCTCAATGCAGCGGACAAATATAACCAGGAAACGCTGTTGGATTTGGCGGTAGATCATCTTCAGAAAAATATATTGTGCATTGGACGAACAATTGAATTTGGTCGACTGCACAAGAGTTTGCTTGTATTGCTATTGTCGAGGAGAGATCCAAGTAAGACAGTTCCTTTCGCTTCGCTCATAAACTGGTTATTGAGAAACTAGGAAGCGATTACGGAAGAGAATGAATTAGATAAGGAAACTGAGTGGAAGATCGCTGAGTTGACTCTCGAGAAGATTCGCGATAGACGTAGCAACTTACCGGAAATTAGTGCTGCGAATGTTTCTTGCGGTCTGACACAAGCTTATCCTGAACTAGTCGAGGCTTTGAGTTACGAGTGATCTAATGGGTGCATGCGGTAAAGGCACAATGAATATTGGCCTGATCACAAGAATGAATAATTAGTCGACTTACTCAGCCCTACCAAAGTTCTGGATCGGATGAGATGTTGGAAAATGTCTGGTCATGGGAACAATTCGAAAGCACCTTCTATACCCAATGCCACAATATTTAATTTTTCAACAGATTAGTCTGAAATCTGTTTCTGAGAGAAATCAGCTCCGTAACATGTTATGCAGAATAGTTAAATATGCGGTATATCTGAAGTAAAGCAACCGAAACTAAAATCTCGAAACAAAAATTATTATTATGGACTTCCGGGAAAAATATAGAACTGAATTTGCAGTGAGCCAGTGTGTAGACCGTACCATAACACAATAAATTTAATTGATGTTTTTGATAAAACAGTGCCAAACAGCATAGCTTAGAGATACCTAGGCATCATATTAGATTGCTTTTCGTTAAACATAATAGTATAATTGAAGTAATTCAACTTAAATCAATTAAAATAGATAGTTGTTTAACTATAAAATTACGAGAGCTAATGAATGAAAATGTAACATAAAACGTGGCGGAACGCTAGAAGTACTTCATCTCTGGCCATGTTTCGCAACATGCAGTCGTACTCGTGTCGTATTTTGCCGATAATAAAGCTTAGTAGAGTGCACTGTCCACGTCCTGATAATCAACGAATCCTTGGACATTCACTTTTTCGTACTTCAACCATGTCACAGTTTATATTATCTTGTTCTTCGACACAAACTATTTGGATTTTTAAATATTTGCAGTTCTTCTGATCTATCGATTATTATAACCAGATAGCTTAAGACACTCTTTGCATGAGGTTGAAATCAAAGCACAGAGTCAACCATTTGTTAGTTGTTGTTGTCAAAGTGCCATATCGCCACATCCCAATCCTTTAGACTTTTGCGGATCTTTCGCCTAGAAAAGTTTGATTCAGTGTGTCGCACAACTTGAATGGATGCCGTCAGGAGAGTATCTAGTGGTAAGGCCGGCACGAAATGAATGATTAATCCGTATGTAATAAAAAGGTTCCGGCTACTGAAGTGTCCATAGCAGTATTCTTTAGCATGCTCAGCCGTATTCGGTATTCCTTGGAATTGAATGTGTTCTCTCCGCTTCGCATGGACGGATCAAGTCTGAGCGAAAAAAAACTGATAGGTCATCCTGAACTGAAACTTTGTGAATCAAAATAGATTTAAAGGATCAATTTCAGAAAGCCCGTTTACAGATGTCTGAGAGAAAGCAAGGATGCCCAAGTTGGAACTGAGGTATTCTAATTATAGGTTGAACTGGAGTTAGTGGCCTGAATTTAAAGTACCTTATCCTTACTGTGACCCAGAAGGAATATTTGAAGAAACAGCTAGACAGAAGTACAGTGCGAGTTTGGAACCTCAGTTTTCACGCCTACTTAGTGGATTGACATAAGTTGTTACTAGTAGGCTGCCAAATATGACAGATTGAAATCTCACGCGTCCTTCTCTTCTCAACTTTATATTGTACCTTCGTCGTTGTGGAGGTTTTATCCTAATGTGTCCAGAACAGAATGAGTTGATTTCCATTTTCTCCAACTCGGACAACTAAATTGTTCGTTGTAGAAGTTCGACGTCCGTTCTAAGAAGTTATACAAATCAGCTCAAGATATTATTTCGTATTGGGACAGTTCTCAAGAACAAAATCAAGTTTATTCTCATGGACGAGCACACAGAGCCCAGTACATCTGAAAATTTTTCTAAGTGGCTCCAACAATGACACGAAACACCTACGGTTTACAGGATCACCGATACTGTTAATGCCAGTAGTTTGGATAGTGCAAAAGACGCTCAAAAATTTCTTTCTATTTTCACGCAAAACAGCCCAGGCGCGAACCATAAAAATCACACCAACAGTAGCAATCAGGAAATGATCCTTAGAAGCCATCCAATTCAATCTGATGAGAAGCTTTCTATAAGTTATTTTTTGCAAAAATGCGACGCTCTATACTATCATTCAGGAAAAGTACTGAGAGGTCAAGCACGAAGGCGGAGTACTTAAAAATGTGCTATATAGTGTTACACGAAAAGAATTTCTGCGACTGAGAAGTCTATATTTGAAAGTTAATCACCATATCTCATGAAATATTGAGCTAACGCTTGAAGGAGATCCTATAGCTCCCAGTATCAAAACTGAAATCGGATGTGAAACTTGTGGAAACCAGTTTAAAACTCTTTTAAAGCGTTAGGTTTATGATAAACTAGCTCGATTCAACATCAAAGTGAGAATGAAAGCAGGATCCAATCCATTGGCTATCTAGAAGACATTGTCAAATAACAAGAAGACTGCAGACTTTCCTGGTTCTATTACTCGAAAATTTGACGATATTCTAGATGCAGCTACTGTGGAGAACTTCAAGGTGACTTATTTTAACATATATATATGATTTATGGTAGAGTTTTGGATTTCTAAAGTGCAAAAAGGGGCACTTATCCCGATATTGCCTGTACACTGTACTTTTTATTGTTTGCATGCGAACATCGGTTGGCGAGCGCAGATAAATCGAAAAAATTGCAAGTATTGTATCGCTTGAATACGGGATGAAATTATAGAGGATGATTTATAATTCGTCATGAAAAGATTAGATGTATTCGCCGATGTTCATTAACTATTTTTCCAACCAAAAAATTATGAAGCCGCTTAGCGGAGGCAGAAAAAGAACGTCGACGATCACTATGTGTTCTTTTACGGTTACACACTCGAACCCCTGAAATATTTACCACGCAGCCGAGCCAAAACCAATCAGCCCTCTTCAAATTGCACTTCGTTTACACGAACTTTGGATCAGATGCTTCTTCGGGCTTTTAAAGCAGAGTGGAAGTGAAAATGATATTAGAAGCGGAACGAATATCTTCGGGAAGGAGATTATACTACTTCCGGAAGCATCAGAAATCCTGAAAAATACTTTCACTTGAAATTAATAAAGAAAGTCGCTGATGAATCGATCAATCGTACGATTAATAACTACATTCTTGCCAAAAAGTTGATAATTTCGTTTGGATTGATCTCAAATACCTCATAATGTAGGAAATAGAACAAATTCCCCTTAAACTTGCGTCAACGTCGAATTTCATCTAGAATGTTTCAATGATTTAGATCCTGAGACTTTATAAGGAGCTAAATCGCTAAAAATTAGAAAGAACCTGAGGAATTACTTCCCAATATTTATATCGCGTTTTCAGTGGAATTTGGAATGAAGTTACTCAATTATAAGTTCGCAATACTTATATTCCTCGACTAATTTAGTTCATACGCGTAAATATGTTGATATATTCTAATGGCTGGCAAAACTCAGCTATATTACTTATTTTGGAATCATAATCTTATTGGAAAATGCGAAATCAGATCGAGTGCTGATGAATATCTTTTATCGAAAGCTACAATACTCTTAAGAAATTTAACTATGACTGAGTATCCAGGACCGAGTTCCTTGACTCTTGAATAAATATTTGTTTCATTGACCTAAAGAGAGTGATAAAAGGATATATTTATTTAAATCTCTGGAGCGAAGTTAATGATTTTACACATCATTATGATCATGAAATTAGTTACGAGCTACTTCAAAGATCCATTCTGAAATATTCCCATAGACTGCTGAATAAACGCCAGACTATTTTCAATAGCTACAGTACTGAAGCAAACTATCGCATACATGCAGAAAAGGATATGAATCATACAAATATTACGATCAAAGAGTGAAGGCATAGAATAAAAGGTCTCGAACTAATAAACAAAGGAAAATGGGAGTAAATTGATTTCAAGAAGAAATTGAATCAGCCATAGGGACCGAAAAGATCAGAAATTTGAATAATTTAGCCTAATAAAATATTACCGATAAAAATTGAAAATTCTCGATGAGAAGAAAGTGTATGAGCAAACAACTTTTATCGTAAAGAATAGTGTCTGAAACTCTTATTGATGTCTCAAACAGCTTCATCAACAATCAGCCCTACCCTGACACAGGAAAACCGGTGGAGATAGGACTCTCCATTTCCAATGGCTACAGCAAAGAAGAGGCTATAAGATTTAGTTCCAATCCCATGACATTGAAACCAATTAAGGAAAAACAAACAAGACACTAGAAGGTACAAAATGTATAGAAAAGCGTCGAAATTATAAATTTGAAGAGAAATCAAAGTGCTATATTTTCTTACTTCGGTAAATATTTTTGTTCAGGCTGGTAACAATCAATGGTTCATCAGAGAAGGTTGCGCTCGATTACTGAAAAACAGGAGGAATTTTTGGGTTTGGAAGCCGCTAGAAATACTATTAGTGTTTTGCGACCGTTTAAGGCTCGATATCCAGCTTTTGAACGATCTATATTGAGTTTCCTACGTTTCGTAATTTCTGAACGTTTTGGTCGTCATTTTGAGCTATATTAGTACGTGAGATTGATATCAGACTGAGTCAATCAATATCCATGTTTCAAAGCGTCTGATGGACAGATCTAATGTTTTCTGCACCGCACTGATACTCAATCGTTACTGAAAATTCATGGCAATAATGGAGCACAACTTTCCAGTTGACGAAAAGAAAGATTGGATGGATACATGAACTATATCCCAATATTCAATGGCAAACTTTTCAACGAAGACAAACCCGGGCTGTTCCGTTGAGTGAGATTTCATCACACATATTTGAACACAGAAGAGAGGCGTGAATAAGCTGTGAAACATTGTTCGAAAAGTACAAATAAGTCTAAAGATTATATTTCTTGCAATGGTAGTGAATCTTATTGTCTTTGCTCATATTTTATTGGCTCTTTTAAATCTCGGATTTCTTCAGAAAGTTATCTAGAAATGATAGTTTGCTATTCTGCGCAAAGCGGTCTTGTGAAAAAGGATTTTGGTTTTTTAAGAATTATCGGAAGATAATTGAGGCAGAAACAGAGATTAGGAAAGATATGAAAAGATGTGCATGTGTTTTACAACAGGGTACTTCAGAATTACAATATACAGTTAAACGTGCGTTGGCATATGGAAACTTTCATTTTGCTAGTCTTCTGTACTAACTTCATATACTATGTTTTAGCGGCTCTTCGACCAACATAGTTTGCTGCTACCGCAGATTTCTCGAATCAACGTCGGGATAATCTTGGCTGGGAGTATGTAGCGCAATTATTGCATTTAGAATCCATCGCAGTTCGATTTTTCTTTTCAGTTCATTATCAATTTTCCTCTTATCTACGTTGGGATTCTTCCATCTTTCCGTTACCGATTCATATTAAACTCTTTTTTAGTTACATCTTGTTTTGTTTTCTAGCCAAAGTTGTAGTTGACAAAATTTCACTAATTAGATTTTGTCTTACTCAGAATTGAATTCTTTAGCCTCGCAGTTACAGATT
>JAAUYH010187351.1_pt1 | contig 11095 bp, 7 predicted proteins | sample 7278061 | NCBI WGS metagenome assembly JAAUYH01 (sample SAMN14350203, study PRJNA611818) | marine sediment metagenome | isolation source: surface marine sediment (0.6m) | place: French Polynesia: Moorea | collected 2018-08 | reverse complement strand
CTTGTGCCGATAAATAGATTACCTGCATTAATACAAGCAGAAGCAGGAATGTAGTATGTAGTCTAAAGATCGGGGTCATCAATGAAAATTCTCATAAATTTTTCGTGCACGTGCCAATCCTACGTGTTTGCTCAGGTCTTCTAATGTGGCTTCTTTTACGCGTTTAACGGATTTGTAGTACTTTAATAATTCTCTGGCAGTTTTCTCCCCTATACCGTCAATCATCTCCAATTCTGTGTTTATTGCAGACTTGCTCCGCTTATTCCTGTGGAAGTTAATCCCAAATCTGTGTGCTTCATTTCTCAATTGCTGGATAATCTTCAAGGATTCTGATTTCTTATCGAGATATAACGGAATAGGATCATCCGGAAAATATATTTCTTCCAGTCTTTTTGCGATACCTATAATTGCAATCTTCCCACGTAATCCAAGAATATCGAGACTTTTCAACGCCGAGGACAATTGACCCTTCCCCCCATCTATGACTATGAGTTGTGGAAGGGTTTCACCTTCATTAAGCAATCGCTTGTATCGGCGGAACACTACTTCTTCCATAGATGCAAAATCATCGGGTCCGGTTACGGTTTTAATGTTAAAAAGTCTGTATTCCTTCTTGGCCGGTTTTCCATTTCTAAATACGACACAGGCCGCCACAGGGTTTGAACCTTGTATGTTTGAATTGTCAAAGCACTCTATATGCCTTGGTTCTGATGGTAGCCGGAGGTCTTTTTGCATCTGAGCCATAAGGCGGTTAGTGTGCCTGTCAGGGTCTGCAATCCTAGACTGTTTGAAACGTTCCTGCCTGAAAAATTTTGCATTGCGTTCGGATAGGTCTACTAGCTTTTTCTTATCACCCAACTTAGGAACCACAACCTTAAATTCAGGAGGTAAACTCAATGGGAAAGGCAGGTAAATGGTTTTAGATTGCGAGTTAAAGCGCTGTCTTAATTCAATAACAGCAAGTTGCAAAAGTTCTTCATCCTCTTCGTCAAGGTTTTTCTTGATCTCCATGGTATGGGATCGGATTATGGCGCCATGAGATACCTGGATAAAGTTTACATAGGCATAAGCATTATCAGATACTATGCTGAATACATCAACATTGTTTATCCTGGGGTTTACAATTGTAGATTTGACCTGGTATGATTCCAATACCTCAATTTTTTCCTTGATCCTTTGAGCTTCCTCAAAACGCATGTCAGATGCCAGAGCTTTCATCTGACGCCTGAAATACTGTAGTGAAGATTTAAAATTTCCTTTTATGATATCACGTATATCGTCTATTTGTTTGTGATAATCATCGGCCTGTTGTAATCCTTCACAAGGGCCAAGACAATTGCCCAGATGATACTCGAGGCATACCTTGAATTTTCCAGCTTCTATCTTTTCCGCAGACAGATCATAATTGCACGTTCTTAGCGAATAGACACTTCTTATTAGATCGAGCAATGTTTTGACGGTTTTCATTCGTGTATAGGGCCCAAAGTATTCGGAGCCGTCCTGGATGAGTTTTCTAGTTGCAAAAACCCGTGGAAATCTTTCATTCTTAATACATATCCATGGATAGGATTTGTCATCTCTGAGCTGCACATTGTAACGGGGTCTGTGTTTCTTTATCAGGTTATTCTCCAGAAGAAGAGCATCTGATTCGGTGGGAACCAGAATGTGCTTTATAGATTGTATCTTTTTTACTAATACCCTCGTTTTACCTGTTTCATGATTTTTTGTAAAGTAAGAGGAGACCCGCTTCCTTAAATTCTTAGCTTTCCCAACATACAGAATTTTGCCCTGCGAATCAAAAAATTGGTAGACGCCGGGTTCGTTGGGAATAGTGCTTAACTGTATTTCAATTGATAGATCTTGCATTAAAACTATGACTGTATGCTTGGGAAGCTTATACGCAGTTAAGTAGTTATAAAGGTAAAAGGTAATTTTGGTTTTTATGTCTCCGCCTCGTTAAAAAAAGCATATGAAAAACCGATATTACAAAAGAAATATGCTTTATGTTGAAATTAGATCTCCAGGAAAAATATTACCGATTTAATCCAGGCTTGAACAACTATTATGCAAGGTAGCGGGGTAATTCCAGCCTTTGAATAAATTCAATTAGCTGTTAAAAATTCTGTAAAATTTGTGCATTTCATCGATAAAAGAATGCTCTTTATAGGAATTTTGATAAAAATTTTTTTATTTTTAGCGGCATAAAAACTAGCATTACATGGATCATTATCTTGTAACCTTAGGTATGTACCTCATACTGATGCTATTTTTTAAAATTTATTTTGCTGTTTCCGCAAAAGAATAATTTTTATTAAATAGTTCCCCCATCAAAAGTGTTTAATCGGTGCTAAAAAAAGAGATTCGATTAAACTTTACAATCCTTCGCAATAGTCTTTCAGCCGAAGAACTTCGGGTTATTGATCATTCTATATCAGAACACTCCAAGTCTGTTCCTATCTGGGATTACCAGTGCTTTCATATCTTTTTACCTATTGCGAATAAGAAAGAGATAAATACACTCCTTATTGTAGATTATCTATGGTCCATCAATAAAGAAATTGTAGTTCCGAAAGTTAAAAATGATGAGCTATTAGAGCACATCAAATATGACAAAGACACCGAATTGATCTCCAATAAATGGGGTATTCCTGAGCCAAAGAAGGGAACTACAATAAGTGAAGGATTAATCGATGTTGTCTTTATACCTCTCTTGGCATTCGATAAGCAAGGTCACCGTGTTGGCTATGGTAAGGGCTATTACGATCGCTTTTTAAGCGCTTGCAGAAAGGAAACAGTTAAAGTTGGTCTGTCTCATTTCGAACCGATTATGGAGATAACTGATACAGATCCTGATGATATCCGATTAGATTATTGCATTACACCTTCGGGTGTCTATGAATTCTGATCCTTTTTTTTGCCGAAAGCTTTTTTGTTAAAGAAAATAAGGATACCAACCCCGGTACTTATGGCGGTGTCGGCAATATTAAATACAGGTTCGAAAAAACGGAAGTTATTTCCTCCAAAGTAAGGTACCCATTCAGGCCAGGTTGTATCTATCATGGGGAAATAGAGCATATCGACTACTTTCCCGTAGAAAATGCTCCCATAGGGCTCATCAGGCATAAAAGTGGCCACCTGGTTGTAGCTGTCGTCGAACACAAGTCCGTAAAACACTGAATCTATAATATTTCCAAAGGCGCCAGCAAAAATTAATGAAACTGCTATTATAAGAGTTTTAGTGCCATTTTTCCTGATGATGTCATAAAGCCAGTAACCAATTCCGGCAATTGCAAACAAACGGAAAATGGTCAGGACCAATTTTCCAAGAGAATCGGATATGGGAAGAATATCACTCAGTTTGGTTCCCCATGCGGCTCCTTCGTTTTCTATAAACAGAATCTTAAACCAACTTAATACTTCAACAGACTCTCCCAATCGAAAATGAGTTTTAATGTAAATTTTGCTTAACTGATCAATTAGTAATATGAGAAGTATAAGGAGTAGGGACTTTTTTAGATTCATTTGTCGTCTGTAAACAGTGGGGCTAAATTAGGGATAATTATTATATGAATATCATGTGGATAAAAGAGCAAATAGTAAAGTGTTTATAATTATCTGTGAACGTGCTGGACATGTATGTCACCTGAGATACTTCTTAACGAATACTCAGCTTCACCAAGTGGTAGATCCTGAATTTCCATCTGCCCAAACTCGGTGTTGGCACTTACCACGCCCCCTGTAGTTTTAAGCGATATTCCACCGGATGTTGTTGTAATCTTCACAACACCATTCACTTGGTCCAGATCACATTGACCTTCCTGCATTACTACTTGCAGTAATTTATATAATCCTTCTATTTTCATTATGGAAGAGACGCTATTCAGGTACACTGACATTTCAGCTGGTAATGAAATTTCCAGGGAGACCGAAATCACCTTGTGAGCACTTAATTTGTCATTTTTAATCTGATGATCAGGAAGAAAACTGATGCCAATATGTATATGGGAACCTTCTTCCCGAAGATCGAGGACCAGATCGTTCTCATATTCACCTTCTACCAGTGCTTTTACAGAGATCTCATGCTTGGAATTTGTATTGAGACCAACTTTGAAGGCGTGTTGGGTATCAATAAAAAAATGTTGGGAATGTCTGTTGACGAGCGTTTTGCTCAAAATTCTTTGGCTGAAAGTTGAAGTAGTAACAGTGCATAAAAGAAGAAATAACACTGTTAGTTTATCAAATCGAAACACCTTTGTTGAACCTGTGCTATAGCCCGGCTGATTATTTCTGCATATTCTTGGCCTCTATGCTAAGTGTGGCATGCGGAACTAATTTTAATCGTTCCTTATTAATAAGTTTACCAGTAACTCTGCATATGCCGTATGTTTTGTTTTCTATGCGTAACAATGCATTCTTTAGATCCCTGATAAACTTTTCCTGACGGATGGCGAGTTGGGTATTCGCCTCCTTGCTCATGGTTTCAGAACCTTCTTCGAAGGCTTTAAATGTAGGCGCAGTATCATCCGTACCGTTATTGCCGTCATTCATATAAGAACTCTTGAGCAAATCTAAGTGCGATTTGGCTTTATCTATCTTCTCTTCAATCAGGACCTTGAATTCTTCCAATTCCTTGTCCGTGTATCTCACCTTTGTATCTCTTGCCATGATTCTAGTGTTTTTGAATAAACAATTTTGTATTTACCTCATCGAATATTACAGCTGTACCCTCTTCCAATTTCTCTTCAAAATCCAATTCGGCAGTGAGCGTTTCGTTCTTTATATAATTCATATTACTCTCTACCGCCTTCTCAACCAAACCGTCTTTCAAGATCTTGATGTCGATCTTATCAGTTACATCAAAACCGGACTCTTTACGCAGATTTTGTATTCTGTTTACCAGTTCTCTGGCGATCCCTTCTTTCTTAAGGTCATCGTTGATAGTAACATCCAGAGCTACGGTAAGAGGCCCGGAACTGGCAACCAACCAGCCTTCAATATCCTGTGAGGAAATCTCTACATCCTCTAACTGTAATATAATACTTTTATTTTCTATTTCAAGTGATATTTTACCATCACGTTCAATTTTTTGAATATCTTCTTGTCCCAATTCTCCTATGGCATGGGTGATCTGCTTCATGTCACGACCAAACCGCGGTCCTAAAACCTTAAAATTCGGCTTAATGCGTTTAACGAGAATACCTGACGCATCATCCAAAAGTTCAATTTCCTTGACATTTACTTCAGATTTGATCAGATCTGCAACTGCCGTTATCTCCTTCTTATCTGCTGTATTCAGTACCGGGATCATTATCTTTTGAAGGGGCTGACGAACTTTAATCTTTTCCTTTTGCCTGATAGAAAGTACCAAAGAAGAAATAGCCTGAGCCTTCTGCATTTTGTGTTCCAGTTGTTTATTCAAGAGTGATTTATCTGCTTTTGGAAAATCTGCTAAATGAACACTCTCACAATCTTCTTTACCCGTAGCCAAGGTTAGATTCCTGTAGAGCATTTCCATAAAGAATGGTGCCACAGGAGCAGAAAGTTTTGACACAGTACTTAGACAAGTGTAAAGTGTCTGATAAGCTGATATTTTATCTTGTTCGTAGCTACCCTTCCAGAATCTGCGTCTACTGAGACGCACATACCAGTTACTGAGATTTTCCTGAACAAAGTACGATATGGCACGTGTAGCCTTGGTAGGTTCGTACTGAGCATAGGCCTGGTCTACTATTGTTGTTAGGCTGTGCAATTCAGATAAGATCCATTGATCTATTTCCGGTCTTTTTTCAAGAGCTATTTGTTCTTCCTGGTAGGTGAAATTGTCAATATTCGCATAAAGGGCAAAAAAGGCATACGTATTATAGAGTGTTCCGAAGAACTTGCGCTTTACCTCTACAATACCATCCATGTCAAATTTCAGGTTGTCCCATGGATTTGCATTGGTGATCAGGTACCATCTAGTGGCATCAGGCCCGTATTGGGTAATAATTTCAATAGGATCGGGAGCATTGCCGAGCCTTTTTGACATTTTCTTGCCCTCTTTATCGAGTACAAGACCATTTGACAATACATTTCTAAATGCAACAGAGTCGAATACCATAGCAGCTATGGCATGCAGAGTGTAGAACCAGCCCCTCGTTTGATCTACACCTTCGGCAATAAAATCTGCCGGAAACGTCTCCTGTTGATCTATGAAATCTGCATTCTCGAATGGGTAGTGCCATTGTGCATAAGGCATAGAGCCGCTATCGAACCAGACATCGATAAGATCATTCTCCCGCTTCATCGGTTGACCCGATGCCGATACCAAGATAATCTTGTCGACTATATTTTTATGAAGGTCTATTTTGTCATAATTCTCCTCACTCATATCGCCAATCGTAAAATCGGAGAAGATGTCGGTTTTCATGAATCCGGAATCTACAGATTTGGTCATTTCTACTTTAAGCTCTTTCACAGAACCAATTATCTTTTCCTCTTTACCATCGGCAGTTCGCCAAATAGGCAAAGGTATCCCCCAATACCTTGAACGAGAAAGGTTCCAGTCATTGGCATTCGCCAGCCAGTTCCCGAAGCGCCCTTCTCCGGTAGCTTTTGGTTTCCAGTTGATGGTTTGGTTGAGATCATACATACGATCCCTGACATCGGTGACCTTAATAAACCAGGAATCAAGCGGATAGTATAGTATGGGCTTATCCGTACGCCAACAGTTGGGATAACTGTGCAAATATTTCTCTACTTTAAAAGCCTTGTTTTCTTCCTTCAATTTAATAGCAAGTTCCACGTCTACTGAACGTTCAGGTGCTTTTCCTTCTTCGTAATACTCGTTCTTCACATATTTGCCTCCCAATGGGCCCATCTCGGGCCTGAATTTTCCCTGCAAGTCTACCAGAGGAACAGGATTTTCGTTCTCGTCCAAAACGAGCATAGGTGGCACCGGTGGATCTGCCTTTTGTGCTACCTGCATATCATCAGCCCCAAAAGTAGGTGCTGTATGTACAATACCAGTCCCATCTTCTGTAGTCACAAAATCCCCGGAAATAACACGGAAAGCATTTTCGGCATTTTGGTAAGGCTTGGCATAAGGAAGAAGTTGCTCATAGCGGATATCTACCAGATCAGCACCTTTTAATGTTTTGGCGACAAAGAAGGGTATTTTTTTATCCCCTTCCTTATAGTTTTTCAAATCATCCTCAGTCTCTACTTCCTGGAATTTGCCTTTAAATTGTTCGTCTATCAGGCTTTTTGCCAGGATTACTTGTATTGGTTCAAAAACGTACTGGTTAAAGGTCTTAACAAGAGCGTATTCTATCTTTAGGCCAACGGTCAATGCTGTATTTGAAGGAAGGGTCCATGGCGTTGTTGTCCAGGCCAACAAGTAAATATCTCCATTTGAAGATTTAAGATTCTCCGGCAACGTCTCTGGTAACGCCTTGAATTGTGCTGTAACAGTGGTGTCGGTGATATCCTGATAAGTACCAGGCATATTTAATTCATGAGAACTCAGTCCGGTACCGGCTTTAGGAGAATAAGGTTGGATGGTGTAGCCTTTGTAAAGCAGTCCCTTATCATAGATCTGCTTTAGCAACCACCAAACCGTCTCCATATATTTTGATTTGTAAGTGATATACGGATCATCCATATCTACCCAGTAACCAATTTTCTCGGTCATGCTATGCCAGGCATCTGTATATCGCATTACTGCCTTCTTGCAGGCTTCGTTATATTCTTCAATGGAAATCTTTACCCCAATATCCTCCTTGGTTATTCCCAATTCTTTCTCCACGCCTAATTCTACAGGCAGACCATGAGTATCCCAGCCAGCTTTTCTCTTAACCTGAAAACCCTTCATGGTCTTATATCTTGGAAAAATGTCCTTGATTGTGCGGGCCATAACATGGTGAATACCAGGTATTCCATTGGCCGATGGGGGACCTTCGTAAAACACATAAGATTTTTTACCTTCCCTTATGCTTACGCTCTTTTCAAAGATATTGGCCTCCTTCCAAAAATCAAGGATATCCTGGGCTATCTTAGGTAGATCAAGACTTTTATATTCTGCAAACTTCATTTAAGTGGATCTGCTGGAATAATTTAAGGCTGCAAAATTAATGATTTCATTTGAAAACACCCATGTTTTCTTATGTCTGATTCTACTACACCATTTGGGTATTCTAAATTGAATGGAGAGACTAATTCGGGCTGGGCCTCAGAGGCCGAGTCCCAATCCTATAATAAAATTGATACCCGCGCTTGCTATTCCTGAAGAATAAGTTCGGTATCGCTGATCAGTGATATTTTCGATACCAAAATTGGCCTTTAGTGTATTGCTGATCTGGTATTGGGAACGAAAATTCAATGTATACCAGGATGGAGAAAAAGGATTTCCGTTATTGTCAGTATCGTATAAAAACGGCTTATTAATTTCGGATATGGCGAGATCATCAAAAGCAATCTCACCGTTAAAATTTATAAACAGATCGGCTTGCAACCGTTGGTTTTTCCACAATACATGAAAGTCTCCAAAAGCCGGAGCCACGTGTCTCGCCGGGCTATCAACACCATCATCGTCCTCTTCGGTACCTTCCGCATAAGAATAATTGGCACGTAATGTCCAGTTTTCAGTAAGGAAGGCTTCCAATCCTAGTTCAAACCCGTAGACATATGCCTTGGCGGCATTTTGAATGGCTTGTACATTAGACAGCTCCCCGTTGTATATAATTTCACTTTCTCCATTAAAAGTAAAATCACGTCTAACCAGTGCATCATCCAAATAGGTGTAATAAGCAGCACCCTTCAATACCAATTTGTCCTGGAAGTTTTTCCTAACTCCCAATTCTATATTGTAAGCGTACTCCGGTTTAAGGTCAGGGTTGGGAACAACCACGGAACCAGGCTCGGAGTCAAAAACTTTACCTATATCATCAATATTAGGTGCCCTGAATCCGGTAGATCCGTTCATTGTCAACTGAAGATTAGCTCTCGGGAACCAACTGAAACCCAGGCTACCAGTAAGTGCTCCATTACTGTTATTCGTACTTGAAAACGGAAATGGAAAGAATGTTGTATCGAAATCTGTATTGCTCCACACATGATTATAGCGAAGTCCAGATAATACAGTGAAATTTGGCTTTGTCTTGTATTCGGCATTGATATAACCCGCTGCTGATTGCCAGGTAGCCCCGTCCGGGTAGCGGGAGGCAGCGTCAGAAAACAGCCCTGTATCAATATCTTTCTGAGAACCATCTGATCCCACCCGGTTAAATATGTATTCCAGGCCGTAATACAATCCCAGATTACCGATCTTTTTGTTTTCAAAATCTATATTGGCCGAGATAGCATCTACTTTTTCCTCCGTTATATATAGGAGAGGATCCTGAAAATCCCTTTGGTTCCTACTTTCCTCAAAGCGCTGGTAGGCAGTGGTTATTTTTAATCGATCGTAAAATTTCCCGTGGCTTAGTTGTTCTAATTGTACATTACCCATAAACCATTTTTGAGGTCCATAGAACCATTCTGCAGATTGCAGGCCTTGACCTGTGCTATCAGGTACTATGAGACGGTCATATCTGGGATAATCTGAGGTCTCAGAATAATGTAATCCCAAATCGTATCTCCAGCGATTATTGCTTTTGTGAGATATTTTTTGCATAAGATTTATCTGGTTATATCCCGTGGGGACTTGTTTTAGGGGGTTTTCATTGTCTACCAGGATATCCGTACCGTTGCGCCTCTCAACAAAGAAATTTCGCAAATAAGAATCAGGACCCTTGCTTCCCATTTTGAGATCACCAAAATCATTATAAGTAATGCTGGTGAGATAAGCCCATTTTTTCTTTCCAAAATTAAAATCGGCATGTATTGTGTTTTCGGTATTTGCCGAAGCAAATCGGTAATTTGCGTTCGCTGAGAAATAAAGGCTGTCCCTGTCTGTAAATTGGGGGGTCACGGTTAGGAAATTCATTACCCCACCGATAGCATCGCTACCGTATATTACGGAACCCGGGCCAAAAATAATTTCTGAATTCTTCACATTAAAAGGGTCGATGGAGATTACGTTTTGTATGTTCCCACCCCTGAAAATAGCATTGTTCATGCGCACTCCATCAACAGAAAGTAATACCCGGTTCGTGGCAAATCCTCGAATCATTGGGCTGCCACCACCCAGTTGACTTTTCTGTGCAAATACCTGACCACTGGCAGTTAATAGATCGGCCGAAGTTTGAGGAGTATTAAAGGAAATGCTCCGTGAATTTACAGAGGCGATTTTCTGCGGGATATCCTTTCTTTGTTGTTCCCATTTGGAAATCGACATCACAACCTCGTCCAATTGTTGTGGTTTAATTGTAAGGTAAACACGAGAACCTCTTTTAAGAATCTGTGCTGTTGAGGTTTTATAAGCATCGTAACTTATGTGCCTGAAAGTGATCCTCTCATTGTTTCCGAATATTTCCAGATTACAGCGCCCATCTAAATCTGAAAGGACATTTTTAGTCCTATTACTATTAGATATTACGACATTGCCAATCGGTTCCCTTGAATCCAGGTCTAAAACCCTAATTTCCTGGGCCTTAATCGGTCCAAGGGAAAAAAATACGAATAACAAAACTATTCCGTATATGTCAGCTAAACACCTCATTCAGAACGGCAAGGGACCTGGGTCTTTTAAATCCGTGCAAATGTAATTCAAAATACAGTATAAGGTTTTGCAGTAAATCTTGCCTTTCACTTTTACTCATTCTGATCGTATGGATACCATCAAAATTTATGCCCAAAAGCCTTTTGAAGTATCGAAGTGAGGCGCCTTCCAAAACAGGGCCTAATGCAGGTGTATTTACAAATTCACCTTCTTGTAAGTCAAAATACGGTAGATCTTGATGGGTAGTATCAGGAAAGAATCCCAGGAATTTTGTGAGTTGCAGTAAAAAATAAAGATGAAAATTAGAGATCTGATCATGAGTGTCGAGCCATTGTAATGCTGCTTCTAAAAACTGAAACAATTCGTTGTCCTTCTCAGCTTCGCCTATACAATTTGAGAGCATTTCGGCCAGAAAGAGTGCAATTGAATTCTTGTAGATATCAGTATGAATGCTCT
>JAAUYH010111060.1_pt1 | contig 11095 bp, 8 predicted proteins | sample 7278061 | NCBI WGS metagenome assembly JAAUYH01 (sample SAMN14350203, study PRJNA611818) | marine sediment metagenome | isolation source: surface marine sediment (0.6m) | place: French Polynesia: Moorea | collected 2018-08 | reverse complement strand
GGCCACGCCGGTAGTGGACCCACACCTTGCAGCCAGCTTTCGACCTGACCCAGGATTTCCGAAAGATCCCCACCGTCCTTGCCGATGACAGCGCGAGCCAGAATGGCAGCCGAACTCTGTCCTACGGCGCAGGCCGATACCTGCAGCCCGATCTTCGTAACCACACCGCGCTCATCAGAATCAAGGCCGAGTTTGAGCATGCTTCCGCAAGTCCGCGAGCGACTCTCGGACGTCAATTCCAGATCATCATCCAGCGGGTAATGAGCAAGCTCGGCAGACAGCGACAACAGCCGATGAGAATACAGCTTCGCCGATCCTCGCGCTTCAACTGAAGTCATTCTTGTGCGGCTTCCCGCGCTTCTGCAGCCTCCGCTTCGCCGCGCAATTGGGCACGACGGTCTGCAATCAAGGAAACCAATTGGCGCGAAAACGCATCGGCAGCCGGATAGGTGCGCGCCGATGTGATCCAGGTCGGACGTCCCTTGTACCCCCACACCGTATCGAAACCGAGTGCCAGGACGGAAAATGCAAAGACCATGATGAGCGCGCCCTTGACCGCTCCGAAGCCGAAGCCGAGCACACGATCGATTGGACCAAGAATGGAATTTCGCGAAGCTTCGCCGACATTGGTCGCAATGACCTTCATGGCCGCATAGGGAATCAGCAATAGCAGCGCGAATGCCAGTATCGAAGTGGCAGGATCCGCGTCGTACAGACCCCGTAATGCCTCGGTAAGAGGCGAATGCAGATAGTAAATTGCGAACGCCGCCAGCACCCAGGCCGCAAGCGACAACACCTCTTGCACCAAGCCGCGCATGAAGCCGCCGATCGCCGCAACCCCGACGATGATAAGGACAATGACGTCGAACCCTGTCATGGTTCGTCCGATTATGCGCTACCCATCACCTGGTCAACGAGGTTGGCGAGTTGTCCTAAACCGCGATAATCGACCTTCGATGAAGCGGTCTTTGCATCGGACGGGCCGTAGCCACGCAAGAATCCGAGCTTGGATGATTCCCGTAGGCGCAAGTCGGAATGGGCAACCGGCCGGATCTCGCCTGCGAGCGATACTTCGCCGAAGAACACCGATTTGTCCGGCAATGCGCGATCGGCCAGCGCAGAGACAAGCGCAGCCGCAACCGCCAGATCGGCCGCAGGATCGCTCAGCCGATAGCCGCCCGCGATATTGAGATAGACTTCCGCCGAGCTGAAATTTAGCCCGCAGCGCGATTCCAGGACGGCAAGCAGCATGGCCAGGCGGCCGGTGTCCCAACCAACCACAGCGCGGCGCGGCGTCGCCCCGGATTGCAGCCGCACAATCAAGGCCTGGATCTCTACCAGAACCGGTCGGGTCCCTTCCAAGGCGGGGAACACGGCGCTGCCCGCGAGAGGCTGATCGCGGCCGGAAAGGAACAGCATGGACGGATTTGCGACTTCTTCCAGTCCCTCCGTTTCCATCGCGAACACGCCGATTTCGTCGACGGCACCAAACCTGTTCTTCAGTGCACGCAAGATGCGATATTGGTGGCTGCGCTCGCCTTCGAAGCTCATCACCACGTCGACCATATGCTCAAGCACGCGCGGTCCAGCGATGTTTCCGTCCTTTGTAACGTGTCCGACGAGCACCAAAGACGTGCCCTTTTCCTTGGCAAAGCGAATCAGCTCAAGAGCACAGCCGCGCACCTGGCTAACTGTGCCGGGCGCGCCCTCGATCGTGTCGGAGTGCATGGTCTGGATCGAATCGATAACAAGGAGCGCGGGCGGCTCTCCCTGCCCGAGCGTGGTAAGAATATCGCGCACGGAAGTTTCGGATGCCAGCCGAATCGGCGCATCGGCTATGCCAAGCCGCGACGCGCGCAGTCGCACCTGGCCGGCCGCTTCTTCGCCGCTGACATAGACCACGTCGTTGCCGCCGCGTGCGATCGTCGCGGCGGTTTGCAACAGCAGTGTCGATTTCCCGATGCCGGGGTCTCCGCCCATCAATACTGCCGATCCCGGGACCAGTCCGCCTCCGAGCGCTCGGTCAAACTCGGCAAGGCCAGTCGATTTTCTAACCGGCAATTCGGCCGGCCGATTGAGCGGCACGAATTCTATTCCACGGCCTCCTGAAGAGAGATCGTGCTTCTGAGAAAACACTGTAGCCGGAGCGTCTTCGACGATCGTGTTCCATTCGGCGCAATCTGCGCATTGTCCTTGCCAGCGGTTCGAGACGCCACCGCATGCTTGGCATACATATCGCCGTTTTGCCTTCGCCATACCCTCCGCAATAACCAGAACATTTCCAGAACGCAATTGCCATCGGCGTTATTATACTTTAGATACCCAAAGGAGTCGGTGTGATGGCAAAGCGCACCAATAAAATTCGAGATTTGATCCCTTGGTATACCGGTGTCGCGCCGGGTAAGCTTGGAAGTAGGAACCTCTTGGCCCTGCAATTCTACATTGACGATAGCGGCAAGAATGATCCCCCAGTTTTTGTTTTGGCTGGGTTTGTTGCGTCCGTTGAGCGCTGGCTCGAGTTCTCTGCTGCGTGGAGTTCTGCGCTTGAGGAGTCGCCCTCGATAGCCCACTTCAAGATGGTTGAAGCGAACAGAAGAAAGGGTGAGTTTGCAGGGATTTCCAAGAATGATCGCGACAAAAAGCTGAGGCGCTTGGCCGAGATCGTTCGAGATCACGTGGAGTTCGGGATTTCAATCGCGATCCCACATGCTGACTACAAGCGCGTTTTCGAAAACCAGCTTATGAAATCTTACGATACGCCATATGTCTTGGCTCATAATCTGATGATGAATCGCGTCGACAAGGTTCTCAATGAAATTGGAAACGCCGACGAGGTAGATGTCATATTTGACCGACAGCTTGATCGTGAGCAGATAATTACGAGATCGTATGCGTTATTGGAGAAGCAGCCAAACTATCCCGGAAGGAAACGCTTCCCAACGTCTCCCGTATTCGCAGATGACAAACGGGCATTGCCGTTGCAGGCGGCCGACATGCTTGCATGGCATATTCGGCGCTCTTACCGAGACGGGATTGACCGGCTTCGCGGCTTAAGCACTGCGGGACAGGTTATCGCCGATGAAATCTTGGCAGTAAATGAGTTGTGGGTCGAAAACGATCTGCGCGAGATGTTTGATATGGCACAGGGGGTTGCTCGTGGATTGAATACGATGTTCCCGTACCAAGCCGAAGCACTCAGCAAGGAATTCGACCGCCTTGCAACTCTGGCGAACATCGAGCTCATGGAGAGCGCGGTGCCGTTCAATCCCGTTGAACTGATTTCCTTTCCGGCCAACGGAATGGGAAGATTTCGCTTTGTGCGTAACTGTGAGCACTCTGACAATCCTCATCTTCACAGGAAACGAGGAAACGTGTGCCTAGCAGAGCAGACGGAAGTCGAGTGGGGATCTGCTTCCCACTCGTAAGAAGTGGGATCGGCGCTTCACAGGTTTTGCAAGCTACTGCGAGATAAACCCAGCCCGGCTTAAGGTTCAGGCGGATTAACCAACCTTTGCCGTCCTTGCTCGACATCTACCCTCCTTCACGACGCAATCGCCCCATCAAGTTCTCAAATGCGGCGTCGGCCTCGGTGGGGTTTAGTTCGCCAGCGTCCACAAGCTTTCGCACTTCCTCGCGGAAGCGCGCTGCTTGTTCCTCCGGGGTCTCTTTCTTCTGCTTCTTCGGCATTAGGCAGCTGCACCAGTTTGTTGATATGTGAGCCTCTTTCCGATCACTCCTTTCAGGATCGCATCAGCTCGACCGGTGTCATTGTAGTCCAGCGCAGCACGGTGGGAATAGCGGAAGTTGAATTCGTTTACATAGCGGTGAAGGTGTTTCTTCTGGCAGTGCTGATAGACGCCCTTCATTCCGCGTTTGAAGATCGAGAAATAGCCTTCAATGGTGTTGGTGTGCGCGTCGCCGCGTCCGTATTCGCCTGCCTTATGGCGCACCGACTGGTGGTCATAGAAGAACCGACCGATCGACATATACATAGACGCCTCGTCAGTGCGCAGCTTGGAGAAACGGCTGATGTTCTCAAGCATGATCGGCTGAACTTCGGGAACGGTGAGGCTGTCCACGACAACAGCGCGAGAGCGCCCGCCCCGCTCGACAAGCGCCAGCACCTTCATCTTGTGGTAGAAAGACTTCTTCACTTCGCGACCAGGTTCGGTCCCGATGAAAGTCTCGTCCGCTTCCACAGTCTTGCCAAGCCCGCCAAGCGGCCAGCCATCGTCACCGGACATCGCTTCGCGGATGCGGTGCGACATAAACCACGCGGTCTTGAGGGTGACGCCCAGAATGCGGTGGAGTTGGTTGCTCGAAATGCCCTTCTTCGATCCGGCAATAAGATACATCGCCTGAAGCCACTTGCGCATCGGAACCTTGCTGTCCTCGAAGATGGTGCCGATCTTGACGGTGAACGGTTTGCGGCACTGGTAGCACTTCCAAAGGCCCGCACGGGTGGTCTTGCCTTTCAGCTTGCCGACGCGATCAACACCGCCGCAATGCGGGCACACCGGGCCTTCCGGCCACAGGCGCGCTTCGACATACTCATACGCCTTCTCTTCATCGTGAAAATGAGGGGCGGAAAGACCTGACATTTCAATAACTCCCTGAATCTGTGAACACTTTATGTTCCAGAAGTGGGTATGTCAAGTATAATAACGCCTTGCCATCGCGGACTTTCCACGTCATCAGTTTCACGATGCGGCAGAAGGAATTGCGTCTCGCTCTGGTGTGTTACGGCGGCGTCAGCCTCGCCGTGTATATGCATGGTGTAACCAAGGAGGTCTGGCACCTCGCTCGAGCGAGCAAAGCGTATCACAGTCCCAATGCCGAGCAGCTCAGCGGCGTTGCCCGGGTCTACTACGAGCTGATCGCCAGTATCGAACAGGACCATCGCCTGCGCTTGCGGGTGTTGCCGGACATACTGACAGGAGCCAGCGCGGGTGGGATAAATGCGGTCTTCCTCGCGCAAGCGATCCATTCGGGGCACTCGCTCGAGCCGTTGACCGATCTCTGGCTCGAAAATGCCGACGTTGCCGAGCTGACCGATCCCGATGCACAACCGGTATGGCGCTACGCGAAGATTTGGGCACAGCCCATAGCCGAGTGGTTCCTTAGCCGACCGGGCAATGTTGTCAGTGAGAGCGTTTCGCCCGAAACCCGCAAGGAGGTGCGCCACAAGGTGTCCAACCTGATCCGCGGCCGCTGGTTCAGCCCGCCATTTTCTGGTGAACGGTTCTCCGCGATGCTGTTCGAAGCGCTGGAAAGCATGGAGGCAGAATCCAATGGCGGCCCGCTGCTTCCCGACGGACACCCGATCGACCTGTTCGTGACCGCAACCGATTTTCGCGGCCATGTCGAATTGCTCAGGCTCAATTCTCCGCCCATGGTTCACGAGACCGAACACCGTCTGCCGATATGTTTCAGCGACTGCGTCGGGGAGGCAGGGAACGGTCGACTCGGAGATCCTCTCGAGCTCGTACTTGCCGCTCGTGCCACCGCCAGTTTTCCCGGCGCATTTCCGCCTCTGCAGATTAACGAGATCGATCGCCTAGCCGCATTGGAAGGCCACCATTGGTCGTCGCGCGGTGCGTTTCTATCCCGCATCATGCCCGTGCATGTCCGCGATGGGACGATCGAAAATGTCGCGTTGATCGATGGCGCGGTTCTGGTCAACGCGCCCTTCGGAGCGGCGCTGAACGCCCTGTCCGGGCGCCCCGCCCAACGCGAAGTCGACCGGAGGTTCATCTACATCGATCCGCGCCCGGACCGAGTAGGAGCGCTCGACGAATCCGCAGACCGCCCAATCGGTTTCTTTGGCGCAATCTTCGGTTCGTTGTCGACCATTCCGCGCGAACAGCCGATCCGCGACGACCTCGAACGGATCGAAAATCAGTCGCGCGACGCGGAGCGGCTGCGCCACATCGTGATGGGGCTGCGCCCGGAGATCGACCGTGCCGTGGAGCGGCTGTTCGGACGGACCCTCTTTCTCAACAGTCCAACGCCCAAACGCCTCGGAAACTGGCGCGCAAAAGCGCAACAGGCGGCAGCCGAACGCGCGGGCTATGCATTCCAGGCATACGCCCAGACCAAGCTGAGCGGAATTATCGAAAGATTGGCAGCGGTAACCCATGCCGCGGCCTCCGAGCACTCTCCGGCAGATGCAAACACGATCGAAACGACAATGCGCCTTGAACTTGAGCGACGCGGCCTCGCTTCGTTGGCAGGAGAAAGTGGCGGTGCCAACGAAGAGGCGATCGCCTTCTTCCGCGCTCACGATATCGGGTTCCGCATCCGCCGACTGCAATTGCTGGCGCGGCGCCTTTCGCGAGACTGGGAAGTGGATCCCGAAATCCCCGACGATGCGCTCGATCTGGCCCGCGAGAAAATCTACGACATTCTGGCGCTGTATTTCGCGGCCGACGATGCCGCATTGCTGGGCGACGAATTCAAGGCACTTGCGCGCGATGTCCTCAAACAACCCGGCGAAGCGCTCGACTACCTCGCGCGCAAGCGTTTGTTGCCGGACACCGATCTCGAAGCGGAAAGAATGCTTGCCGCAGCTCTGGAGGAAATGCCACGGAACCTTAAGCGCAGGATGTTGCTGACCTATCTCGGCTTTCCTTTCTACGACGTAGCGACCCTGCCGCTGCTCCAGCGCGATGGGCTGGGCGAATACAATCCGGTCAAGATTGACCGTATTTCGCCCGAAGACGCACGCTCAATTCGCGAAGGTGGCACGCGTGCCACGCTGCGCGGCGTCGAGTTTTACAACTTCGGCGCATTCTTCAGCCGACATTACCGCGAAAACGACTATCTATGGGGCCGCCTCCACGGAGCGGAGCGGATGGTCGATTTCGTCACTTCGACCGTGGATAGCGGTGTCCCGCCAGACGATATCCGCGAAGCCAAACGTGCAGCGTTCCTCGCAATCATCGATGAAGAAGTCGCCGCCGGGCGCTGCCAACGTGGATTGCTCGAAGACATACGCAAGGAGATCCACGAGCGCTTCTATTGATCCTGTTCAGTCGTCGATACTGTTCCAGATTGCAGTCACAAAGGCGTCGGGGCCAATGAAGCCTCCTTCGCCAACGTCGAAATCCGCCAGCGGCTTGGCCGCAACCGCCTCCTCGAGCGTCTTCCCTTCCCCATGCAATTCCTCAACGCGAGCCACCGCAAGGCCGATCATGGTTCGGTAAGCGATCAGTTCGGCCTTATTCGACATCGGGCCGTGACCGGGAATGACTTTGGCGTCGTCCGGCATCGTCGTGGTCACGAGATCGATAGTGCGCAAGAGGTCATAGACGTTTCCTCCTGAGTTGGTGTCGACAAAGGGGTAACCGGGAATGTTGAAATAGAGATCGCCCATATGGACGATCTTCTTTTCCTCCCAGATGACCACGCTGTCTCCGTCCGTGTGGCCACCCCCCAAGAACATCACGTTTATCGTGTCGTCGTTGAGATGGAAGCGCAGTCCCTGTCCATAGGTGACAACCGGCAAGGCTTCCTTCGGGGCAGGTTGAACTGGAAAACGGCCTTCCGGATCGCCGGGAATCATCCGCACGCGGACATTGTCATGAGCGAAAATTGTTGCGCCGGTTTTGCCGAAATGCTCGTTTCCGCCGGTGTGGTCGAAATGCCAATGGGTGTTCACCACATATTTGACCGGCTTGGCGCCGAGCGCTGCAACGGCGGCCTCGATTTTCTCGGATAGCGGGGCAAACTGATCGTCGATCATCATCGTTGCATCGTCGCCATAGCCGACCGCAATGTTGCCGCCTCGACCGAACAGGACCGCCACGCCCGGAGCGATCTCTTCGGTCGTGATCTCGACATCCTGCATGTTCCCCTGGGCAGAAGTAGGGACAGCAAACAGTGAGCTGACTGCGGCGAGTACGATTGCGGCAAAACGGTTCATCAGGCTCTCTCCCTCGACTTCCAGCCCCGACTAAGGCTGGCAGCCTCAAGTGTCGAGGATGATCTCCACCTGAAATCGTCAGGTCCCGAAGGCATCCTTGAGCTTTGAGAAGAAGCTACGGCTTTCCGGACATTCCTCACCAGTTTCGGTTTCACGAAACTGTTCCAGGATTTCCTTTTGCTTTCGGCTGAGCTTTGTCGGTGTTTCGACCTTTATCTCGACCACCAGATCTCCGCGTCCACGCCCTTGCAGCACCGGCATGCCAGCACCGCGCACACGCAGCTGCTTGCCCGACTGGATGCCGACCGGAATGTCCACGGAATTGGTGCTTCCATCGAGGTCGGGAATATCGATCGTCCCGCCCAACGCTGCCGTGGTGAAGCTGACAGGCACACGCGTGGCGAGCGTCGTTCCCTCGCGCTCGAACAATGTGTGCGGTTTCACGTGGATGAAGATGTAGAGATCGCCGGGAGGCGCACCCCTCGCTCCCGCCTCACCTTTTCCGGAAAGACGAATGCGCGTACCGGTATCGACCCCCGGAGGAATGTCCACTTCCAGTCTCTGGGCCCGGTCCACCCGCCCTTCCCCGCGGCATTCGCCACACGGATCTTCGATGACGGCGCCTCGACCTCCGCAGGTTGGGCATGGCCGTTCGACCACGAAAAGCCCTTGCTTGGCACGCACGGCTCCGCGTCCGTGACACAAATTGCACTGACGTTCACCCGTGCCAGGAGAGGCGCCCGAGCCGTCGCAGGTTTCGCAACTCTGCGAAACTTCGATTTCGATCTCGGTCGATTTGCCATCGAACGCTTCTTCGAGGCTCACCTGCATGTCGTAGCGAAGATCAGCGCCGCGACGCGATTGTTGCCTAGCGCCACCGCCACCGCCAAACGCGCTGCCGAAGATGGTTTCAAAGATGTCGCCAATGTCGGCGAAGTCGGATTGCGGACCGCGACCGCCGCCGCCGCCGTTCATCCCCTGGATGAAGGCTTCGTGACCATAGCGATCGTAAGCCGCGCGTTTCTGCGGATCCTTGAGGCATTCATACGCCTCGTTGCACGCCTTGAACTTCGCTTCAGCTTCCGCATCACCCGGATTGCGATCCGGGTGATACTTCATCGCCAGTTTGCGATAGGCGCTCTTGAGCGTGCCGCCATCGGCATCGCGCGCCACGCCTAGCGTCGAATAGTAATCGATTTGCGATGTCGCCATATCGACCCGGTCCCTACACCTTCCCGCCGACGAGCATCCAGCGACTTGCGCCGGGCTCGTTCAGCGGGAGAGTGTGCATCAGGGCTTAGCCCTTGTTGTCTTCGTCGACCTCGGAGAACTCGGCGTCGACCACATCCTCTTCAGGCGGGGTCTCTTCCGAAGCGCTGTCGCTGGGAGCCTCGCCGCCTTCCGCAGCATTGGCCTGCTCCTGCTCGTAGATCTGCTGACCCATCTTCATGGCCGCTTCTGTAAGGGCCTGGGCCTTCGCACTGATCTCTTCGGCGTCGTCGCCTTCGAGAGCAGTCTTGGTCGCGGCAACTGCCTCCTGAACGGCAGTCTTGGTCGCTTCGTCGATCTTGTCGCCGTGCTCTTCAAGCTGCTTTTCGGTCGCGTGGACGAGACTGTCGGCCTGGTTGCGGGCTTCGGCACCTTCGCGGCGCTTCTTGTCCTCTTCGGCAAATTTCTCGGCGTCCTGAACCATCTGATCGATGTCGGCATCGGACAGTCCGCCCGAAGCCTGGATCTTGATCGTCTGTTCCTTGCCGGTGCCTTTGTCCTTGGCGGACACGGAAACGATGCCGTTGGCATCGATGTCGAACGTGACTTCGATCTGCGGCACACCGCGCGGAGCCGGCGGAATGCCGACAAGGTCGAAATTGCCGAGCAGCTTGTTGTCGGCGGCCATTTCGCGTTCGCCCTGAAAGACCTTGATCGTCACCGCGTTCTGGTTGTCTTCGGCGGTCGAGTAAGTCTGCGTTTTCTTGGTCGGGATCGTCGTGTTGCGGTCGATCATCCGAGTAAAGACGCCGCCGAGCGTTTCGATACCCAGCGATAGCGGAGTGACGTCGAGCAGCAGCACGTCCTTGACGTCGCCTTGCAGAACGCCGGCCTGAATAGCGGCGCCCATTGCGACCACTTCGTCCGGGTTCACGCCGGTGTGCGGCTTAGCCTCGAAGAACTTCTCGACCACTTCGCGGACCTTCGGCATCCGGGTCATGCCGCCGACAAGGATCACTTCATCGATGTCGTCCTTGGAGATTCCGGCATCGGCGAGCGCCTTCTTGCAAGGATCGAGAGTGCGATCGATCAGTTTGCCGACGAGCTTTTCCAGATCGGCGCGGCTGATCGTTTCGACGAGGTGCAGCGGGGTCGAGCTGCCGCCTTCCATGCGTGCGGTGATGAAAGGCAGGTTAACCTCGGTCGTCGCCGAGCTTGAGAGCTCGATCTTGGCCTTTTCCGCCGCTTCCTTGAGGCGTTGAAGCGCTAGCTTGTCCGCCTTCAGGTCCATGTTTTCCTTCTTCTGGAACTGTTCGGCAAGCCAATCGACGATCGCGTTGTCGAAGTCTTCACCGCCCAGGAAGGTGTCGCCATTGGTCGACTTCACTTCAAAAACACCGTCGCCGATTTCGAGGATCGAGACGTCGAAGGTACCGCCGCCAAGGTCGTAAACGGCGATCGTCTTTCCGTCTTCCTTGTCCATGCCATAGGCGAGAGCAGCCGCGGTCGGCTCGTTGATGATACGCAGGACTTCGAGGCCGGCGATCTGGCCGGCATCCTTGGTCGCCTGGCGCTGCGCGTCGTTGAAATATGCCGGGACGGTGATGACGGCCTGCTCGACAGTCTCACCGAGATAGCTCTCGGCAGTTTCCTTCATCTTCTGGAGGATAAAGGCCGAAATCTGGGAGGGGCTGTATTCTTCGCCGCCCGCTTCGACCCATGCATCGCCATTCTTGCCCTTGACGATGTCGTAAGGGACGATCTCCATGTCCTTCTTGGTCAGCGGGTCATCGAACCGGCGACCGATTAGGCGCTTGATGGCGAACAGCGTGTTGTCCGGGTTGGTGACCGCTTGGCGCTTTGCCGGCTGGCCGATAAGCCGCTCACCATCCTTGGTGAAAGCGACGATAGAAGGCGTCGTACGCGCGCCTTCCGAATTCTCGATAACCTTGGGCTTGCCGC
>JAAUYH010116703.1_pt1 | contig 11097 bp, 8 predicted proteins | sample 7278061 | NCBI WGS metagenome assembly JAAUYH01 (sample SAMN14350203, study PRJNA611818) | marine sediment metagenome | isolation source: surface marine sediment (0.6m) | place: French Polynesia: Moorea | collected 2018-08 | reverse complement strand
CAACGGTGAGATCGTCAAGATACGCCCCGGCCCGGTGGTGACACGCTACGAGCTCGAGCCCGCGCCCGGCACCAAAACCAGCCGGGTGGTCGGCTTGGCCGACGACATCGCCCGCTCGATGAGCGCCGTCTCGGTGCGCGTCGCCGTGGTGCCCGGCGCCAGCACGATCGGCATCGAGCTGCCCAACGCGAGGCGCGAGACCGTCTACCTGCGCGAGCTCCTGGGCTCGGAGAGTTTCGACCGGGTCGGCGGCCGGCTGCCGCTCGTGTTCGGCAAGGACATCAGCGGCGCGCCGGTGATCGTCGATCTCTCGCGCATGCCTCATCTGCTGATCGCCGGCACCACGGGCTCGGGCAAGTCGGTCTCGATCAACGTCCTGATCCTGTCGCTGCTGTACCGCTTGGCGCCCGAGCAATGCCGGATGATCATGATCGATCCGAAGATGCTCGAGCTTTCGAGCTACGAGGGCATACCGCACCTGCTGACACCCGTGGTGACCGAGCCGAAGAAGGCCGTGGTCGCGCTCAAGTGGACCGTGCGCGAAATGGAGGAGCGCTACCGCAACATGTCGCGCCTCGGGGTGCGCAACATCGACGGCTACAACGCGCGCATCGCCGAGGCCCGGCGCAGCGGCGAGGTGCTGACCCGGCGGGTGCAGACCGGCTTCGATCCCGACACCGGCCAGCCGGTCTACGAGGAGCAGCCCTTCGACCTCGCGCCGCTGCCCTACATCGTCGTCGTGGTCGACGAGATGGCCGACCTCATGCTGGTGGCCGGCAAGGACATCGAGGCGGCCGTGCAACGCCTGGCCCAGATGGCCCGGGCCGCCGGTATCCACCTGATCATGGCCACCCAACGGCCCTCGGTCGACGTCATCACCGGCACCATCAAGGCCAACTTCCCGACCCGGATCAGCTTCCACGTCACCTCCAAGATCGACAGCCGCACGATCCTGGGCGAGACCGGCGCCGAGCAGCTGCTGGGCCAAGGCGACATGCTCTACATGGGCCACGGCGGGCGCATCACCCGCGTCCACGGCCCCCTGGTCACCGACCAGGAGGTCGAAGAGGTGGTCGCCTTCTTGAAAAGGCAGGGGCAGCCCACCTACATCGAGGCTGTAACGGAAGAGGAAGAGCAGGCCTTCGATCCCGCGGGCGCGGGCGGCAGCGGCGACGAGCTCTACGACCGGGCGCTCGCCGTGGTCTGTCAGCAGCGCAAGGCCTCCACCAGCTTCGTGCAGCGCCACCTGCAGATCGGCTACAACCGCGCGGCGCGCATCATCGAGCGCATGGAGGCCGAGGGCATCGTCAGCCCGGCCAACCACGTCGGCAAGCGCGAGGTCCTGATCGACCACGCCCCAGAGGTCTGACGCGTGGTTTGACGCCGCCGCCCGCGCGGCCCATGGTCTGCGCAGCGCGGCACGAGGATGCCGCCGCGGGCCTGCTCGTATAGACTCGAACGACCCTGTGACGGAGATCATCGCCGATGACCCCGACGCTTAGAGGCACGGTCCTGACTGCCGCCGTCGCGCTGGCCGCCATCGTCGCCGTCGGCCCCACGCCGCGCGACGCCCGCGCGGCCGATCCGATCGGCGAGGGATTCCTCGCCGCACCGATCGACGAAGAGGACGCGGTTCAGGAGGGGCGGCTGTCGCCCGACAACATCGCCACGGTGACGCGGATCGAGGACTACCTCAACGACATGTCCTCGGTGCGGGCGCGTTTCCTGCAGATCTCTTTGCAAGGGAATTACGCCGAGGGCGAGCTCTATCTCGAACGGCCCGGCAAGTTGCGCTTCGAATACGATCCGCCGCATCCCGTGCTGCTGATCGCCGACGGCAGCAGTTTCCTTTACTACGACAAGGAACTGAAGAACGCGACCTTCATCCCGCTCGAGGACAGCCCGCTCTGGTTCCTGATCCGCGCGCAGGTCAGCCTGACCGACGACCTCGAGATCACCCGGATCATCGAAGAGGATTCGACGATCACGCTCACCCTGCGCGGCGAGGCCACCGGCGACCTCGGCGAGGTGACCCTGGTCTTCGCGGACCAGCCGATGGAGCTCAAGAAGTGGATCGTGACCGACGCGGAAGGCATCTCGATCCAGGTCGCGCTCATCGAGCCGCAGTTCCAGGTCCAGATCGACGAGACCGTGTTCGATTACGGCGACCTCGACGTCTACGGCTTCCGCGGCAACGAGAACCTGCCGAAGCGTTAACCTCCGCTTCGCAGGCTATCCCCCGTCCGCGCCGCCGCGCCCAGGAAGGGCCGCGCCAAAAGCCGCAAGGCCGGCCGCTCCGCCTGGCCCTCTACCCCAATCGGCATGTCCTTTGTCCGCGCCGTAGGGCTGCGCGTGCCGAACAGCGGGTCCCAGAAACTGAAGATCGTGCCGTAGTTGGAATCCGTGTCGCGGCGCACCGCGTGGTGATGCACCCAATGGATCGAGGGCGTGATGATCACCTTGGAGAGCCACCTTTCGAGACCGGCCGGCAACGCCAGGTTCGAGTGGTGGAATATCGCCGCCAACAGCACCAGCGCCTCGAAAACCAGGATCGAGCTGAGCGGGAAGCCCACGAGCACGATCACCCCCGCACGGGCCAGCGCCGAGAGCAGAACCTCGCCGAAATGAAAGCGCAGCGCCGAAGTGCTGTCGAGGAAGCGGTCGAGGTGATGCACCTCGTGGAAGCGCCAGAGCAACGGGATCTTGTGGTTGGCCAGGTGCCACCAGTAGATCAGGAAATCCAGCAAGAGCAGGTCGAGCAGTAGGCCTGCCGTGCCCTGCCACCAGTCCGGCCGCCAGCCGAAATGCGCCCCGCTCGCCCACAGCGAGATCGGCACCACCACCAGCGGCGACAGGCCGACGTTGATGAGCCAGAGGCCGAGGTTGCGGCCCAGGCGGTGCCAGCCGCCTTCGGCGGGCTCGGTCGGACCGCCCTTGGGCTCGGCCGCCGCCGGCGCCAGGCGCTCGCCCGCGAAGAACAGCAGGAACCAGACCAGGACCACCAGACCCTTCCAGGCCAAGGGATCGCCGAAGCTCTGCTCCATAACCGCAGATATGAGCCATGGCGCGCCGCAGCTCAAGGTCGGAGCCCGGCCAGGCGAGACTTGCGCGGCTCAGCGGGGGCGGCTACCTAAGGGCCATGACGACCAGCGTTATCGCGCCTCTGATCGGCGTCCCGGCCGACGTCAAGGGGATCGAGGGCAAACCGTTCCACGCGGTGGGCGACAAATACGTCCGCGCCGTGGTCGACGCCAGCCACGGCGTGCCTTTCGTGATCCCGGCCTTCGGCGGGCTCTTGGACCTGCCCGATCTGGTGCATCGACTCGACGGCCTGATGCTCACCGGCAGCCCGTCCAACGTGCATCCCGAGCACTACGGCCAGGAACCGGTGCCGGAGGCCGAGCCGCACGACCCGGAGCGCGACGAGACCACCCTACCGCTGATCCGCGAGGCCCTGGCCCAGGGCCTGCCGCTGCTGGCGATCTGCCGAGGCATGCAGGAGCTCAACGTCGCCCTCGGCGGCACGCTGCACCACAGGGTCCACGAGCTGCCCGAGCGCGACGACCACCGGCGCCCGGATCACGAGGATCCCGACGTCCAGTACGGGCCGCGGCACGACATCGCGCTGACGCGGGGCGGCGCCTTCGAAAAGCTCGCCGGCGCCAGCGAGCTGACGGTCAACTCCCTGCACTGGCAGGCGATCGACCGTGTCGCCGAAGGCCTGACGGTGGAGGCGACGGCCGCCGACGGCACCGTCGAAGCGGTCAGCGTCAACGATGCCCACGGCTTTGCCCTCGGCGTGCAGTGGCACCCGGAATACAAGGTGCTGGAGAACCCCTTCGGCGTGAAGCTGTTCGGCGCCTTCGGCGAGGCGGCACGCCAGCGCGCCGAGGCCCGCGCGCGCGGCCGGCTCGCGCCGCCGCATCACATCGCCGCGGCGGCCAGCTGACACCGGCTTCCAAGACCTGCGCCACCTGCATGACTGGCATGCGCGGCGGGCATGAAGCAAACGCTCGGCGGAAGATTGCATCGGCGCCAAGGCAACCTAGATTTTAAATCATGAGCCAGCGCCGCAACGGAAGCTGGCCACACGGAAGCCGCAGAGATGTTGGCTTCCAACGACTCCGCGGAGACGACAGGTACGCCCGGACTCCCCCCGACCGGGCGTTCCATCTTTTTGGGCCATGAGTACTCTTGGCCTTTCGACGAAGCGACGGGCCGGCCGGTTCCGACGCCTTCAAAAACGCCTTAGACTCGCATCGAGATCGCCCGCAAACGGCGGCGCGACGAGCGGAGGGAGGCAATGCCGCTGCGGATCGCCACCTGGAACGTCAACTCGATCCGGCAACGCGAGGCGCACTTGAAGCGCTTCCTGACCGAGGAGAGCCCCGACGTCCTCTGCCTGCAGGAAATCAAGGTGGAGAACCAGAGCTTCCCGATCGAGCTCTTCGAGTCCTTGGGCTACCGGCACCGCGTGATCCACGGTCAGAAGTCGTACAACGGCGTCGCGATCCTCTCGCGCATGCCCTTTGAGGAAAGCGGCGGCCGCGTCTGGTGCCGTCGCGACGACCGGCGCCATGCCTTCGTCCGCCTGGCCGGCGATATCGAGCTGCACAACTTCTATGTGCCCTCGGGCGGCGACAAGCCGGACCCGGAGATCAACGACAAGTTCGATCACAAGCTGCGCTTCCTGCGCGCGATGGCGCGTTGGTGCCGACAGGACGACATCAAATCGCGCAGGCTGGTGCTGGTCGGCGACCTCAACGTCGCGCCGCTCGAGACCGATGTCTGGAACCACAAGCGCTTGCTGCGTAGCGTCGGCCACACGCCGATCGAATCCGATCTGATGCTGAAGGTCATGAAGGCGGCGCGCTTCATCGACGTGCCGCGCCACTTCGTGCCGCCCGACGAGCCGCTCTACACCTGGTGGGGCTATCGCTTCCCGCAGGCCTTCGACAAGGACTACGGCTGGCGGCTGGACCACGTCTGGGTCACCGAGCCCTTGGTCGCGGGCCTGCGCGACATGCGCGTGGTCAAGCACACCCGCAGTTGGGACAAGCCCTCCGACCACGTGCCGGTCGTCGTCGACCTGGATTAGAGTTATCAGACGTTCGAGTTAAGCGCGGTACATGAAGTAGCGCCCGGGCTTCACGCCGTCGGGCAGCGCAAGCGGGCTGGCACCGGCGAAGGCCATATCCTGGTCGGAGACGACGACGCCGTGCGGCGCCAGCAGCGCGGGCAAGTGATCGGCGACCGACCGCGCGGTCGCGGCGTCGACCTGAACGTCCCCCGCTCCGACATCCGCGTGCACCAGGGCGACCGCGCCGGCGAAACGTTCAACGGCATGCGGCAGAGTTTCGCCGAAATCGCCGAGCAACAAATGCGCTTCGTCGGGCCGCGAGTCCGGATGCGCCGAGACCTGCCGGTCGAGCACGAAGATTTCGCGTGCGGGCAGGATCTCACGCAGATGGTCGAAGGTGCGTCCGTTGCCGAGCCCGAGTTCGAGAATAACGCCGGGCACGTCCTCGATCAGTTCTGAGGCATGGTTCAGGCAGGCGCGCTGCGCCTGCAGGCGGCGGATCGCGCTGTCCAGCCGGCTCACGTCATCGCAGCCGCTGCAGCGTCACGCCGCCCCGTTGCCGGCGCGCGCCTCGCGCAGTTGCGCGGTGGTCTGCTCGAGCCGAGTCGCCAGCACGCGCATGACCTCGATCGCCATCTCCGGGAAGTCGTTGACCAGTTGGAAAAACAGCTCCTTGGTCAGCTTCAAGGTCGCCAGCTCGCCGTTGGCCGTGACCGTCGCCGTGCGCGGAACGTCAATCAGGATCGCGATGTCGCCGACGATGTCGTTGCGCCCGAGGCTCGCCACCTTGAGTGGACCGCCCGGCGTCTCGACGGTGACGTCGGCTTCGCCGTCGAGGATCACGTAAGCGGCATCGCCCGGCTCGCCCTGGCGCACCACCGGCTGGCCGTCGCGATAGGTCATGCGTTCGCTGGCGAAGGCCATGAGCTTCAGCTTCGCGGGGTCGATGTTGGCGAACAGCGGGATCTTACGCAGGATGTTGACTTCTTGATCCAGGCTCATGGCATGTCTCCCTCCCCCGCAGCGCTCATCCCGAGCCGATCAGGTCCGCGAGCGCGCTGTCCGGTTTGTTGAGTTCTTCGTATCGGCCCTCTTCGACCAGCCGGCCTCCCTGCATGACCAGCACCCGGTCGAAGAACTGGGCCGACCTGGGCTGTTGCAGCGTCCAGATCAGTCCCTGGCCGCGGCGCGCGTCGAGGATGCGCTCCAGCAACAGCGCCTGGGTCGGGCCATCCATCACCGCTGCCGCTTCGTTGAGGATCAGGATGTCCGGACGCTTGACCAGGGCGCGGCCGATGGCCAGCTTCTGGCGCTGGGTCGCGCTCAGCCGTTTGCCGCCGATACCGACATTGTAGCCGAGGCCGACGGCCGTCACCTTGTCGCGCAGGCCAAGCTCGTCCAGAGCTTCGGTCGTGGCGGCGCCGACCGTCTCCTGCGCTTGCGCGCGGCCGTGGGCCAGCCGGCCGAAGAGGATGTTGTCCTGCAGCGAGGCGGCGGCGTTGTAGGCATCGGGACGGTAGGCCTCGACCGCACCCGGATCGACTTTGGCCAGACGCTCGGCAAAGAGCTTACGCGCCTTGATCACCCTCTCTTCGTTCTCGGGTCCGACCAGGCTCAAGCGGTGGCGCGCTTCGATGTAACCGAAGGGCAGCGCGATCAGCCGCTTGCGGTCGGCCTCGGGTAGCGCCGCCGCGCCGCTCTTCTCGGCCCGGGAGACGAGCATCCGGTAGTCCGGCAAATCGTCGGCGTCGATGAAGCTGAACTGCTCGAAGAAGGGGTGTCCGGGCGGCAGATCGGCGAAGATCTCGACCATAGTCCGGGCGATCGAAAGGCCCATTTCCAAGGTGTTGTCGATCAGGCCGCTTTCGGACAGGACATCCATCAGGACCTTGTTGTCGACCAGGTTCTCGGCCCGGTAGGCCGGCTTCGTCGGCGTGCCGAACAGCAGGTTCTCGGCCAGCGTCGCATTCGCGTTGTAGGCGTCGGGATCGAAACGGATGACCAGGTCGCTGGCGCCCTGCGCGGCCAAGCGCTCGACCAGCGCGGCGCGGGCCTTGAGGATGCCGTCGGCCGTTTCCGCATTGGCCTCCGGATCGATCGAGCCGGTCAGCCCGAAGCGGTAGACGTCGTCTTCGAGATCGATCGTGCGCAGCACATCGAGCAAGCGGGCATCCAATTCAGCCGGGCCGTCCGCGCCGGCGGCCGAGTAGTCGATCCAGTCGGCCTCGATGTCGAAAGTCGGATTTCCGGAGCGCACCGATTCGAGAATGCTGCGCGCCGGTGCGCCATTGACTTGTTTGCCGTCGGGCCCGTTGGGCGGCCGGTGCTTCAGGCCGTAGATCAAGTTCTCGCGCACCGAGTTCGGGAACAGATAGGCGTCGGGTCCGACGTAGGATATGCGCCGCCCCGTGACGGCTTCCGGCATGGTCGAGAGTTTCGTCCCGTTGAACGAGACTTCGCCCGCCGACGGGCGAATTAGGCCGGCTAGGAGCTGGCCCAAATAGTCCTTGCCGCTCGCACTGTCGCCGACCACCGCGATGTGCTCGTCGAGGGTCGCGGTGAAGTTCACGCCCTGGATCAAGCGCGTGTCGTTCTCGTCGGACAAGCTGAGCGAGGCCACCGTGAGATCGCCCGTGAGCGGTCCGTTGCCGTCGGCCTCGATGCTCTGGATTTCCGGGTCCAAGGTCTCGGCCTGGAACTGCTCGATGACCTGGTCGTACTTGATCTGCACGTCGTTGCGCTGCTGATCCCAGTCGATCAGCTCCTTGATCGGCCCAGGCAGATCCTTGTAGGCGTTGATCACCGCGACCAGGGCGCCGATGTCGAGATGTCCGGCGATCGCGAGCAGGCCGCCCACCATGTAGAACAGGAAGGGCGTCAGCTGCGACAGGAAGTTGTTGAGGAACTTCACGAAAAACTTGCGCTGGAAGATCTCGTAGCGGATGCCGAAGATCCGGCCGAGCCGCGCGGCGATGTCGGCGCGCTCGTAGTTCGAGGTGTCGTGGGCGTGCACCTCGACGGCGCCTTCGATCAGCTCGCCGATGCGCCCGGCGAGCTGGCGCGCGGTGAGCTGCCGCTCCTTGCCGAGCAGAAGGATGCGCCGCCGCAGCCTGGGGATGATAAATGCCTGGATCAGCACGATGGTCGCTGCGACCAGACCGAGCCAGACGCTCTGCACCATGATGAAGGCCATCGCGGTCAAGGCTTGGCCGCCGAGGTAGACCGGCTGGACGAAGGCGTCGCCGATAAAGCCGCCGAGCGGCTCGACCTCGTCCTTGATCATGGTCGCGACCTCGGACTGCTTGACGCGGCGCAGATGCGGGATCGGAAAGCGCAGGACGCGGTCCGTGAGCTCGTAGCGCAGACGGCGCAACATGCGCTCGCCGGTGCGGCCCTTCTCGGTGTTGATGACGAACTTGAAAACGCCGTTGATCACGACGAGGGCGAGGAACGCCAGGCTCAGTGCAACCAGAAGGTCTGCCTGCTCCAGCTGGAAGCCTTCGAACAGCACCTCGCCTTCGTCGCCCCAGGGCATGCCGATGCGCAGGAAGGGCTGGGTCGAGCCCTCACCCGTGAAGCCGGCGCCCTGGATGCCCTCGTTGACGATCGACTTCGGCAGGTTGAAGGACATGTAGAGAAACGGCAGCGAGACCACCACGAGGAACAGGATGGCGATCTGCTCGCGCCGGCTATGGCGCCATATGTATCTGAAAAGATTGGGCTCCATGGAGCTCTCTGAAGACTCGTCCTGGCAGACCTGTGCCGCCGCTGTTTTCGGCCGCGCTGCGAGCCGCTGTGCAGGAGGCGGGCGTCACATTACCCAATGCCCACGCGCGGGTAAACCGAGGGCGTTCGCCCCTTGTTCCGCTCCGGGTCCGACTTGCGCGCTCGGGGTTGCGTGCTCATGTCATCGAAACGTTGGTTTCGTCACGGGGCCTGCTGTGGCATGATCGAGTCAAGAGACGGGAGCGAGCCGGGGGTTAATTGGGGGGTCATGATGGCCTCTGGCCGGAAGCACAAGCGTGTGCTCATTTACAGCCACGACAGTTTCGGCCTCGGCCATCTGCGTCGTTGCCGCGTGATCGCGCACGCCCTGGTCGAGCAGCACAAGAACCTCTCCGTCCTGATCCTCTCCGGCTCGCCGATCATCGGCTCTTTCGATTTTCGGGCTCGTGTAGATTTCGTGCGCGTGCCGGGCGTTATCAAGCTGCGCAACGGCGACTACACCTCGCTCAACTTGCACATCGACGTCGACCAGACCATGGCCATCCGGTCCTCGATCATCGAGCACACGGCCAAGATCTACGACCCGGACCTCTTCATCGTCGACAAGGAGCCGCTCGGCCTGCGCGGCGAGGTGAGAAAGACGCTGACCCAGCTGCGCTCGCGCGGCACGCCCTGCATCCTCGGGCTGCGCGACGTGATGGACGATCCCGAGCTTCTGGCGCCGGAATGGAAGCGCAAAAAGGCGGTGCCGGCGTTGGCCGAGTTCTACGACGATATCTGGGTCTACGGTCTGCCGCAGATCTGCGATCCGCTGGCGGGAATCGCGCTGCCGCCGGCCGTCCGGCGCAAGATCACCTACACCGGTTACCTGCGGCGCAGCGTACCGTCGAGTGCCGCGCCCCACGCGCTGGAGAAGATCGACGCGCCGTACATCATGGTGACCATCGGCGGCGGCGGCGACGGCGAGGCGATCATCGACTGGGTGTTGCGCGCCTACGAGACCGACAGCGAGCTGCCCTATCCGGCGCTGCTCGTCCTGGGTCCCTTCATGGCATCGGAGCTGCAGAACGAGTTCCTGCAGCGGGTCAACCGCTTGCCCAACGTCGAGGCGATCACCTTCGACACCCATCTCGAGGCGCTGATGGAACGCGCGGTCGGCGTGGTCTGCATGGGCGGTTACAATACCTTTTGCGAGATCCTATCGCTCGACAAACGGGCCCTCGTGATCCCGCGCACCGAACCGCGCCGCGAGCAGTTCATCCGCGCCACGCGGGCCCGTGAGCTCGGCCTGGTCGGCATGCTGCCGCACGACGGCGCGCGCGACCCCCGGACCATGGCCACCGCCCTGCGCTCGCTGCCGCAGCAGCCGCGCCCCTCCGAATCCGTCGTGCCCGGCCTGCTCGACGGCAGCGCCAGCGTCAACAAGCTCGCCCGGCAATGGCTGCGCCGGCGCCGGCCCCGGCTGGCCATCGCCGAAGCGCTCGACCTGCGGCGCAGCGCGGCCGTCGGCAGCGACTGAGCCGGGCGGCACACCTCCCCGTGACGGCAGCGGACGCCACGATTGCGCGAAGCCCGGCCATCGCCGTCGTGCTCAAAGGCTATCCGCGCCTGTCCGAAACCTTCATCGCCCAGGAGATCCTGGCGCTCGAACGCCACGGCCTCGACCTGCGTCTGGTCTCGCTGCGCCATCCGACCGATCCGAGCGTGCACCCCATTCACCGCGAGATCCGGGCGCCGGTCGCCTATCTGCCGGAGTACCTGCACGACGCGCCCGGACGCGTGCTGACGGGCTGGCGGCGGGCCCGCCGCCTGCCGGGCTACGGCGCCGCCCGGCGGGCCTGGCTGGCGGACCTGCGCCGCGATCCGACGCGCAACCGGGTGCGCCGTTTCGGCCAGGCCTGCGTGCTCGCCGCCGAGCTGCCCGCGGAGATCGGCCATCTGCACGCCCATTTCCTGCACACGCCGGCGTCGGTCGCGCGCTACGCCGCCGTCATGCGCGGCCTGCCCTGGTCCTGCTCGGCCCACGCCAAGGACATCTGGACCCTGCCGGACTGGGAGAAGCGCGAGAAGCTGGCCGAGCTCGCCTGGCTGGTCACCTGCAGCGCCGCCGGCCGCGACCATCTGCACGGCCTGGCCGCCGATCCGGACAAGGTCGAGCTGGTCTACCACGGGCTGGACTTCCAGCGCTTCCCGGCGCCGCCGGCGCGCGACGCCACGGGGCCGGGCGACGCGCCGCTGACGATCCTGTCGGTCGGCCGCGCCGTGGAAAAGAAGGGCACCGACGACCTTCT
>JAAUYH010086560.1_pt1 | contig 11097 bp, 7 predicted proteins | sample 7278061 | NCBI WGS metagenome assembly JAAUYH01 (sample SAMN14350203, study PRJNA611818) | marine sediment metagenome | isolation source: surface marine sediment (0.6m) | place: French Polynesia: Moorea | collected 2018-08 | reverse complement strand
ATCGAACCCGTACCTGGCCCCGATGCAGACCCGACAGATGCCCTTGAAACGCCGGCCATCGAGCCACCGCCGGCGGCGGCCGAGGCGGTGATGGTCCGCACCGACACCGAATCGGAACCAGTGGATGACGCGGCACCGGGTGCGCCGGCAACGCTGGAGACACCGCCGTCGGTCGAAACGACCGTCGAAGAATCCCCGCCGGCCGTCGAGTCGCCGGTGCAGGCGGACGTGACGCCCGTGGCACCTGTCGAGCCAGCGTCCGACACACCGCCGACGGCCAGCGCCGTTGCCAGCGCCGACAACGTCGCGCGGGCGCAGCTCACCACCGACGTTCGTGACCGCGAGCCCGTGGACGACCTCGGAGACTCGGTGACAGCGGCGGGTTCGGAGCTGAGCCGCGTCTATTTCTTCACCGAGCTGCGGCGCCTCGCCGGCAGCACGGTGCGGCACGTGTGGGAACGCGACGGCGAGGTGCAGGCCGAGGTGCCGTTCTCGGTGGGCGGCTGGCGCTGGCGGGTGTATTCCAGCAAGGACATACTCGCCACCGAGGAAGGCCGCTGGCGCGTCACCGTCGTCGACGAGGACGGCAACGTGCTGGCGAGCCAGCCGTTCGAATTCGTCGCCGAACTGGCGCCCGAGTAACCCCCGGCGCGCGTATGGCCAGCGCCGACGAGATTCAATATCGCCTCGCCACCGAGGCGCAAATCGACGACCTCGAAGCGCTCATCGAACTGTCCTCCCGCAAGCTGCAGTCGGCCTACTACAGCGACACGCAGCTCGACGCCGCCATCGGCACAGTGTTCGGCGTCGACAGCGCGCTGATTGGCGACGGAACCTACTACGCCGTCATGGCCGGCGACACCTTGGCGGGCTGCGGCGGCTGGAGCCGGCGCGCCACGCTGTTCGGCAGCGACCGGCGCAAGGACGGCAAGCCCGACCCGCTGCTGGACCCGGCCACCGATGCGGCCCGCATCCGCGCGTTTTTCGTCCACCCGGACTGGACCCGCCGCGGCATCGGCCGACGACTCATCGAGCTGTGCGAGGGCGATGCCCGCGCCGCGGGATTCCAGCGCATGGAACTGGCCGCCACCCTCGCCGGCGTACCGCTGTATGCCGCCGCCGGCTATGTCGCCACCCGCCGCTTCGACACCGAGCTGAGCAACGGGGAGCCGCTGCCCATCGTGCACATGGCGAAACCACTGGTCTGATTCCACCTTCGACGGAGGCTGCACCGCATGAACATCCCGGGAACAAGAGTGCTCGTTCGCCTGTTGCTCGTCGTACTGGTTGCCGGATGCGCCGGCCAGCCTGTCCAGCTCGGCGAAGCCACGAGCGGCCGCGGCGCCGCCCTGGCCGTTCCCGACCGTTTCAGCGCGCAGGTGGGCCGCGACGTGCTCGCAGACGGCGGCAACGCCGTCGATGCGGCGGTGGCTGTCGCTTTGACCCTCGCGGTGACCTATCCGGAAGCGGGCAATATCGGCGGCGGCGGCTTCATGCTCCTGCACGTGCAGGGCGAGACGGCGTTCCTCGACTATCGGGAAACGGCGCCGGCCGCGGCGTCGAAGGACATGTACCTCGACGCCGAGGGCAACGTGATTCCGGACCTGAGCCTGGTGGGCCACCGCGCCGTCGCCACACCCGGCACCGTGGCGGGCCTGTGGGAAGCGCACCGGCGCTACGGCAAGCTGCCGTGGGCGCGACTGGTACGACCGGCTGCCGACCTCGCCGAGGGCGGGTTCGAGATGCCCGCGCAGCTGGCCGGCCGCATCGCCGACGAGGCGGAGAGTTTTGACGGGCGAACCAACTTTGCCAGCCGCTACGGCGCGGCCCGGACCGGCGAGCTGTTTCGCCAGCCGGCGCTGGCCTCGGTGCTCAGGCGCATCGCGGTCGACGGGCGCGACGGCTTCTACCGCGGTGAAACGGCGTCGCTCATCGTGCGCGAAATGCAACGCGGCGGCGGCATCATCGACGCGGCGGACCTGGCCAACTACCAGCCGGTGTGGCGCGAACCCCTGGCCGCCGACTGGCGCGATTACCGGCTCGTGTCGTCCCCGCCGCCCAGTTCGGGCGGCTTTGCGGTCATCCAGTTGCTGTCGATGAAGGACGAACTGGCCACCGACTTCACCGGCCTGGCACACAACTCGCCGCAGTATGTGCACCTGGTCGCCGAGATGGAGAAACGCGTCTTCGCCGATCGCGCCGAGTACCTGGGCGACACGGATTTCGTGGACGTGCCCATGGATCGGTTGCTGGACCCGTCCTACATCGCGAGCCGTGCGCAGGCGGTCGATCGCAGCGCGATCTCGAGCGTCGACGCCTCGCCGCCGGGACTCGAAGGGCCCCACACGACGCACTTCTCCATCGTCGACCGCTGGGGCAACGCCGTGGCCAACACCTACACGCTGAACACCTGGTTCGGCAGCGGCGTCGTCGTGGAAGGCGGAGGCTTTCTCCTCAACAACGAGATGGACGATTTCAGCGCCAAGCCGGGGGTACCGAACTTCTACGGCGTGGTAGGCGATGCGGCGAACGCCATCGCGCCCGGCAAGCGACCGCTGTCGTCGATGTCGCCGACGCTGCTGATCCGCGACGGACAGGCCGACATGGTGCTGGGCACGCCCGGCGGCTCGACGATCTTCACATCGGTGTTCCAGACGGTGGTGAACATCCTGGATTTCGGCCTGACGCCCCAGGAGGCGGTGGCCGCCTCGCGCTTCCACCACCAGCTGCTGCCGCCCGACCTGGTCACCTACAGCCCCAGCCGGCCGCTGGCCGAGCCGGTCCGTCGCGCCCTCGAGGCCCGGGGCTATCGCACCGAGCCGCACCACTTCGAATTCGGCGACGTGCAGGTCGTCTGGTGGGATGGCGAGCGCTACCTGACGGGCTCCGATCCGCGTGGCCGCGGCGAGGGCTGGACACGGCCCGATGGCGGCTGACCCGCGCTATACTGGACGGCAACGCAAGACACTCTCGCGTCCGCTGTCGCCCGCCGGCGACACATTGTCTGCAGCGTGCATCCCGTGCTAGAGACAGCGGTCCGGAGCATCACGACACGACGGGCGCCTGTGCCCGCTACCACACTGCCTTCGGCTAAAAGACTGAGGAAACAAGCATGTTCGAGCGTGGAAAGAAAGACGCGGGCAAGGGCGGCGACGACGCCTTTGCGTCCCAGAACCCGCCTTCCGGCTGGGAATCGTCCAGTTCCGGCAGCGGTTCGCAAGCGCGCAGCAGCGACCGGCTGGATGTCGCGGTGATCGGCCGCTCCATCCGGATCAACGGCGATCTCCAGGGTGACGAAGACCTGCGCATCGAAGGCGATGTCACGGGCACCGTCGAACTCAAGAACAACACGCTGACCGTCGGCGCCGAGGGCAAGATCCGGGCCGACGTCTATGCGAAGGCCGTCACCGTCGACGGCCTGGTGGAAGGCGACCTGTACGGGTCGGAGCGGGTCAACATCCGCAAGAACGCGCAGGTGCGCGGCAACATCACCGCCCCGCGGGTGAGCCTCGAGGACGGCGCGCGCTTCAAGGGCTCCATCGAGATGGACTCCGAGGCCGTCGACAAGTCCCTGGGCACCGGCCGCGGCAGCTCCGGCGCCGACACGGGCGCGACGATCAAGCCGGTGTCGACCTCGTCGGCATCGGTGTCGGCCGCCGGCGGTTCCAGCGCCAAGTCGACCTCGGCTTCCGGCAAATGAGCCGGCGCCGGCGAGACCCGGCGTGATGGACTGGCGGTCTCGGCTGGCGACTCAGGCCGAGGCTGCGCCCCCGGAAAGCCTGCGGGCGCCGTTGTTTCGGGCGCTCGTCGAGCAGCTCGATCCCGAGCGGCGGCTCGTCGTGCTCGACCTGGGCGCAGCGCACACGCAGACGGTGGCGCTGTTCGGCCAGTTCCGTTGCCGGCTCGACATCGCCGACCTGGCGGACGACCTCAATCGCCTGAACCACGAACCGGAACCGGAGTGTCTGCCCGATACGGCCGAAGCGCTTCTGCCCCGGTGGCACGACGAACCGGTCGACGTGGTGCTGTGCTGGGACCTGCTCAACTACCTGGACAAACCGGCGCTGAAGGCCCTGATGTCACGGATTGCGCGTCGAGTGCGCCCCGGTGCGCTGGTGCACAGTCTCATCGCCTATTCCCAGCCGCAGATGCCGGCGCATCCCGGCCAGTTCATTCCGGTCGACGACCTCGACCTGTTGAACCTGGCGCCGCCGGGGGAACTGCGCGACGCGCCACGCTACACGCCCGACGACCTGAAGCGTTGCCTCAGCGGCTTCTACATCGAACGCGCGATGCTGCTGAGCAACGGCATGCAGGAGTTTCTGTTCAGCGTTTGAACGGAAAAGCCCCCGCACCGCGACAGTGCGGGGGCCGCTGAGTCACTCGTCGATCAAGGCAGGTTCGGAACCGCGCAGGACGGGCCGGGACCGTTCAGGAACAGCTCCTTCAGCCGCGCCAGGTCACCGAAATTGACCGACCCGTCGCCGTTGAAGTCGGCGTCCGGGTCGTAGGGCCGCGGGAAGAAGCGCTCCTTGAACAGCGCCAGGTCGCCAAAGTTGACCTGCAAGTCGTCGTTGAGATCCGGATCGCACTGGTTACCGATGCCGTCGCCGTTCGTATCGATCTGATCCGGATTGGCATAGGTGCTGCAGTTGTCTTCGCAGCTCAGGGGCTCCGGCAGATTGGCGCACTGGAACGTCGGCGGCTGACCGAACACGCACTGCAGACCGAGATCGTAGCCGCCGGGTTCGTTGACGCCGCCGTCGTGGATCATGATGGTGTATTGGCCCTCCACGCCGGGCAGGATGTCGACGAAGAAGCTGCAGCCGAAGTTGCTGCACTGGCCGCTATTGACCACCATTCCGTTCGGATCACGGATTTCGATCGTCGGGTCCATCTGCGTGGTCGTCGAGTTGACGTTGACGCGCACCTGGTCGCCCGGCGTGCCCTGGAACACGTAGTAGTCCGCATCGAGCGCGGTGTCGACTTCGCTGCTCACGATTTCGCCGTAAGCCAGTGCCTGGCGATCGTCGTCCAGCAGGCCGTCCGTGTCGCTGTCGCAGTCTCCGTCGACGCACCAGAACGCCACCTGGTAGGCGCCGCCCTCGTTGGTGCCGCCATCATAGACCAGCACCGAGTGCAGGCCCGACATCGCGGGCACGAACTCCGCCGAGAAGCTGCAGTTGAAGTTGTTACAGCCGGCGCCGTCGTTGAGTTCGTCGATGACCACCGCCCCGGCAGGATCGCGCACGATAACGCGCGGGTCCATTTGCGTGGACGTCGACAGGCCGTTGACCCGGAGCAACGTACCGGCCGTGGTGTTCAGGCGGAAGAAGTCGCCGTCGACGGTGGCCGACAGTATGTCGTCCCGGCTCTTGGGATAGCTGAGCAACGGATCGTCGGCATTGGCGCAGCCGCCGGCCAGGCACCACACGCTCAGGTCGAAGGCCCCGGGTTCGTTCACGCCGGAGTCGTACATCAGCACCGAGTAGGCGCCGTCCATCTGGGGCTCGAGCTCGACCGAGAACGAGCAGCCGAAGTTGCTGCAGGCCGCGCCGTCGGCAAAGCCGTCGAGCACGACCGTACCCGTCGGATCCCTCACTTCCATGGTCGGGTCCATCTGGGTGGACGACGAAAAGGCGTTGAACTGGATCGTCGAGCCGGACGCCGCGTCGACGGTGAAGAAGTTTGCATCGACGCTTGCCACGATGGCCGACGCAATGGCGGCGTCGTAGTCGAGGGCAGTCGCCGTCGGCTCGGGCGTGCCGTCGGAATAGCACGGACCGGTCAGGCACCACAGGCTGAAGGCATAGTTGCCGGGCTCCGTGACGCCGCCGTCGTACAGGATGAGCGAGTGGTCGCCGGACATCGACGGCGTGAAATCCACCGAGAAGCTGCACCCGAAGTTGCTGCACTGGGCACCGTCGGCGAATCCGTCGAGCACCAGGGCACCAGTGGGATCGCGCACCTCGACCGTCGGGTCCATCTGGGTGGACGTGGAGTGCGCGTTGAGTCGCAACCCGGCGCCCGCCGCCGCGTTGAAGTAGAAATGATCGATGTCGGTGCCAGGCCCGATCGAATCGGCTATGTTTTCGTCGTAGTCAACCCGTTGCGTCAGCACCGCCGGCAGGATGCGGTGGAGTTGCATGAGGTAACCGCCGTCCTCGTCGATACCGGTGTCTGAAACGGTGACCAGGTAGAAGCCGGTTTTCGGCAGCGTGAACTCGAGCGAGAAGCTGCAGCCGAAATTCACGCAGCCATCCGATGCGACGATCGACCCCATGTCGTCGCGCACCTCGATCTGCGGGTCCATCTGGGAATCCGTGGATGTCGCATTGAAGCGTACGACCTCGCCGATGACCCCCTCGAACGTAAACAGATCCTGATCCACGGCCGCATCGATGCGGCAACCCGCGGTGCTGTCGCCGTAGACCATGGCGATCGGTTCGCCGACCACCCCTTCGTCACAGGAAACAAAGGTCTCGGCCTGCTGCGCCGACGCGATGCACGGCACCAGTGCCAGCATCGCCAATCCCCCGATTACCGGGCGCATGCCCGTCATAGCAGCGTTCATGACGTACTCCTCTTGTTTTTTCTGCCTGTCCTTCAAGCGTAGACGACCCCTTCATTGCTACGAACGTAATCCGTACCGATATCGGCCCGATCCCGGTCCAAGCCTCTGTTATCCTTGACCAATGCCAAGGCAGGGCGGAGACATCACCATGGCGCTCCGGCGGTGGCAGGACGGCGACCCCGCCGCCCTGAACGAGCTGGCGCCGATGGTCATGAAGGACCTGCGCATCCTGGCGCTGCACTACCTCGGCCCGGAATACCACCGCAACCACAGCCTGCAGACCACGGAGCTGATCGACGAGTTCTACGCGGCCATCGCTCGCGACGGGCGGGCCCCGGAGCGGCCCTGGGCCAACCGCAAGCAGTTCTTCGGCTTCGCGGGCAAGGCCATGCGCAACCTGCTGCTGGACCATATCCGGCAGCGCATGGCGGCCAAGCGCGGCGGCGATGCCGTGAGGGTGCCGCTGGACGACTTCCCCGCGCTTTCCCACGATCCGCAGGAAGTGCTGGACATCGGCGAGGCGGTGGAACGGCTGGAGGCCGTCGACACGCTGCAGGGGCAGATCGTGAACCTGCTTTATTTCATCGGCCTGAACCGCGAGGAAGCCGCGGACGCTCTCGAAATTCCCCTGTCGAAGCTCAAGCGCGAGCTGCGCATCGCAAAAATGTGGTTGAAACGGGCCATGGCCGAGCCCTGAGGGCAACGGCCCGGCGAGCCGCGCGCCCTACGGTTGCCGTTTGTCTTCCATGAACGGAGGGTCCTGTTTGATACCACCCGACCGCTGGCAACGCATCAAGGAGCTGCTGGACCGCGCGCTGGAGATCGACGCCGCGGACTGGCCCCGTTTTCTCGAGGCCGAATGCGGCGCGGACGCCGGCCTGCGCGCCGAGCTGGAGTCGCTGCTCGCCCACGACGACGACGCCGGGGACTTCCTCGAGCAGCCGGTCGTCGATTTCCTCGGCGCCGAGCGCCACGATTCCTGGCTCGGGCAAACGCTTGGCCACTTCACGATACGCGAGCACCTGGCCGCAGGCGGCATGGGCGAGGTTTACCTGGCCGACCAGCAGGTGCCGCTCAGGCGCACGGTTGCCATCAAGCGGATTCGGCCCGGCATGGGCACCGAGGGCTTTCTTGCCCGCTTCGACCTGGAGTGCCGGGCGCTGGCGCTGATGAATCATCCCAACGTGGCGCAGGTGTACGAGGCCGGCGCGACGGACAATGGCGATCCCTACGTGGCGCTGGAGTTCGTCGACGGCGAACCGATCACACGCTACTGCGCGAACAACGCGCTGTCGCTGGCCGATCGCATCGCGCTGTTCGAGCGGGTATGTCGCGGCGTCGAGCACGCGCACCAGAAGGGCATCATTCACGGCGATCTGAAACCCGGCAATGTGCTCGTCACCCGCGACGAGCGCGCCCGCCCCGTGCCCAAGATCATCGACTTCGGCGTGGCGCGACTCAACGTCGGTGGCCAGCAGGACGAGACCGGAAACACCGGCAGCGGCCTCTGGTTCGGGTCGCCGCCCTACGCCAGCCCCGAGCAGGTGGCCGGCGACGACGACATCGACACGCGCTGCGATGTCTACTCCCTGGGCGCGCTGCTGTTCGAGTTGCTGGCCGGTCGGCCCGCGGTCGACCCGGAACGTTTGCGAAAAGCCGACGCCCGCGAGCGCAGGCGCCTGCTTATCGATACCGACCCCGCGCCACCGAGCGAGCAGGCCGCGGTCGGACCGCCAGGCTCGATTCGGCCGGGAGATCTGCGCGGCGACCTGGATGCCATCGTGCTCAAGGCAATGGCCCGCGATCGCCAGGCGCGTTACGACGCCGTCATCGAACTGCGCCACGACCTGGTGCGTCACCGGGAGCATCAGCCGGTGCGGGCCATGCCGCCCACTCGTCGCTATCGCCTGTCGCGCTTCGTTCGGCGCAACTCCGTCAGTGTCGCCGCCGGCGTGCTCGTCGTGCTGGTTCTGCTCGCGGCCACGGCACTGACAAGCATTGGTTTCCTGCGCGCCGTCGAAGCCGAACGCGTCGCGGTGCGCGAGGCGGAGAAGACGCGCGAGGTGTCGGACTTCCTGGTGGATATCTTCCGCGTCTCCGACCCGAGGCAGGCCCAGGGCCGCACGCTGACCGCGCGCGACATCGTCGACAACGGCGTGCGGCGCCTGTCCGACGGTCTCACCGGCGCGCCGGAAATCGAGGCGGCGCTGCTGGACACGGTCGGCACCGTGTACATGCAGCTCGGCCTGTTCGACGAGGCGCGTCCACTGCTGGACCGCGGCCTGGCCCTGCGCGAACGCTCGGTCGGCACCGACCATCCCGACTACGCCGTCAGCCTTCGCAGCGTCGGCCTGCTTGGCTACTACACGGGCGACTACGCCCTGGCCGAGCAGCAACACCGCCAGGCACTCGCCGTCAACACGGCGACTTTCGGATCCGACGATGCGCGCGTGGCTGTCAACCTGCACAACATCGGTGCCGCCGTCGATCAGCAGGGGCGCTGGGATGAGGCGGAACAACTCATGCGCGACGCCCTCGCGCTGCACAGGCGCATCTCACCCGACGACAATGAGCACGTTGCGACGACGCTCAACAACCTGGCGGGCGTGAAGCGTCGCCAGGGCGATCGCGACGAGGCCGTCTCCCTCTACCGCGAGGCGCTGGCTGTGCGCCGGGCCATCGGCCACCGCGTGCATCCGGATACAGCCACCGTCATCAACAACATCGGCGTCGTCGAACTGGAACGCGGCAATCTCGCCGCCGCGGCGACACTGCACGAGCAGGCCCTGGCGATGCAGCGCGAGGTACTGGGCGCCGATCATCCGGCGACGCTGACCACCCTGACCAACCTGGCGTCGGTGCTGGTACGCCAGCGCGAGTACGACCAGGCTATCCCGTTGTTGCGCCAGTCGGTGACGCTGCACGTGCAGGCCTGGGGCCGCGATCATCTGAACACGGCGCAGACGCTCAACAGCCTGGGTACGGCCCTGCATCAGTCGGGACGGCCGGCGGACAGCCTTGAGGCACTGAACGACGCCATCGATGCGTTCGAGGCATCGGTGGGCGTGGCGCACCCGCTCGGGGCGCTCGCGCGCACGAACAAGGCGACGGCGCTGGTGGCTGTCGGTCGCGCCGACGAAGCGCTTTCCCTGGCCGAGGCCGCAATCGCAGATTTGGGTCAAGCCGGTCTGCCGGCCGCGCATCCGCTGGTGGCGCTCGCCGAGGTCGCACAGGGCTCGGCGCTGGCGGCGCAGGGTCGCTACGCAGACGCCGAGCCGCTGCTGGTCGAGCGCTTGCCCATCATCGAGAAGGCCTTTGGCCGCGATTCCGCGCGAAGGGAGGCGCTGCTTGTCACGATCGAGGCGATGTACACGGCGTGGGGTAAGCCGGATCAGGCGGCCGACTACGCGGAGCGGCGCCAGGGCGATTCGCCAGACTAGTTGCGGAACGCGCCGTTGATTTCGCCCCGCCGGCAACATCGCCGGCGGGGCGGTCGGTCTTCCTGGCGGCCGTACGTCAGGGTCTCGTGTCCCCCAGCCTGACGACCGAGGAGTGACTGTCGGCCTGGACATCGATTACAACATCCGACCCGTAGTAGTAGAGCGCGGAGGTTCCCGTGCCCTGGCCCGTCGTAACCGAACCTGTCAGCACGGATCCGACGTCCATATTCACCGTTGCTCTGCTGACACCACTGACACGAACGTCGGCGTTGCCCAGCGGTCGGATATCTGCGAAATCGAGCTGGCTGACACCCGACACAGTCGCCGACAGGCTGTCGAGGTCCAGTCCGTGACCCGTCAAGCGGCTGACACCGTCCACGTCGGCAATCAGGTGCGACTGGACGAATCCGTCGAGTCGGACATTGACGACGCCGGTCAGATCGATGCGATGCAGCGCTGGCATCGTGATTGTCGCTTCGAGCGTGTCCGCATTGTTGTCCGCCAGGCGAAGGGCGACGTTGAGCCGGTTCCCGGTCTGTGTCACGTCGACGTTTTCGATGACGTCCTCGTCGACGGTCACGGCCACGGCAAACTCGGGGCCCTGCGTTATGGTGGCGTTGAACACGCTGCTCACCGCGACTTCATCGAAATCCGCAAAGTCATAGGTTGCTGTCGTCGTGGGCTCGATGACGCGCCCGAAGGTAATCCGGTCGGCGACGAGGCGTCCGTTGCTCGAGCAATCCCCGTCGATGACGATCTCGGTGTTCACGCCCAGATCAGCCGCCAGACCGTTCACGAAGCCTGTGCCCGTGCGGGTAGTGGCGGGCATGTCGTTGAGGTCGAAGTCGGTCGGCGAGGCGAATCGGGTGATGATTCCCGCGACCTGGCACCGCCGGCCGGGCACGACTGCAATGGCGGGGGCGGTGGCGAGCGTCTCGACCACCAGGATCCCGTCGGCCATCGTTCCGGCGACATTCACCTTCATGCCGTTCGCCGGGGCGCCGCCGGGAAGATCGATGACGAGCGCGCTGCTGTAGTCGACCGTCAGACGGCCGACGGTGAACAGCAGGTTGGTCGTATCGT
>JAAUYH010256028.1_pt1 | contig 11098 bp, 3 predicted proteins | sample 7278061 | NCBI WGS metagenome assembly JAAUYH01 (sample SAMN14350203, study PRJNA611818) | marine sediment metagenome | isolation source: surface marine sediment (0.6m) | place: French Polynesia: Moorea | collected 2018-08 | reverse complement strand
TCACCGCACACCGGCGCCGTACAGTTTAAATTGCAATCCGCGGTGTTGACAGCGGGCACAACGCCCCTATCGCAATCCTCTAGCGCCGCCGTATTGATGAGCCCGTCACCACATACCGGCAGGGTGCAATCGCGATCACAGCCCGCGGAATCACCGCCATCGTCGCACTGCTCAAAAAAGCCATCACCGCGGGCTGTGTTGCGCGCCAATTGGTTAAACACGCCATCGCCACAAACGGGCAAAGTACAGTCCAAATCGCAGTCGGAGACATTTACCCCGCTACTATCGCAGAGCTCTAGGGTCCCATCGCCCGTGGCGCTGTTGAGGGCCTCGGGATTAAAAGTGCCATCGCCGCATTCCGGCAAGGTGCAGTCGGCGTCACAGCCCGCCACATTATCCCCTCCACTGTCGCAGAGCTCAAGCGAGCCATCGCCGACCACCGTGTTGGTGGCAAACTGGTTAAACACGCCGTCGCCACATTCCGGCAGGGTGCAGTCGGGATCACAATCGGCGGCATTGACCCCACCGCTATCGCATTGCTCCAGCGTGCCATCATCGGTCGCACTATTCGGAGCAAGCAGATTGGCGATGCTATCGCCACACACCGGCCGGGTGCAGTCCCGATCACAGTCCACGGCATTGACCCCACCGCTTTCGCACTCCTCATCGGCGGCCACATTGAGAAGGCCATCGCCACACGTAGGCGCGGTGCAGTCCCGATCGCAATCAGCGGTGTTGACGCCGCCGGTATCGCATTGCTCGGTGCCGATGCCAGTCACCGTGTTGATGGCGAGGGTGTTGACAAAGTTGTCGCCACACCGAGGTGTGGTGCAATCGCTATCACAATCAGCGGCATTGACCGCGCCACTGTCACAATCTTCGCCAAATACTTCGTTAGTAAGGCGATCGCCGCACTCGGGAGTTGTGCAGTCGCTATCGCATTCGGCGGTGTTGGCCCCGTTTTCGTCGCATACTTCCGCGGCTAGGCGATTGACGTAGCCATCGCCGCATACCGATAGAGTGCAATCGAAATTGCAGAACGCCGACTCGGTAAGGGTATCGCACTCCTCATCTGTCCCAATATCTACGCGGGAGTTGCCGCATTCCTCTACTAAGCATGCAGCCGAGCAGCCATCCCCGTTCACTGCGTTACCGTCATCGCATTCCTCCTCGGTATCGAGTGTCCCATCGCGACACGAGTCCAATATACAATCAGCCGAGCAACCGTCCCCATCAGCATTATTGCCGTCATCACAACCCTCAGCCACGTCGTTATAGCCGTTGCCGCAGACCTCGTTGGAGAGACAATCAGCCGAGCAGCCGTCACCGGACCATGTATTGCCGTCGTCGCACACCTCATCTTCGACAAAATCTCGATAGCCATTGCCGCAGGTCTCGTCAGATAAGCAATCTTCGGAGCAGCCATCGCCCGATACGGTATTGCCGTCATCGCAGACCTCGCCGCTGTCGACCTCCAAGACCTGATTTCCACACCCGGGCGGCACAGCTCGCTCCCCGTCCGGCAAACATACAAAGGCTTCATTGTCGCAATACTGCCCCGGCGGACACCATCCATCCAGACCACAGTTCAAGCCGGACGTGGGGCTCGGGTCAAAACAAGCCATCATCGTGGCGGTACAAATCAGGGCATACAGCCTGGCCACACTCATGGGGGAGATTCCTCTCTCTAATGCCAAATAGATTTCGACGGCGAGACCCAGCCTCAAAACTCAAAACCGCCCACGCACGGCGATGGCGGCTCGGTCGGGAAGCAGCAAAGGCACCAAGGCTGTGCGTTCGACATTCACCCGGCGCCGATGACCTAGCCAATAGAGTACCCCACCCGCCGCCACTGTCGCGGCGCCCAAAGACGTAAACAAAATCATCCGACTCTCGGCCGATTCACCGTCCGCATACCGCTGCGGGTCATCGGGAAGCCAGCCTTCGCGGCGCCCGTTGATCTCGTCATTGGCCGAGCGGGCATCGAGGCCATACTTGATCCCCACCGCCAAGAGCGCGCCACCAACAGCGGCGGTCGCCAGACCGCCAATGCGCAAACCGCCTCCGCCCTGCGGTGGAGCCCTCTCTAACGCAATGGTCGGCGGCGGCGGAGCCACGATGACCTCGGTGCTCGTCACCGCTCCCTCGGTGACCGCAAGCGGTTTGGCCTGGGCCTGCTGTTCTGCTTGCAATTCGGCTAGATAGCCGCGGGCTTCGTCTGCGCGGGCACCGTTCGGGTCTAGCTTGAGGTAGCGCTCGTAGGCGTCGATCGCAGCCTCGGTCTCGCCAGCCCTCCGCTGCATTTGTGCCAAATTGTAAAGGAACGCGGGATGGGGAAAGTAGCGAAAGGCTAATTGATATTCTTCCGCCGCCTCTCGATACGCGCGCTCAGCCGCGACGGTATCTTCCTCTGCTGCCGCGGCATCGCCGCGGGCCTTGTGGCCTTCGGCGAGGTCGAAATGCAGCTTGGACGCGGCTTTATCGGCTTCGCTGATTGCCGGCTTCGGCTCTGGCGCTGGCGTAGGTGCCGGCGGCGACTGCGCCCAAGCTGTGCCGCCGCCGATGGCGATGGCGATGGCGATGGCCAGGAGCAATCCGAGCGCCAATAATATATCCGGTACAATACAATGATGAATTCGCATGGCGTCAGCCGTCACCCTCACGGACGATTGTGCGGAAAATACTTGTTGTGGTCAAGAATTCAGAACGGATTGAGTGTATCAACCGGCGTCGGCGCTTCACTGGCTTTGGCTTTATCCTTTTTGCCCCGCGGACGCCCGGCAGCCGCCTTGGGCTTGCGCCGTTTGGCCACCGATTTTAGCGTCACGTGCTTGTCGTGATCGCTTTCGGGTACAAGCGTCATCTCCGCTCGCCGATAGCCCTCTCTGGTTAGGGTGAGGGTCATGGCTTCGTCGGCTCGCTCCAGCGACAGCGCCAGCGGCGTGACGCCCAATTTTTCATCGCCGCGCCGCACCAGGGCCCCGGGCGGCTCGGAGGTGATGTTGACGGCGACCATGTCGACGATGGCGGCCGTCTCGGCTTCTGCAGCCATGGCGGCGGCGCCAAGATTGGCGGCGCCAGGATCGGCGCTACCGGGATCGGCACTGTCGGCAGTTAAGTCGCTATCGCCCGTCGAGTCGTCGTCGTCCATCACGCCGTCGCCCGTCGAGCCATTGCCGGGGTCCACGTCGCCGTTGTCGGCCAAGTCGCCGTTGTCCGTCACCATCAAGCCGCTGGCGGCTGCCGGCGTGCCTGCTTGCGCCATCTCCTGCGTGGACTCGCTATCTCGATTGGCATTATCTCCTTGACCGGCGCCATCTTGATCGACGCCGTCGTATGGATCGGCGCCTTTTTGACCCGAGGCCGATGCCGCCACCGCTGGCGCGGCCTGGTCCACGGCGACCACCTCGACGCTGTGGCCTGGGCGGTTCATCGTGCCGATCCCGAACCATACCGCCATCCCAATCGCAAGGCCGCCGCCGGCCAAGGCCCACGCCCATGTCCGTTTCATGGGGCGACCTCGGCCCGGCTCGGCGTCGGAAAGCGGGGCTGGCCCAGCCGGTGCGGCACCAACGCGCTCGGCGCTTGCTGCCCCCAAGGTGCTAATCGTCGGCACCACCCCGTTGCCGGTGATGGGTGCCGGAGTAACCGGCGCAGCCATATGCGGCGCAGGCGTCACCGGCATAGGCGTCACCGGCGCGGGCGTATGCGGCGCGGGCGTATGCGGCGCGGGCGTTGCCGAGGCCGGCATCGGCGTCGTCGGCGATGGCGTCACATGGGTTGGCGCGGCATGGGGATCTGCCGCCTGGCCATGCCCGGCGTGCGAGAGCACATTCGTAGATCCCGGCGCCATGCTGTCGCGCGATGCCGACATGCTTGCCCGCAGGCCGTGTAACTCGGCCCGCAATCCCGCGGCGCTGGCGGTGCGCTGCTCGGGATCTTTGTGCAGTAGCCGCATCACCAGCTCGTCGATGGCGGGTTCGATGTCGGCGACCAGCGAGCGCGGATTGGGCGGAGGGAAAAACTGCTGCATGCCCATGATTTCACCGGCCCCCTCACCAACAAAGGGCGGGCGCCCACACAGCATGTGAAAGAATATACAGCCGAGCGCGTACAAGTCGGCGCGGTGATCGACCCGGCCAGCGCCGCGACATTGCTCGGGCGCCATGTATGACGGCGTGCCCAGCATCATGCCGGTGCGGGTGTGAAAATCGCCCTCGCCGTCGTGGACAACCTTGGCGATACCAAAATCGAGCACCTTGACCCGCTCGCTAAACGGGGCTACGGGATCGGGCAACACCATGATATTGCCGGGTTTTAGGTCGCGGTGCACGATGCCCTTTTCATGGGCCGCAGCCAGGGCGTCGGCCATTTGCTCCACCAGTGCTAGGATATGGATCGGCGTCATGGACTGACCCCGCCGCAGCCGCTTATTGAGGGGCTCGCCGTCGAGAAACTCCATGACCAAGAAGGCGTTGCCGTGGGCATCGGCGCCAAAGTCGAGGATGTCGACGATGCCGGGATGAGTGATGGCGGCGGTGGCTTTGGCCTCGGTATAAAAGCGCTGCCGCAGCTCGGGGCTTTGGCAGAACTGCGGCAGGAGGACTTTGACCGCGGCCTTGCGGCCCATGTAGACGTGTTCGGCCGTGTACACCGCGCCCATGCCGCCCCGCGACAGCTCACCCGTGACGCGGTAGCTGCCGAGCGTTTGCCCAATCATGCCGCGACTCCTAAGTGCCCGGAAAGACGTGCACGAGCCGGCGGCGCGATAACTTGCTCTATAAAGAGGTACACGGCCCGGCAGTGTAAGCCGGCATATAGGGTTTACGCAACTCCATAATGACGGGACGATGTACCCGCTCGTCAATGGGGTTGCCATCGCGCCGACGACCACGCCCGCTGCTGGGGCGTGATCGGCATCTGATAGGCGTCAACTCCGACACTTGCGGTGAGGGGGGCTCAATCAGGCAGTTTTCGTCATCCAGCAATGATGAATGAAACCGGCTTGCGTATGCGCATGAATGCCTGTTTGCCCGGCTCTTACATCCGGCTTGAAAGCCTCTATCTACGTCGGCATCGTGATTTTGGGCCTTCGCAACCGGGTGTGAGTCGGGCTGGCGGGGCAAAAACACGCGGCAGCCGGGTTGCAAACGTGTTTTTCGGCCGCCAAACGATCGCGACCGGGTTTTCGACGAGTTTTTCCGCCATCGACCCGGTCGCTGCCGGATTTTTCGCGTGTTTTTCGGCTTCGATGGCGGTTCGATCCGGGTTTTCAACGAGTTGACAGGAAAAAAAACGTTCGGAACCGGGTAGGGCGCGAGTTTGCCACCTGAAAATCTGGCCAAAACCGTATGCGGCACGAGTTTGTCGACTGAAAATCCGGTCCGAGCGGTATGCGACGCGAGTTTGTCGACTTAAAATCCGGTCGCAACCGGGAGCAGCGTGCGTTTGTCGACTGAAAATCCGGTCCAAACCGGGAGCGACGTGAGTTTGTCGACCGAAAATCCGGTCGCAACCGGGTGGCGGGTGAGTTTGCCCCCTGCCAATCTGGTCGCAACCGGGGGCGGTGTGAGTTTGTCGGCCTCGAATCCGGTCTGAACCGGGAGCGGCGTGAGTTTTTTGGCCTCGACCCCGGTTCGAACCGGGAAACGCGCGAGTTTGCCGGCCTCAGACCCGGTCCAAACCGGGAGCGACGTGACCTGGCCGGCGCAGGTAGTGGTCGGCCCGGCGATCGTTACCGACGCGCCGTCGCCGAAACCACCCTTGCGACCTGCCCCAGAACGAGACCCGGCAGCGATGCGCCCGGTTCCCGAGGGCCCGCTGCGGGTGCCAGCCGGCGCCGAGCCGGTGCTAGCCGGGTGTGCTAGCTGGTGCCGAGAATAGATATCAGGCCAGTGTCAGGTACGTGTCTGATACCTATTTTCGCAAATTTAACCCACGTTTTAACCTAAGGTCATTGAGGCTTCGCTGATGGGGCGGCATCGCTCGTCACCCAAGACTCTATGGCGTGGGCGGTGGCTCAAGCTGGCAGTTTCCGTCGCAGCCGTCGCCCGGATCGGTGTTCCCGTCGTCGCACTGCTCGGCGCCAGATTGTTCATTGTGCAAAAACCCATCCCCACAGAATGGGTCTTCACAAGTATCGGGGCAGTCATCGTTGTTGTTGCTATTGCCATCATCACACTCCTCGGTCCCATCCAGCTGGCCGTTGCCGCATTCCAATAGGCAAGCGGCATCGCAGCCGTCGTCTGGAGCCGTATTGCCGTCGTCACACTCCTCGCCAAAATCGATGCGACTGTTACCACATTCCTCTATTTCGCAGATATCGCTGCAGCCGTCGCCAGCATCGGTATTACCGTCATCGCACTCCTCAAGCCCGTCTGGTTGGCCGTTACCGCATTCTAGTTGACAGAGTGCATCACAGCCATCGTCCGGGTCCGTATTGCCATCGTCGCACTCCTCGCCCCCGTCTAGCTGGCCATTACCGCATTCCAATTGGCAGTTGCCATCACAACCGTCATCTGGATTCGTATTGTTGTCGTCGCACTCCTCGCCAGCGTCTACGCGGCCATTACCGCAAACTTCCGCTTGGCAGACCTCGCTACAGCCATCGCCAGGAACTGTATTCCCGTCGTCGCATTCCTCGCCCGCATCCTCGCGACCGTTTCCGCATTCCTCAGCTTGGCAGAGCTCACTGCATCCGTCACCCGAAGCCGTATTGCCGTCGTCGCATTCCTCGTTGCCAGATTCTTCATTGTGCAAAAACCCATCCCCACAGAACGCGCTCTCACAAGTATCGGGGCAGTCATCGTTGTTGTTGCTGTTGCCGTCATCGCACTCCTCACCGAAATCATCCTGCCCGTTGCCACACTCCTCTAATTCGCAGAATTCATTGCAGCCATCGCCTGGGTCATTGTTGCCGTCGTCACAGCGCTCGCCAAAGCCGAGAAGGCCGTCACCACATGCCTCGAAGCGACAGTCTGCGCTGCAGCCATCGCCAACAGTGCGGTTTCCATCATCGCATTGTTCCTGGCCGTCGAGCTGGCCATTGCCGCATTCGTTTTGACAGCTGGCACTGCAACCATCCCCATCGTCTTCATTGCCATCATCGCATTGCTCCATAGGGTCTAAATCACCATTGCCACAACGACCCAATTGGCACGAAGACGAAGAGCAGCCGGGAACGGAATCACACTCTTCCCCTGCGAGAAAATTGAGCGTGCCGTCATTACAAATAGCCCCTGTGCAATCGGGATCGCAGTCTGCTGAGCCCTCCGGGCCATCATCACAAAATTCATCTTCCTCCACAATTCCGTTACCGCATGTTGCAGGGAACCTTACTTGACATGTAATCAAGTCGCATCGAGTGACGCGACCAACGATATCGTCACATTCTTCGCCCGCCTCGAAGTTGACGATGCGATCGCCGCATTCTGGAATAGTGCAATCGAAGTTGCAGTTTGCGGTGTTGACCCCACCTTCGTCACACTCTTCGCCCGCTGCTTCGTTGACGTGAAAATCGCCGCAACGCGGAGCTGTGCAGTCAAAGTCGCATGAAGATCCATCGGTGCCGCCGTTGTCACAATCCTCACCAGCCGCATTGTTGAGAATGCCGTCGTTGCATAGAGGTAGAGTACAGTCGCTATCACAATTCGCGTCATTGCCTCCTTCGTCGCAGACCTCAAAGCTGCCATCGGCGAGCTCGGTGTTTTCCGCAAATGGGTTGAACACGCCATCGCCACATTCCGGCACAGTGCAGTCGTCGTCGCATGTAGCGGTATTGCCGCCTTCGTCGCAATCAACATCGTCGCTAAACTGGTCGTTAAAAAAGCCATCGCCGCATCGCGGCAAGGTGCAATCGGCATCGCAATCAGCATCATTGCCGCCTTCATCGCACAGCTCTAACGTGCCATCGCCCAGCGCATCATTGAGGGCAAATTCATTAAATACACCGTCACCGCACGTTGGCGCGGTACAATCCTCATCGCAATTGGCGGCATTGCCGCCCTCATCGCAGAGCTCGAAGGTACCGTCATTTAGCGCATCATTCAGTGCGACTGCATTCAAATGCCCGTCGCCGCACGTGGGGCGCGTACAATCAAAATCGCAATTGACGACATCCATACCACCACGATCGCACACCTCATTTGTGCCATCATCGGTGGCTGTATTCAGCGCTGAAGTATTCAAGAAACTGTCGCCGCATACCGGCGCCGTACAATCGCTGTCGCAATCGGCCGAGTTGCCACCATCGTCGCACAGCTCTAGAGAGCCATCATTGAGCTCGGTGTTGAGCGCAAACTCATTAAATAGGCCGTCACCGCAAGTGGGTAAGGTACAATCCAGATCGCAGTCGGCGGCATTTTCCCCACCGTTGTCGCATAGCTCTAGAGTGTCGTCACCCGTGGCAGTATTGGGCGCGAGCGGATTGAAAATGTCGTCGCCGCATACAGGCGTCGTACAGTTGAAGTTGCAATCCACGGCGTTGACTGGTGGCAAAGCGCCCTTATCACAATCCTCCAGCGCCGCCGCATTCGTCAGCCCATCGCCGCACAGCGGCAGGGTGCAGTCGCGATCACAGCCCGCCGCATCACCACCCTCGTCGCACACTTCGAGTGAGCCATCATTGAGAACCGTGTTGAGCGCTAGCTGATTAAACACGCCATCGCCACATTCCGGCAGGGTACAATCCAAATCACAGTCGGCGGCATTGATCCCGCTACTGTCGCAGAGTTCCAGGCCATCGCCGGTGGCGCTGTTGGGGGCCAGGGGATTAAACGTGCCATCGCCGCATACCGGCAAGGTGCAGTCGGCGTCACAGCCCGCCACATTAGCTCCCCCACTGTCGCAGAGCTCAAGCGAGCCATCGCCGACTGCCGTGTTGGTGGCAAACTGATTAAATATCCCATCGCCACACTCCGGCAGGGTGCAGTCAGGATCGCAATTGGCGGCATTTTCCCCGCCGCTATCACAGAGCTCTAGCGTGCCATCATCAGTCGCGCTGTTTGGCGCCAGCAGATTGGCAATGCTATCGCCGCACACCGGCCGGGTGCAGTCGCGATCGCAGTCCACGGCGTTGACCCCACCGCTTTCACATGCCTCATTGGCGGCCAGATTGAGCAGACCGTCACCACACACAGGCGCCGTGCAGTCCCGATCGCAATCAGCGGTGTTGACGCCGCCAGTATCGCATTGCTCGGTGCCGCTGCCGGTCACGGTGTTGATGGCGAGAGTGTTGACAAAGTTGTCGCCACAACGAGGCGTGGTGCAATCGGCGTCGCAGTCTGCAGCGTTGACCGCGCCGCTGTCACAATCTTCGCCAAATACCTCGTTGGTAAAGCGATCGCCGCACTCGGGAGTCGTGCAATCGCTATCGCACTCGGCGGTGTTGACCCCGTCTGCGTCGCATGCTTCGTCGGCTGCGACATTGACGTAGCCATCACCGCACTCGGCCAGGGTGCAGTTGGCATTGCAAAACGCCGACTCGGTACCGGTATCGCATTCCTCAACGGTGCCAGTGTCCACACGGGCGTTGCCGCATTCTTCGACCAGGCAGGTGGCCGAGCAGCCATCCCCGTTGGTGGCGTTGCCGTCGTCACATTCTTCACCAGCGTCGCGTACCCCGTTGCGACACGACTCCAGAGCGCATTCCGACGAACAACCGTCACCGTCGATCTCGTTGCCATCGTCACAGCCCTCGGCCACGTCGTTATAACCGTTGCCGCAAATCTCGGTAGACAAACAGTCGCCCGAGCAGCCGTCGCCGGGACGGTTATTGCCATCATCGCAGACTTCGCCGGAATCTACTCTGCCATCTCCGCAGTTGGCACTGTCGCGGCAATTGGCGCTGCAGCCATCACCGTCGATTTGGTTGCCATCATCGCAGACTTCGCCATCGGTCGGATCGACAACGCCGTCGCCACATCCTCCGGTCTTGGGAATGCAGGCGTCTCCGGTCACCGTGCATTGAAAGTTGGTGGGGCAACGGATGTCCCCACCGGCACAAAGCGTGGTGTCTGAACCAAAGCAGCCCTGGTTGGCCAACACCAATGCCATGGCCAAGGCTGCAAGCACGAGCCGCTGGACCACCGCGGCCCCTTTGCTCGTTATCACAGTGCTGTCTCCTACGATTTGCATAACGATCCCCTGTCGGTGCGCTGTAAGCTAATAACGATCATTTGCCCGCCGTCCGGACGCCCCGGTGGAAAAGACGTCCAAAACCCGCTTTATCCGCCGGGCAAGTGACCTAAATCCCATGCGATCATTGCTCCTGCCGCTGGAAAAGCGTATCACAATTCCAAGGGGTTCAGAACCAAAGACCTGAACATTTCAACCCTCTTGCGCCCCTTCGCTAGACGATCGCGCGACGGCATCAGAATCCGACGAAAGCAGAACTAAAGACACATACAGACAACGACTTTGCTGTCGCTCATCGCACGGCCGCATCATCGCGCCCGGGGTTTCAACCGCAGCGATGGGCGGCCCGCTCTTTATTGAGCCACCGCCGACAACTCCGACACCTGCGATTCCGATTACACCGCAGCCGTATGCGGTGACAGCGCCCTTAATCCGAATGCTGGCGAACAAGGTAAGACCGTCAGCAATTCCGATTCCTGTAACGCAGATTGCACCGATCCCGAATGCGACAATGGCTTCCACGACCTCGCCAATGACGAAGGTTGCAACACTGCCGATTCCGACTGCACCTTTCCCAAGTGCGGCGACGGATTACTTAACACTGAAGCATTGCAATAGAAAAAACATGATGATCGGAACTATGATGAATTGGATAATACCAACGCCTGTTTTATCGAGAGCTCCATCGGCAGCCCATCTGTGGGTGATCATGCTCTATGCCGTAGCATTGCTGTCCGCATGTGATTATCCACATCCACGCTGCGGCGATGGTAACGTCGATGTCTACCTCTCCGAGATCTGTGACGACGGCAATACCGTCGATGGCGATGGCTGCTCGGCTAATTGCAAATCGGACGAAACCTGCGGCAATTACATCCACGACTCCGCCGTCAGTGAACAATGCGACGATGGTAACAGCAGAAATGGTGACGGCTGTAGCAGCATGTGTCTAATCGAGGAATGT